>Ga0255048_10000607_pt1 | contig 27059 bp, 27 predicted proteins | sample JV7_2_2_MG_FD_183619 | JGI IMG/M metagenome (GOLD analysis project Ga0255048, IMG submission 183619) | Seawater microbial communities from Jervis Inlet, British Columbia, Canada - JV7_2_2 | ecosystem: Environmental > Aquatic > Marine > Inlet | place: Canada: British Columbia | collected 2016-10-06
GATGAGCTTCGAGTTATGAGAAGTGTTCAAGAAGGGCCTTGCGTTGGTTTACTCCAAGGCCCCTGATAGTACGGTTCTCAGCGATTCCGATTGCTTCCATGAGGCGATTCGTGCTCACCTTGCCCATGTGGGGCATCGACACGATGATGGCCTTGATCTTGGTGCCGGCGATGAGATCATCCTCTTCTGCACGATCCAAGACGTCAGCGAAACTGAGGCTGCCGGTCTTCAGGAGATGTTTCACCTCGGCGCGTAGCCTCCGAGCCTCCCCGGCCCGCTTCAGTGCTGCTGCTCTTTGTTCGTCGGTCATGTCTGGCAATGCCATGTGGTTCCTCCGGCGAGCACTGTATCAGGAACCCATCGCGGACCGAGGAACTGAGATGACCAAGAACAGAGTGTCAGTTCGACGCTGGGCAAGAACCGATCGTTATGTGTCGCTCGAGCGGTGACTCTTGATATCGGCAAGGATCCCAGCGGCGGCGGCCGCTGGGTCCTGATCCTGGGTGATTGGTCTTCCAATCACGAGGAAGGAGGCTCCCCTGTCGATCGCTTCTCGCGGCGTGGCAGTACGCGCCTGGTCATCTCCGAGCAGTGTTGGCCTGATGCCTGGCGTGACCCGCACGAGACCTGGAGCCGCTTGCGTGACCACATTGAGTTCCTGTGGGGAGCAGACGAGACCCTCACATCCCGCAGCAGCAGCGACCTTCGCCATCTTTCCGACGAGTTGGCCAGGTGTTCGCTGGATGCCGACTCGCTCGAGATCCGCCTTGTCAAGCGACGTCAGCACGGAAACGCCAAGGATTCCGGCTTCTGCGCCTCCCGCACCGGCAGCGAGGCCCTCAACGGCAGCCTGAAGCATGTCTATTCCTCCACTGACGTGCGCGGTTACCCACCTCGCGCCGTGCTTGCCGAGGCGCTCTGCTGCAGCGGCGACCTGGCTTGGAATGTCGTGGAGTTTGGCGTCCACGAAGACTGGCTTGCCGAGACGTACGAGCGCATCGATTGTCGCCGGTCCCGGTCCGTGGAGCAGGCCAAGTCCGATCTTGAAGGCTCCCACGTGTGGTGCAACGGTTTGTGCCATCGCCACTGCCTCTTCCGCCGTTCGCACGTCGAGAGCAACGATGATCGGGTTGCCTGTCACCATGGTTCGTACGCTCCGATCAATTCAGAAATAGCTCCGACGCCGTGCCGGTGCATGTACTTCTCGAGATCCTTGATGATGCGTTTTCCAATCCTTGGTGTTTTGAAGTGAGCGGACCCGAGCGCGACCGCTGACGCTCCCGCAAGGAGGAATTCAACGACGTGAGCCGCGCTCGAAGCTCCACCGCAACCGACGATCGGCAAACCGGGTACGTCTCTTGCCACTTCAAGCACGCTCCGTATTGCGATCGGTCGAATCGGCGTTCCCGAGTACCCACCGACGAGGCCACTCAGCAACGGTTTGCGTGTTTCGGGATCGATACCGGCGCCCATCACGGTATTGGCAACGACTACCCAGTCCGCTCCCGCTTCTGCGACAGCTGACGCGACTGCGCTGATCGATCGTGCGTCTGACGAGAGCTTCGCTCCAATGGGCAGCTCAGTAACTTCGCAAACGGAGCGCACCACCTCAGCAGAGCGTTCCGCGTTCAGAGCGAACGGCACGCCATCAAGATTGGGACAGGACAGGTTGATCTCGATTGCCGCAACACCTGCCGCGTCCATCCCTGACGCAACGATCGCGAACCCGTCTCTGTCGTGGGCAACGGCGCTTCCCCAGATGTCCGTCGGAATCTCGGCAAGATTCTCTGCGTATGCCTCGACCCATGCGGCAATTCCGCGGTTCTGTATTCCGATGCCGTTCAGCATGCCGGCACCGACCGGTGCGATGCGAGGAGCCTTGCGTCCAGTCCATGGCTCCGGAGCCACCGACTTGGCTGTTGCCGCCCCGTAGAGGGAGAAGTCAATGACGTCGGAGAAGTCGACAACAGACCCAACGGTTCCAGCTGCAGCGACGATCGGGGAGGAAAGCTCGTAGGTACCGAGTGACGTCGACAGGTCCATCAGAGGCCAGCCTTGGCGTGAAGATCCTGGATGCTCGATATCGCTATGTCCTCGTTCCGTTCCGCTCGGATGGATCTCACCACAGCAATGCCACCTTCCGCTGTCGTCACGCACACGATTCCATGGCGAGTCGCTGCGAGTCTGATGATGCGACCGTCACCGCGTGCCTTTCTGCCCGCAGGCGTATTGATCACCAAATCGATTCGGCCATCCTCGATCAGGCGTACCGGGTCGTATGATCCCTCACCAACTTTGTCGACGTGCGTGGCCGATATGCCGTTGCGAGCCAGATGCCCCGCGGTGCCGTGGGTGGCGAAGAGCTTGAAGCCGAGGTCGGTGAGCAATTGCGCGCACTCGACACCAGATACCTTGTCCCTGTCTGCCAGTGAGATGAATGCTGCTCCGTGGGTCGGGACCGTATGTCCAGCGCCACGCAGTGCCTTCGAGAAGGCAACGGCGGCCGTAGGACCGACGCCCATGACTTCTCCCGTGGCACGCATCTCCGGGCCAAGGAGCGTGTCTTCGTTCGGGAACCGTTTCCAAGGGAGGACAGCCTCTTTCACCGCTGTGTATGGCAGATGGATCGACTCGCCAGGGACGACTCCCGCAGCTCTGAGGTCCGCGAGCCTCTCGCCCATCATTACCCGCGTGGCCACTTTCGCAAGCGGAACACCCGTCGCCTTGGAGATGAACGGAATGGTGCGCGAGGCTCTTGGGTTGGCCTCCAGCACGAACACATCGTCTCCTCGTATTGCGAATTGGATGTTCAAGAGGCCAACAACCTTGAGTGCTTGTGCCAGCTTCAGAGTGTCCTGTTCCACATGGTCGATGACATCGGGAGTGAGCGTCGGTGGTGGCACGACACACGCTGAGTCGCCCGAGTGGACACCCGCTTCTTCGACATGCTCCATGATGCCGCCGATGTAGATCTCTTCGCCGTCGAAGACCGCGTCTACGTCAACCTCGATGGCGGATTCGAGGAACCGATCGATGAGCAACGGGGCCCCAGAGAGATCGACCTCTCCGCCCGGTGTGGCTCCGTAGAGATCGGAGAGATACGCGCTGAGGTCCTCGATGCTGTAGATGATTCGCATCGCGCGGCCACCGAGCACATACGAGGGTCTGACCATTGCCGGAAGCCCTATCTCGTCGACCACAGCCATCGCTTCAGCAACGCTCGTGGCAGTGCCGTGTGCGGGTTGGCGAATGCCGTGCTCCTCACAGAGGGCCGAGAACTGTTCTCTGTCCTCCGCCATGTCGATGGAATCTGGGGTTGTCCCTGCGATATTGACGCCAGCCGCCTCGAGGTCGTGAGCGAGTCCAAGCGGTGTCTGTCCCCCGAGTTGCACGATGACGGCCTTTGGCTGTTCCGCGTTGACAATGGCCAACACGTCCTCGGTTGTCAGCGGCTCAAAGTACAAGCGCGTTGATGTGTCGTAGTCGGTGGAAACAGTTTCAGGATTGCAGTTCACCATGACCGTTTCATAGCCAGCGTCGTCGAGAGCAAACGCTGCGTGAACGCAGCAGTAGTCGAATTCGATGCCCTGACCGATGCGGTTCGGACCAGAGCCAAGCACCATCACGGTGTTCTCGCCCGGTGGCGGCGCCTCCGACTCGTCCTCGAACGTGGAGTAGAAGTACGGCGTCTCCGCCTCGAATTCCGCTGCGCACGTATCCACCGTCTTGTATGTCACGACGATGTCGCTCGCATTCCGAAGCTGCGTGACCGCAGCAGAGTCCATCTCCCACAGATAAGCAAGCTGTTGATCTGAGAATCCGTACCGTTTCGCCTCTCTCAAGACTGCGGAGGAGCGATCACCGGATTCAGCGAGCTGACGACGAATCGCGACGACCTGGGACATTTGATCGAGGAACCAGGGATCGATGAGCGTCGCTTCAGCAATTGCGTCGAGCGCAACGCCGCGGCGGATCGCCTCGGCCACTTCGAACAGTCGATCTGGGCTCGGAACGCTGATGCGGCTCAACAGTGCTTCGTCAGAGAGTTGCAGCTGGTTGGTTTCTGCCGGATCACCATTGAGCCCGTGTCGACCGGTCTCAAGGCTTCTCAGCGCCTTCTGGAGCGCCTCAGGGAACGTTCGGCCAATCGCCATCGCTTCGCCGACCGACTGCATCGATGTGCCGAGGACGGGATCGACAGACGGGAACTTCGAGAAGTCGAAGCGTGGTGCTTTCACAACGATGTAGTCGAGTGCGGGTTCGAACGATGCCGGTGTCGCTCCCGTAATGTCGTTTGCGATCTCATCCAGAGTGAATCCAACGGCGAGCATCGCAGCCATCTTGGCAATCGGAAATCCTGTTGCTTTTGAGGCCAGTGCCGAGGAACGTGAGACCCTTGGGTTCATCTCGATGATGATCCTTCGTCCGGTTGCTGGATCGACTGCGAACTGCACGTTCGAGCCACCGGTCTCCACGCCGATCGCGCGAAGACACGCGATCGCTTCGTCCCGCATCTCCTGGTACTCGCGATCGGACAACGTCATTGCCGGCGCGACCGTGATCGAATCACCTGTGTGCACGCCCATAGGGTCCAAGTTCTCGATGGAACACACGATGACGGCATTATCAGCGCCATCACGCATGACCTCGAGTTCGTACTCCTTCCATCCGTAGATGGATTCCTCGATCAGGACTTCACCAACCGGCGACGTATCGATTCCGTTTTGGACGATCCGGTCGAACTCTCCCTGGTCGTTGGCAAGGCCCGTGCCTCCGCCACCGAGGATGTAGCTGGGCCTGACCATCACAGGGAATCCAAGATCATCGACAGCGGCCTGCGCCTCATCCAGAGAGGTGATGTAGTGCGCCTTTGCAGTGAGCATGCCAGCGTCGTCCATGATCTGCTTGAAACGGCCGCGATCCTCGGCTGCTTCGATGGCTTCCAGCGATGCGCCGATCAACTCGATGCCAAGATCATCGAACACGTTCATCTCAGCAAGTTCCATAGTGACGTTCAACGCGGTCTGGCCTCCGAGAGTCGGAAGCACAGCGTCTGGCATTTCCTTTCGGAGGATCTGCTCAACCACGGGGGCAATGATCGGTTCGATGTAGGTTGCATCGGCGAACTCCGGATCTGTCATGATCGTTGCCGGATTCGAATTGACGAGGACCACGCGGTACCCGTGCTCTCGAAGCACCTTGACCGCTTGCGTTCCGCTGTAATCGAATTCGCAAGCCTGACCGATGATGATCGGTCCCGACCCGATCACGAGAATCGACGTGATATCAGTTCGCTTGGGCATCTGCGCCTTTCACAACGTCGATGAACCGATCGAAGAGGGCTGAGGCGTCATTTGGGCCGGGTGCGGCCTCAGGGTGGTACTGGACAGAGAAGGCCGTGATGTCATGGCACGCGATGCCCTCGTTCGTGCCATCGTTGAGGTTCTGGTGGGTGGCCGAAACAGCACCGAAGTCCGTCGCGACATTCCCCGGAAGCAGCTCAGGTGTGGGAAGCCCCTGCTTCACAGGCCGGCTCTCGCCGGTGATCGACCACAGGTCAACAGCGAAGCCATGATTCTGCGACGTGATCTCGACGGTCCCGTCGGAGAGTCGTCGCACGGGGTGGTTTCCCCCGTGGTGCCCAAACGGCAGTTTGAAGGTCTCTGCACCAAGGGCGAGACCGAGGAGTTGATGTCCGAGGCAGATACCGAAGACAGGTATCTCACCGAGGAGCTGCTTGATGGCGTCGACGGGGCCGACAAGTGGTTCTGGATCGCCCGGTCCGTTCGAGAGGAACACAGCATCAGGCGCGAGATCAAGCGTGTCGGCTGCGGAGGTCAATGCCGGAACAACTGTCACATCAAGCCCTCGCCCGTTCATCGACCGGATGATGTCGGTCTTGATGCCGAAGTCGTATGCGACGACACGACCGATGCGTGGACCGTCCGATTCCCGGAAGTAGCTCTCCGCTGTCGTGACTCCGCTCGCGAGGTCCTGCCCAACCATGGAGGGCGCCGATGCTGCCACGGACGCGAGCTCGGCTTCGTCGACATCGACTCCAACCGCAACCGGCATCGATCCTTGGTCGCGTATGTGCCTCGTGAGTCGGCGGGTGTCTATATCGGAAAGGGCCACGACGTTCTTCTCGATGAGGTAGTCGTCGAATGGCTGCTCTGAACGCCACGACGAGGCCATGCGACTCATCGATCGGGTTACGAGAGCCCTGGCATGCACTGTTTGTGACTGGTCATCGAACGCGACCGAGCCGTAGTTCCCGATGTGTGGAGCGGTGAGCACGACGACCTGACCAGAGTACGACGGGTCGGTGATGATCTCCTGGTACCCGGTCATTGCTGTATTGAAGACCGCCTCACCTACAGCTGCGCCTGAGATGCCAACCGATTGGCCACGGAAGACCGCGCCGTCCGCAGTTACAAGGAGTCCCTGTTTCATCGTCTAACCAGCATGTGTGATTCTGCCTCTGAAGATGGTGGCAGTGACCCTGCCCCGCAGCTCGGTGCCGAGATAGGGAGCGTTGCGTGACTTGGAGAGCGATGTCGTCGCCAGCCAAGCCGAATTCGGATCGAATACGACCACGTTCGCTACCTGACCGACCTCAACACGGTTGCCGTGGTCGGTGAACTCGGCAATCGTAGACGGACCGATCGACATCCTTTCGAAGAAGGCCTCCTGGTCAAGTCCCACGACTTCGTTGGTCACGGCCGCTGCCCACTCCAGCCCAATGACCCCGTTCGCTGCGCGTTCGAATGGAACGTCCTTCTCGGTTGCTGCATGGGGCGCATGGTCGGTAGCGACGATGTCTATGACGCCTGTTCTGAGGCCCTCAATGAGCGCATCTCTGTCCGATGCCTCTCGTAGAGGCGGCATCATCTTGTACCGGGAGTCCATGGTCGCAACATCCTCGTGCGTGTACATCAAGTGGTGCGGCGTCACCTCGGCCGTAACTGGCAGACCCTCTGCCTTTGCGGCCGCAACAAGTTCGACTCCGCCAGCCGTCGAGATGTGCTGAAGGTGGTACCGGACGCCGGTGAGCCGTGCAAGAGCGATGTCGCGGACGATTGTGATGTCGTCCGCTTCGCGAGGAATGCCGTAGATGCCAAGCCGTGACGAGATCGAACCCTCGTGCATGTGGCCGGCTGAGCTCAGGGCAGCGTCGATCGCGTGCTGGGACACAACGCCACCAAGCTGGGCGACGTACTCCATTGCCGAACGGAGAACACTGGCGTTGGCGACGGAGTCGCCATCGTCGGTGAAGATTCGAACGCCTGCGTCCCAGAGTTCGTCAATGTGAGCCATCCGTTCGCCGGATCGACCGATCGTCAGACAACCAGCGGAGGCCACCTCGACCAGTCCTGAACGCTGCCCCTGCTCGATGACGAAGCGGGCGACGTGACCGGTGTCGACGGCAGGCTCGGTGTTGGGCATTGCCACAACTGCGGTGTATCCGCCAGCTGCGGCAGCAGCGCTTCCGGATGTGACATCTTCCTTCCACTCTTGACCGGGTTCTCTCAGATGCGTGTGGATGTCGACAAGCCCCGGACCGACCCATGAGCCTTCGCAATCGATTGTCTCTTTGGCATCGCCGGGGTTGTCTCCGAGTGCAGCAATCTTGCCGTCTGCGATTGCTATATCGATCCTCTGAATCCCCTCGGACGTAAGAACTGAACCTCCGGCGAGGATGAGATCATGCATCGTCGGTACTGAGCGTCGCGCGATCGACGGATTCCGTTGAAAGGAGATAGTTCACGCTGGCTCTCCGTCGTCGACCCATACGCCCTCTTCACCATCAACCTCTTCAAAACGGACCGACACGCGCTCCGAATCCGCCGTTGGGATGTTCTTGCCTACGAAGTCGGCTCGTATCGGCAGCTGGCGGTGTCCTCTGTCCACAACGACGGCGAGCTGGACTGCCCCGGGCCGCCCAAGGTCCGAGAGTGCGTCGAGGGCAGCGCGGATCGTGCGGCCTGTGTACAACACGTCATCGGCGATGACTACAGTCTTCCCTTCGATGCTCTCGGGCATATCGGTCGGGCGGACACGAGTGCGGGGCCGCGTGTCGAGGTCGTCGCGGTACATTCCGATGTCAAGGCTTCCCGAGCTCACTTCTCGTCCCTCGATTTCGATGAGTGCTGCAGCGATTCGGTCGGCAAAAGGCTTGCCTCTGGTGGGGATTCCGACGAGTACGACGTTCGTCGTCCCGTGGTTGCGTTCAACGATCTCGTGGGCGATCCGCTTGGTCAGCTTCCCGAGGTCCTCTTCGGACATCACTTGCCGCATGATGCTGCTCCCGATACAACAAAGCCGTACGCATCGGCGCACGGCATTGATATCACGCTCATCATCTCCATCCTTCTCGGCCTCGCTGGACCGCGTTAAAGGTTGTCGTGCTGTCGATCGTACTACTCGTCTGAGGCCTCCGGAACCTCTGCATCCTCGGCGGGGAGAGGTTGAGTCCCGTTGTCCGCGACAGCGCTGAGCACACCATTGATGAAGGCTCCTGACTTGGCGGTGGAGAATCTCTTTGCTAGCTCAACCGCCTCGGAGATCACGATTGCCTTTGCGAGATCGGAGTACAGCAACTCGTACACACCGAGGCGCAGGATGTTCCGGTCGACAACAGGCATGCGTTCGATTCGCCACTTGGTTGACGACGCTGTGATAGCTGCATCGATGCTCTCACGGTTCTCCCATGCGCCCTCGGCGAGGGCGGCCGCACGCTTCGAGACCTTCGTGAAGTCGATCTCATCGAGACCTCGTGAATCGGCTGCGTACAGTGCTCCGAGCGCCTGTTCCCTGGCCTCTGTCTGTTTCACGTCACTCGCGTGATGTAGTCGCCGGTACGAGTGTCCACCTTGAGGAGGTCGCCCTCTTCAACGAAGAGAGGGGCTTGAACAATCCGACCAGTCGAGAGAGTCACCGGCTTCGTAGCGCCTGAGACTCGATCGCCTTTTACACCGGGCTCTGCGAACGTGACTTCCAGTTCAACGGAAGCCGGCAGTTCGATGTCCACGGGTGTTCCCTCGAACATCGCAATGCGGACGACCATGCCATCCGGCATGAAGTCGGCAGCTTCGCCAACGAGATCCTCGGATACGGGGAATTGGTCAAAGGTCTCGCCATCCATGAAGTTGAAACCCATATCGTCGCGGTACAGGAAGGTGAAGTCTCTCCGGTCGATCGTCGCCCTCGGGAGGTTCTCGCCAGCTCTGAACGTCCTGTCGAGCACAGCACCGGTCCTGGCATTCTTGAGCTTCATCCGCACGAATGCCTTGCCCTTGCCAGGCTTGACATGCTGATAGTCCACCACTGAGAAGAGGCCTTCAGGGAGGTTCAGGGCCATCCCAGGCTTGACATCATTGGTCGAGATCATCGTCTGTCTTCCTCCATGGCGGGACGGGCGGTGTCAGGTGAGGCCTATCCCTTCGAATGCAGCCCGTACGGTAGCGTCATCCGCGTGTACCAGCTCAGGTGATCCGAAGTCCCTCAGGAGGACCATGCGGATGCCATCGGTGTCGCGTTTCTTGTCCCTGTCCATCATGTCCCGCACCGCTCCGGAGTCAGCCTCAGGTGCGTTCAAGGGAAGCCCCACGTGGGACAGCACGGCCCGCTGGCGTTCCTCGCCTTCGAATCCGAACACCGCCTTCGATGCTGCACCTGCTGCAACTGTGCCGATCGACACGCTCTCTGCGTGGCTTCTTCCGGTGGTGCTCTCGATGGCATGCCCGACCGTGTGGCCATAGTTGAGGATGGCTCGGCGGCCACGCTCACGAAAGTCTTCGTTCACGACACCAACCTTCACCGCTGCAGAGCGATTGACGACATCCTCAAGGTCTACACCGAGACCGCTTCGTTCGTATGCCTCAACGATGCCAATGTCTTCGATGAAGCCCGTCTTGAGAGCCTCAGCCGCACCTTCACGCTTCAGCGAGGGCGGTAGCTGATCGATGATGTCGATGTCAATGAGTACAGCCTCTGGATGAGCGAAGACACCGGCGAGGTTCTTGCCGCCCACATTGACAGCGGTTTTGCCCCCGATCGATGCATCCACCGCTGCGAGAAGCGTTGTAGCGATGTAGACGACGGAGACACCACGCATGTACGTGCCTCCGATGAATCCAGTGACGTCAGTGAGAGCTCCGCCACCAACGCCGATCACAAGGTCTTCGCGTGTGAACCCGCTGTCGTTGAGGAACCGATACACATCCTCGACCACGCCAAGTTGTTTCGCCTCCTCACCGTCCGGGACCAGATATCCAGTGACGGCGAGACCGGCATTCGAGAGAACGGTCCCATAGGATTCAGCGAGACCGCTCGTCGGTTGTTGGCTGAGGATCGCAACACGCTGCCTCGGGCGCGATGTGACGATGTCAACGAGTACCTCGTTGACGCCGCGCCCGACGACGATGGTGGAGACCGGTTCCTCGGCTCTCCAGATCACATGTCGACGCATAACGCCACCTCCATAGCGATGTCGTGAGGAGCTCTACCAATCGTTGATACGGTCCGCTGCGCTGCGCCGTCGTAGACCCCAGCTCTTTCGGAGAGGATTCGGCGTACAGCCTCGGTGGTGATGAGCAACGGGCGATCCCCGCTGATCTCCACGCGCTCTGAAATCGTGGCAGCATCGACGTCAAGAAGAACGATCGTGCCTGATCCCTCCATCACCGTGACGTTGTCTGGCGACAGAATCGAACCCCCTCCGGAAGCAATCACGGAATCACTCGCGATGGCAGCGGCCGCTACTGCTGCAGACTCTGCTTCTCGAAATAGGGCTTCTGACTCTGCGAACAACTCGGGGATTGTCCTGCCAGTCTCACCCATCACCATCGCATCCGTATCGAGAAACGGCCGTTCGAGGATCTGGGCTGCGAGGACACCAACCGTCGTCTTCCCCGATCCCATCATGCCAATGAGCCAGATGTGTCCCATATCAGAACTCGGCCAGCCTGGCCTTGTAGGTGTCCACCGATGACACGAGGTCGGAAACGGTGTCTCCACCGAACTTTCGCACGAGTTCGTTCGCAACGACGAAGGCGACCATCTGCTCTGCAACGACACCCGCAGCGGGTACGGCGCACACGTCACTGCGTTCTCGGAATGCTGCCGCAGACTCCTTGGTGTCAACGTCGACAGTTTCAAGGGCGCGCATGAGCGTCGCAATCGGCTTCATGGCCGCTTTGACCCGAAGCACCTCACCTGTCGACATACCGCCTTCGAGGCCGCCCGCTCTGTTGGTTCTACGAGAGAAGGAATTCTCCTCGGTGATGATCTCGTCATGGGCGGATGACCCTCGCGATGAGGCCTGGGTGAGCCCGTCACCGATCTCGACTGCCTTGATGGCCTGGATCGACATGAGGGCACCGGCGAGCAGTCCGTCCAGTTTGCGGTCCCAGTGCACGTGGCTCCCGAGGCCGGGCGGAAGTCCGTGGACCAGTACTTCGACGACGCCACCGAGCGTGTCCCTGTCTGCCTTCGCCGCCTTGATCTCGGCAATCATTGCCGCCTCGGATGCTGGGTCGAACACCCGTACCTCAGATGCGTCGATCACAGCGAGATCGTCGGGTCCAGGGAGCACATCTGACGATGCGGACACAGACCCGATTGCTACGACATGGCTCATCACGGAGATGCCAGCCTCAGCGAGGAGCTGTTTGGCTAAGTAGCCAACGATGGTTCTGGCTGCAGTTTCGCGCGCGGAGGCACGTTCGAGGATGTCGCGGGCATCGTGCGTGTCGTACTTCTGCATACCGACAAGATCGGCGTGGCCCGGTCTGGGCTTCGTTTCTCGTTTGGTGGTCTCCCCTGCCTCGGGAGACATCTCGGAACTCCACTTCTTCTCCCACTCGGTATTCCTGATGAGAACCGTCACCGGACTACCGAGCGTCTTCGCGAAACGGACACCACCGAGGATTTCGAGTTCGTCGCGTTCGAGACGCATACGGGGACCTCGTCCGAATCCAAGCCGCCGTCGCGCGAGCTCGTCTCCGATCCCCTCTTTGGTGACGGTCAGGCCAGCGGGAAGTCCCTCGACCGTGGCAACGAGGCCTGGGCCGTGCGATTCGCCAGAAGTGAGAAATCTAAGCATTGGCACGCAGACTAGGAGGACTCGTCAACGCAGGTACCAATCGATGATCCCTTGTCCGAAGAAGATCGTGATGACCGCGGCTGTCGTCATGAATGGGCCAAACGGAATCGCATCCTTGCGGCCAGATCTACGGGTGATCAAGAGGAGCGCGGCTACGGCTCCGCCAAGGAGGAACGCGCCAATGCCGGCAACAATCACATGACCGAGGCTGAGATAGCCAGTGAACACACCGATAAGGAACGCAAGCTTGACGTCACCGAAGCCAAGCCCGCCTCGCGCGATGAGAGCGAGAAGGAACATCACGACGAAATACGCAGCTCCACCTATGCCAGCGTCAAGGAGGTTTCCCTCGGACGGGTCGATGAGGTGACCCGCCAGTATCAGCACGATGCCAACCACCGTGGCGGGGCCAAGGATCCGATTCGGGATGAGTTGTGTGTCGAGATCCGTGACCGTGAGCAGGATCATCGCCCACACGAATACGAGATATCCGGGCAGCAACCACATGGACGGGATCGCAGCTGGTACTGCCGCAGACAACGCGATCGTGGTCAGGAGCGCGACGATGTTGCCGTGGCGCTGAGCGTGTCCATGTTCACGACACGTTGTAAGCAGTAGTCCGAGGCCGGTTCCACATTCGGTGCACACAGGGCCGTACCAGCGGTCGGGCAGATCCTGTCTATGTGCGTCGGATTCGGCAATGATCGACCGCGCCGCGAGGGCGCCGAGGATGGCCGAAATCAGGATGGCGATGAACATGCGATGAGCATACGTCTATCGCTGTTTCGCCCATGGATTTTCACGAGATCCGAGCTTGCTAGTGGTTCCGTTTCGTGTCATACCCGCGAAGTACATTGTGGTTATGTATTGGAGAACACGAACAGTTGACGAGATGGAGACCGATCTGGTCGATCTTGAGGCTCAGATATCCCAGTTGCGGTGTGAACAACATGTGCTGGTGAGCCAACTCGACAAAGCACAGGCACCTCAGACCGATGGATCGCGTTCGATGGTCGAATGGGTACAGGCTCATCTTGATGTCAAGACCGATACAGCCAAGGATCTGGTGTTTGCGGCACGGAACTTCGTCTGGAATGACCGGATCTATGACCAGATGTTGTATCGCGGTGCCACCTTGGACCGGACCATTGCTGCAGTCAAGCTCGCCGATGCCGGTGCAACGCGTGCAGAGGTTGATGATTCATTCGACCGTGACTTGGCTGGTGTGGCCCGTCTGATTGCACGCCGCAAGCATGTGACATCCAAGAATGAACGCCGAGCGTTTGCTGATCGGTTCTTCACGATCCAACCGAATCTTGATGAGTCTTCGTATCGTATGTGGGGAGAAGCACCTGGAGTTGTTGGCCGTACGATCGACAAAGCAATCTGTGACCGTGCCGACATGCTCGAAACCACTGCAGGTGACCTCCCAACCTCCCGCGGCCAACGCCAGCTGGACGCATTGACTGCCATGGCACAGGACTCCCTCGACGGCAACACGCCCGAAGGGTCTTCCGCTGGTCAGGTCACCGTGTTCGTGGATGCACGACACGACAATCCAATCGAAACGACAGCAGAGGTCGAATACGGACCACGCGTCGGACCCGATACAGTCGAACAGCTTCTCTGTGGAGGCAAGGCTCAGGTCATTGGACTCGACAATGGCATCCCCGTTGTCACCTCACCAGCATCACGCGCAATCCCGCCAACTCTCCGACACCATGTCGCCCACCGTGACGGTGGATGTGTTGTCGATGGATGCCACAGCCGATACAGGCTTCAACCCCACCACATCAAACGCTTCGCAGACGGCGGAACACACCACCCTGACAACCTTGCAACGCTCTGCTGGTACCACCATCACGTGGCAGTACACTTTGACGGCTACCGCATCGACCCCGAGACACCACCTCTGAGCCGCAGGCTCATCCGCGGACAACCAACTCGAGGATCCCCGCCCCGATAGACGATTCCAGTAGTTTCGGAAGCTTCTGTTCACTCGCTTGACTCATGCTTGAGCTCTGTCGGTTAGATCTGGACGGGACGAGCATATGTGCGGTTATGTGCTGATGCTATGAACACAACCTGAGGGTGAGTGTCACCCATTTGTGGGGTCGGTGACGACTTATGGTTGTGAGGTGCAGAATTGCTTACCATGACTGAGGTACGTTCGGCGGAGGGCTTGTACGCTGAGCACAGAATCGACCTTGTTCGGTTTGCCGCGGTGTTGGTGGGTCCTGACGATGCGCCCGACGCTGTGTCAAGAGCGATTCTCTCCCTCCTGGGCGGGACCACACTGGCCGCGGCGGAGTATCCGAAGGCGTTGATGTATCGAGCGGTGTACACGCAGGCCCGCACAATGCAACGGAGCGGATTCCGGAGACGTGCTCGTGAACACAAGGTTGCCGAGCGGGTGGGCCGAGAAGACCCAGAACTCGACCCTGACGTACTACTTGCGGTGGCGGAATTGTCAGCTCGGCAACGTGCATGCATCTTCCTCACATACTGGGAAGACCTCACAGTGCCATCGGTCGCCGAAAGGCTCGGCGTGAGTGAGGGTTCCGTCAAGAAGCACCTTGCCCGCGCAAGATCGCAACTCAGGGAGGTGCTCGATGTCTGACAAGACAGACCTCACGCTCAGGCGTGTGATGAAAGCCTACGTCGATGCAACACCATTGGCACCACGCCTAGAACCCGACGATCAACCGCCAACGAGTCGGATATGGATGCGCCGTCCCATTGTGGTCACAGCCATCTCGTTTGTAGTCGTACTCGTCTCCATCGGCATTGCTGGTCTCACTCTTGGCAGTACGGATGGTGCACCTGCCGACGGCGCGTCGCCGGTTGGCACTCTCACTGCGGCCTGTGAACCCACCGAGACCGGAGATGCTTCGGGCATGGTTCAAGACACTCCATGGTCCGTCACCGTCAGCGGAACGCCACCGTTCGTCTCAATCATGGCCTCAGCGAACGGTGAACTCATCGGCGGTATGGAAGACGATGCCTCGTCGTGGGGAAACTACGTCCACAATGGTGTATGGGAGTGGGTCTACTTGGCTCACGATGTCAAGATACTGTTTGGGAAGGTCCCGCTTGATGCCTCAGCGCAAGCCACGCTCACAAGCGGCGAGGCCATACCGCTGTGCTCAGTCGGGACCGGACTCGATTACGGAATCGGGTATGTGGCGGGTGCGTTCCCGTCATCGGTTGAGATCCAGTCGGTTGAGATTCTCGGACCGGACGGGACAGTGCTCGGATCGGCAGCACTCGCGGAGATAGTGGACTTCGTCCTATCCATGTCCTCTGAGATTCCCGTGGATCAAGGGAACGCGTCCACGGGCTTCTCCATCACGATCCCAATCGACAACTGAAGCAGTCAACCCACGGCGGCACTGACACTACGACCACGCATATCCGGTGTGTCCTCAATGCCTCATTGCATCGCTTCGGCAAGTTTGTCTGATGGTGTCATGCCGCCGAGGGTTCGTCGAGGTCGAGTGTTCAGCGAGTAGGCGGCCTGATCAAGAACTTCTTGTGTGTGGGTCGATTGGTCGGTGCCTTTCGACAGACCCGGGTACTCAGCAACCTCAGTCATCGACCACTGATACCCGTACAGCAGGCCGACGACGATGCGCTGCTGCCCGGGCAAACCAGCAAAGGCATCCGGCAGGCCAGGCTCAACCCACGGTTGCAGATGCGTGTCAATCTGAGGGAGTCGAAGCTTCTTGGGCTTCATGCGCCTAGCCCGGTCATACCCGACCCGATACAGGTACCCGCCGATCGAGCAAGCGTATGCGCCGTTTCGTGCGGTGCGCCGATGCGTAAGAGGCCGTTGTGCGTCCTTGTAGTGTTGAGAGATGCACGGGAACGGATCGCCTGACGTGTGGGAACACACCAGAGATTGGACGGCGATGCGGCCGTTCGTCTACTACCAACGCGAGAATCTGCTGCCCGACGACCTTGTCGAGGGCCGCGACGTCATCGACTACTCGGCTGGTCTCGGCGACCTGTCTGCATACATTTGGTCGCTCGGTCCCTCGAGCCTCATAGCGACGGCACCTGAGCAGCATGCGCCGCGGCCATCTCTGCTGCCGGATTCGGTCGAGTGGAGAACCGGCGTCGACGCCGTCGGGATCGCCGATGCCCTGCCGGAGGCTTCGGCGGACGTGATCGTTGCCCGGATGGTCATCCAGTTCCCGACGGTGGAAGGCGACGCCGTCGATGTAGACGAGATCCTTCGACAGATGCACAGTGTCCTGCGAGGCCACGGATCGATCGTCATCACCACGCACTCCTACTTCTCACTGCCCCGATTCGACGACGACCACTCGGGTGCAGACGACTACCTGACGGTTGTCGATGCTGGCGTTACCCCCCTCCTGAACGCTGAGGATGCGTTTACACAAGGAGTCGCGCGAGATACGGCAGGTCTCATCGAGTTGGTGCGGTTTCTCAATCTGCCACCGCGCGAGGGCCCATTCGGTCGGACCGGCTTCGGACTGAAGACTCCGATGCTCGTCAACTCGTTCGTCAACGAAGGTTTCATCGTCGAGGCAGTCGAGGAGATCGAACCGTTCACATTCCCAACCGGTCTCCCGGAGAGCATCGCAGACCAGAGCGGGTCATTGGCCGAACTCGGGGAGTCGGTTATGGCCATCAAGCACGGCTATCTCACATCGGCCGAGGCGGCTGATCCGTACACGCGTCCAGCTGTACTGGCGGACATGATCTCGGAGATTCGGGTGCTTTTGCCGGTGACGGCTGTTCCGATCGTCCGGATAGTCGCCACCAAGCGGTAGCCCCTTCCGACACTGACAACGTCAGTGTGTGTGGCTGACGCATAATGACGTTGTCAGTTCCCGCCTAGCGCCGAGAACACCTCGTAAACCATGAATGCCGGCCAGAAGAGTGCTTGGAAGACTGACCCGAAGTATTCCCAGAATGAGTCGGCCTGTTGCCAGAAGTAGACAACTGCTCCAAAGATTCCAAGACCGTAAAGGGCACCACCGCCCGCTGCACCACCGGAACTCACTGCGTTCTCCTTACGTCGACGAGTCCAAGGATACCCGCGCACGCATGCGCATGATCCGCCAATGAGGACTTCGGTGCGTGGTTATGCCCGTGCAGCCTGATCCATGACAAAGAGCGATGCGGTTCGGCCCGTGAAGATCTCGAAAGCCTCTGCGGCCTGACCAACGAGCATCGTGAGGCCGTCTGCCACCGGGATACCGATCGCAAAGGCGTCCGTCACCGCTGGCGGTCTCCTGGAGCCGTATGTCATGTCGATGAGCGCTCCAGCGCGTTCTACGACCCCGTCGGGCAACGACTCTCCGTGCATCCCGAGGGGCGTCGCGTTGATGACAGTGGCGGACTGCGTCGCCGTGCCCCACGGCACGACTCCGGCCAACACCTCCACTCGGTCGATCAATTCCTGGGCCCCCTGCGGGTCGCGTCCGGATACGGAGATCTGGTCGCCTTCGACAGCGAGTAGTGCCGCCGCTGCTGCACCGCCGTTGCCGAGAACAAGGACCGGTGTTCCTGCGACGTGTCCGACCTCCTCAAGTGCGTGGCGGACACCGGCAACATCAGTGTTGTGCCCGTGGATTGCGCCGTCCCGAACGGTCAACGCGTTGACTGCTCCGGAGCGCAGTGCTGACTCACTCAGCTCATCGGCGACTTCGTATGCATTGTGCTTGTGCGGCATAGTGACGGAGACTCCGTCGAGATTCCCTGACCTCAGGAGGCGCTCGACATCAGAGAACCCATCAGCTGGCACATGCATGAACCCGAACTCTGCGTCGATATCCAGTGATGCAAATGCGGCGTTGTGAATCGCTGGAGATCGCGAGTGCTCAACAGGATCGCCTACGACGACGAACTTCACGGCAGGATCCCAGCCGCTTTCGCTGCTTCGACATTCGCCTGGTGCTCTTCGTATGTGACTGCGAACACGTGGGAACCGTCCTCGTTGCCAAGAACATAGAACAGGTAGTCGCTCTCACCGGGATTCACCGCGGCGCGTAGCGATGCCTGCGATACCGTTCCAATGGGCGTCGGTGGCAATCCGTCGACGAAATAGGTGTTGTAGGGAGATTTGATCTTGAGATGCTCGGCCAGGACGCGACCAGGGTTGTGGCCGAGGGCATAGATCACTGTGGCGTCGATTTGGAGTCGCATCGGTTCATTGAGGCGGTTGTGTATCACAGACGAGATGATTGGGCGATCGTCGTCGGTGCCTGCCTCCCACTCGATGAGTGACCCGATAATGAGGGCGTCGTACCGCGAAATGCCCAGGGCACCGATACCGGACCAGTCGACATCTTCGAATCGTCGCGTCATCTCGTCGGCCATCATCTGGAGGATCTGCGCCGGGGTCGCATCATCCGAAAGTGGATACTTCGCGGGATAGAAGAGTCCTTCCCACCGCTGAAGTGGATCATCGACATCCTGTGGCAGATGTGGCGATGTCACCACCTCGTCACGCAACGCTTTCTGAAACTCCGCACGCGAGAATTCGGTGTCCTCTGAGAGTTCATCGATGATTCGGTCAACCGTCCAGCCTTCAATCACCGTGAACGTCTTGCCATCGACCGTGTCGCCCCCTTCAACCAGACGTCGGACGACAGCATCAGCGCCCATGTCAGTGGTGAGCAGGTATGTGCCTGCCTGGAGACGGTCTTCGACTCCTGCAGACTTCGCAGCGGCCTCGAGTTCGCTCGATCGAACAACGCCAGCATCGTGCATCGTGATGTAGATGCTCGTCGCTGAAGATCCGGAGTCGATCGTTACCTCGACCGGCTGGCCCGGTTCCACATCCCAAGCATCGCCACCTGCGACAAGGCCGGCAACGGAGCGAGCGAGGAGAAAGAGCACCACCATCACGACAAGAGCGAGTCCCCCAACCATGGCGAGTTTGGCCGCTGGTGTGGGTCCTTGGTCAGATGTCGGTGCTGGTGTCTGTTCCACTCTGGTATCTCCGCCGGTCCAGGAATCCCTGGAGCATCACTGCTGCGGCAACTTGGTCCCGCTTGTTGGTGCGTGACCGTCGCTTGACGCCCCCTTCGAGGAGCGCCTGTTCTGCTGTCACGGTGGTGAATCGCTCGTCGTGGTAGCTGACAGGAAGACCTGTGAGTTCAGCAACGAACGTCCCAAAGTCCCGTGACTTTGCTGCGGCGGGTCCTTCAGTTCCGTCAAGGCTCAAGGGAAGACCAATAACGATCTCTGTGACCTCCCTTTCAGAGCAGAGATCAGTAATGCGTTGTTCGTGGTTCCTGGCTTTACGGTCGACGAATTCCACCGGTGATGCGATGGTACCGGTGGCATCAGATATCGCTACGCCTATGCGCCTCTCCCCGGGGTCCAAGCCGAGGAATCTCCCGCTCACAAGGCTGCCAGAGCCTCGCTGGCCGCAGTCTCCATGAGAGATATCGCCTCGTCGATACCGTCGACGTTCGGACCGCCGGCTTGCGCGAGTTTCGGATCGCGGCTCCCGCCACCGCCGAGCGCCTTCGCACCCGCCGCTGCGATCTCGCCTGCGGACACCCCACTCGCCACCAGATCATCAGTCACGAATGCGATGATGGCTGCCTTGCCGTCAGTGACGGAACCGAATGCACCAACACCTGAACCGATACGGTCCCGTACCTGGAATGCGAGCGCACGAATGCCGTCACCGCCGAGACCATCGACCCTGGCAGAGGCCAACGATGCGCTTCCGATGGTCTCAGCACTGTTCACCACCCCGTCGGCCGCCTGCGTTCGCTCCCTGTCCTCAAACTCTCCGATGCGCTGTTCGGCTGCCTTGAGGCGGTCCGCAATCGACATCGCAGCGTCGACCTCCTTGCCTGGTTGAGCACGAAGAATCGTTCCGATGTTGTCGAGGTTGGATCGCAGCGACGAGAGATGATCATATGCGGTGGATCCTGTGAGAGCTTCGACGCGACGGATGTTGGAACCGACTGACCCCTCGCTCACGAGGACGAGTGGCCCGATCTGACCGGTCGTTGGCACGTGTGTCCCGCCACAGAACTCGGTCGAGAAGTCGCCCATCTTGACAACTCGCACATCGTCGCCGTACTTGTCGCCGAAGAACGCAATCGCACCCATCTTCTCTGCGTCATCCTTGGAAGTCTCAACCGTGGTCACCGTCGTATTCGCGATCACCCGCTCGTTCACCTCGCGCTCAACAGCGTGCAACCTCTCGGAATTCACACCCTCGAAGTGGGAGAAGTCGAAACGGAGCCTGTCTGGGGCGACAAGCGAGCCTTCCTGCTGGACATGTTCACCGAGGACGTCGCGGAGAGCCCAATGCAAGATGTGCGTACCAGAATGGTTCTTCCTGATTTGTTCTCTTCGTGTTCCGTTGACGGCACTCTCTGCGTTCTGACCCGCCTGGATGTATCCAGATGTCACGGTTCCTCGGTGTCCGTGCACGCCTGGGAGGTCGATCTGCGTGTCAGAAACGCGCACGATTCCGGTCTCAGTCGTGATCGTTCCGGTGTCTCCCACCTGTCCGCCTGACTCGCCGTAGAAGGGCGAGCGACTGAGGAACACTTCGATCATCTGTCCCTCATCTGCACGCTCAATCGTGTCACCCTCCCGAAGCAGAGACAGCACCAACCCAGTGTCTTCGAGGTCGCCGTAGCCGGTGAATTCCGTCTGGTCGATGCCACTGAGAATCCTGCGATACATGTCCGTGGCATCACCATCAGCAGAACTCTTGAACGCGGCGCGGGCGCGCTCCTTCTGCTGATCCATCTCTGCATCAAACCCCAATCGGTCAACAGTCAGGTTCCGCTCCGCTGCGATCTCCTCAGTGAGCTCGATCGGAAACCCGAATGTGTCGTGGAGCCTGAAAGCTGTTGTCCCAGGGATCTCGGTTCCGTCGCCGAGTTCACCGATTGCGATCTCAAGCATCTGTTCGCCTGATTCGAGCGTCTTGAGAAACCCGATTTCCTCACGTTCTACGGTCTGGCACACGTACTCCTGCTTCTCGATAATCGCTGGATAGGCGCCGCCCATCTCTTCCACGACTGCATCCACAAGTGATGCCGTCAGTGGTTCGGTTGCACCAAGCATGTGCGCGTGTCGCACGGCTCTTCGAATCAGGCGACGCAGGATGTATCCGCGTCCCTCGTTCGAGGGCACCACGCCATCCGAGGTCAGGAAGGTGAAGGAGCGTGCGTGATCGGCAAGGATTCGCAGTGAGATGTCGGTGCGGTCGCTGTCGCCGTACTGCACGCCGGTTGCGTCTTCGCCGACCTTCATGATCGCTCTGACCGTGTCGGTCTCGAACAGCGAGTTGACACCCTGAAGCACCATCGCCATGCGCTCAAGACCCATGCCTGTGTCGATTGACTTCATGGGCAGGTCGCCGACGACGTGATATGGCTCATCCTGGATGTACTGCATGAAGACGAGGTTCCAGACCTCGACGAATCGTTCTTCGTCGACAATCGGACCACCATCCGGCCCGAACTCGGGCCCGCGGTCGTAGAAGATCTCCGAGGACGGCCCTGCGGGCCCCGCAACACCCATCTGCCAGAAGTTGTCCCTGTCCCTGCGCTGCAGACGCTCGGGGTTGATACCAACCTCGTTCAGCCAAATACCGGCCGCTTCGTCGTCAGTCTCATGGACCGTGAACCAGAGCTTCTCGGGATCCATCCCGTAGCCATCGGTCAGCAGTTCGTAAGCAAGTGGGATGGCCCGTTCCTTGAAGTAGTCACCGAACGAGAAATTCCCGAGCATCTCGAAGAATGAGCCGTGGCGCGCCGTGATTCCTACCTCATCGATGTCCTCTGTGCGGACACACTTCTGCGAGCTCACAGCTGTGTCGTAAGGGGCTTTCTCCTCACCGGTCAGGAGTGACTTGAAGGGAACCATCCCAGCAACGGTGAGCAGCAGGGTGGGGTCGACGGGAATCAGCGAAGCCGACGGCACAACCGTGTGGCCGCGTTCGGCAAAGAATTCGATGTAGGTGCTTCGGATCTCGTTCGTGTTCATGGCTGGCGAGGTTAGCTTGCCTCAGCGTCCGTTTGGCTCGACACATCCCTGAGCGCAGAACGTTGGAGCCGCGTACCGAGGGCCTCGATCGTATCTGCCACCAATGTGGCCGATGCACGTGCAACCCCTTCCGGAGTGAGGTTCTCTTTCATAACGCGAGCCCTGTTGACAACGAATGCCGTGATCCCAAGTGTGACGAGGGCACCGAAAGCGAACCAGCGAGCGCGTGTGAACATGACGCCGAGCGTAGCTGAATCGCCGTACTGCCTTCAGACTGATGGCTATCCGCCCCGACCGCGCTTGCCGAGGATGGCGTCGATCTTTGCAAGACGTTCGACGATGTCACGTTCGGCGCCGACCTCTTTCGGATTGAAGAAGATCCCTTCCGTGTGGCCTGCGGGGAGGTATTGCTGCTGAACAACAGACGCAGGCGCATCGTGCGGGTATTCGTACCCGACGCCGATACCCATGTCCTTCTCACCCTGGGTTGCACCAGACTGCAGATGCGCCGGCACCTCGCCTGGGGGACCTTCCGTGACCGCCTCGACACCGGCGTGGATGGCCCGTGTCACTGTGTTCGACTTGGGTGCCAACGCCAGATACAAGGCGGCATGCGTCAATGCATAGTTCGCCTCCGGCAGGCCGACCACCTCGACGGTACGGAATGCTTCGTTCGCGATGGAGAGGGCGTATGGATCTGCAAGCCCGACGTCCTCAGACGCGAAGATGATCATGCGTCTGGCGATGAACTTGGGGTCCTCTCCCGCTTCGACCATCGTCTGGAGCCAATACACGACGGCATCGGGGTCCGAGCCACGGAGTGACTTGATGAAGGCTGAGATGACGTCGTAGTGGCGATCTCCTGTGCGGTCGTATCTGATGATGCGCCTCTGCAGTGCCTCCGCCACGGAGGCCTCATCGATACTCTTCAGACCGCGCCCCTCAGCGATTGTCGCCGCCATTTCCAGAGCATTGAGAGCCAACCTAACGTCCCCACCGACACGATCAGCCAACGCATCGCGTGCACCATCATCGACCTCGATTCCGAGACCACGCATCGTGTCTGACGCTGCGAGATCAACAAGCTCTGCAACCTCTTCCGGCGCGAGGGCTTCCGTCCGGAACACTGTTGCCCGCGAGATGAGCGGACTGTTCACTTCGAAGAAGGGGTTCTCGGTCGTCGCACCGATGAGGATGATGGTTCCGTCCTCGACGCCAGGCAGAAGACCATCCTGCTGGGCCTTGTTGAATCGGTGAATCTCATCGAGGAAGAGCACGGTCCTGCCTCTCCCCTCCCCCAGCCGTTGTCCCGCCCGAGCGAGTACGTCACGAACGTCCTTGATGCCTGCGCTCGTGGCTGAGAGCTGTTCGAAGTGCGCCTGTGTTGCGTTCGAGATCAACCTCGCGAGCGTCGTCTTGCCGGATCCGGGCGGCCCCCACAGGATCAGCGAACTCAGCTTCCCTGTCTCGACCATCGATCGGAACGCAGCGCCTTCGCCGAGCAGGTGTCTTTGACCGACGACCTCGTCAAGCGTACGCGGACGCATGCGGGCAGGGAGCGGAGCCTGCGAGCGGGTGACCTCTTCTCGCCGTGCGTCGAACAGATCGTCGGCAGCCATCAGGCGTCGTTGTCTGCTTCCTCTTCGGCCCACGCAGTGCGAACCTCTTGGCGAATGTCGACTCCCAATTCCATCAGCTGAAGATCCTCAACCGGGCTTGGAGACCCCGTCAGCGGGTCTGCGCCCGTCTGTGTCTTCGGGAACGGGATGATCTCGCGAATGTTTGGCTCGTCCTGGAGGATGCTCACCATCCGATCGATTCCGATCGCAAATCCTGCGTGCGGAGGTGTCCCATACCGAAGTGCCTCAAGGAACCAACCGAAGCGACTCTCGGCATCTTCAGCCGTGATCCCCATCACCTCGAATACCTTGGCTTGGACTTCTGGGTCGTGAATTCTCACGCTGCCGGAACCTAGCTCGGTACCGTTCAGCACGAGGTCGTACGCATTCGAGACAGCCGTTTCCGGGCTGTTGACGAACGTATCAATATCTCCCGGATCTGTGAACGGGTGATGCGCCGGAGACAAGCTGCCGTCCTCGCTGACCTCGAATACGGGGAAGTCGAGGATGAACGCGAACTTCAGCTCGTCGCTTCCTTCCGGCTGCCCAATATCGAGGCGGAGTTGTCCGAGGATGTTGCTGACCGTCTTGACACCATCCGCTGCGATCAGCAGTGTGTCGCCCGGCTCGGCAGACAGCGTGTCTTTGAGCGATTCCAACTCCGCATCTGAAAGGAACTTCGCAACAGGTGAACGCAGCGAACCGTCGTCCTCGACGACCATCCACACAAGACCCTTTGCCCCAAGCTCCTGCGCTCGCGACACGAGGCCGTCAAGCCCAGAACGAGAAAGTCCAAGCTTCCCTCCATTGATCGCTCTCACGACCCCACCGGACTCAATCGCACCGGAGAACGCCTTGAATTCGGTATCGGCGAATACTCCAGAAAGATCGATGATCTCCATGGCGAAACGAAGATCAGGCTTGTCTGTGCCGTACCGATCCATGGCCTCTGCATACGTCATGCGCTGCAAAGGAAGCTCGATCTTCTCCCCGCGGAGGTCTGTGACGACTTCGACGACAATCTCTTCGAGCACATCCAGAACATCGTCACGGCCCCAGAACGATCCCTCGAAATCGAGTTGCGTGAACTCGATCTGACGATCGGCTCTGAAGTCCTCGTCGCGATAGCACCGAGCGACCTGGTAGTACCGCTCGACGCCACCGATCATCAGCAGCTGCTTGAAGAGCTGTGGTGACTGAGGAAGGGCGTAGAAGTTTCCAGGACGAAGGCGGGACGGCACGAGCATGTCGCGAGCGCCCTCCGGGGTCGACGCGATCAACGTTGGCGTCTCGACTTCGAGAAACTCGTCGCGTTCCATGACGCGGCGCATCGCTGAGATTGCTTTCGAACGCGCTCGCAGGTTCTCGGACATTCGTGTTCGGCGCATATCGAGATATCGGTACTGCAACCGCAACGTCTCATCAACAGCGACACGGTCGTCGAGCTGGAAAGGCAGTGGGTTCGACGGACTGAGGACGCCGAGGCCCTCTGCAGCAACCTCGACAGCACCGGTTGGAAGATCGTCGTTGGTGGTTCCTTCCGGGCGAGGGCGGACGGTTCCTACGACCTGAACGCAGTATTCCGTCCGCAGACCGTGCAATGTCTCCTCCGAAGCAGGGGCATCCTCCGGGTTCAGTACGACCTGGACGATGCCTGAGGAATCACGCAGGTCCACGAAGATCACTCCCCCGTGGTCGCGGCGTCTCCCAACCCAGCCGGCGAGCATCACAGTGTCGCCTACGTGCTCGGAGCGGAGCTCACCAGCTCCGACCGTCTTCATCTGGCTCGTAGCCATCCTTCGATCTCCTTTGATGCAATAACTTCTTGCTCACCGGTGGCGAGGTCCTTCACGGTGACGTCTCCGTCTGTCCACTCGGTCCCAATGATCAGCGCTGCGCCAGCCATTCGACGATCTGATTCCTTGAATTGGGCCTTGACCGACCGCTGTGTGTCAGTCATGTCCGCTCTGAAGCCAGCTGTTCGCAATCGTGACGTCAGGACTCGTGCCTCGGAGCGGAGCGAATCGTCAGCAACAACCAAGAACGCATCCAGCGAAGGTTCAGCGGATCGCGCCTGGGAGGCCAGGAGGATTCGGTCCACACCCATGGCCAAACCAACCGCGGGTGTCGGCTTACCTCCAAGCACTTCGAAGAGACCGTCGTATCTTCCGCCGCCACCAACGGAACTCTGCGCTGCCTCATATGAGGTAGGTACGTATTCCCACACCGTTCTCGTGTAGTAGTCGAGGCCACGAACGAGCTTGTTGTCAATCACACACGCGAGACCCAGGTCGTCGAGTCCCTCCTTCACACTCTCAAAATGGCTCGCTGCCGCTTCTCCGAGGTAGTCGATTGGCACAGGCGCCGCCGCGACGACTTCGTCATCCGCCTTGGAGTCGAGCACTCGCATGGGGTTGCTCTCTACGCGCCGCTTGGAGTCCGCAGACAGTTCATCGATACGGCTGAGGAGATACTCCCTGATCGCCTCCTGATACCGGGCTCGGTCCTCCGGGTCACCGATCGAGTTGATGCGGATCTCAACATCGGGGACCTTTAGGCGTTCGAGCAGGCGATATCCGAATTCGATGACCTCCACGTCTGCTTCTGGGGAATCCGATCCGAGATACTCGACGCCCGCCTGGACGAACTGCCTGGTTCGGCCCTTCTGGGGGCGTTCGTAGCGGAACATCTCGCCCCAGTAGGCGCCCTTGAAACGGGTTCGTACTCCCCCGGCCTGAATCACCGCGCGAACAACCGACGCGGTGAGCTCGGGGCGCAGGGTTATGGATCGCCCACCTTTGTCGGTGAACGTGTACATCTGCTTCTCGACGACTTCAGTGTCGCCACCGACGCCTCGAGCGAAGACCTCCGTGTCCTCGAACATCGGCGAGAGCACCAGGTCGTACCCGAACTGAGCTGAGAGTTCGTCGAACACGGCGCGAGCATTCCTCCACCAACCCGACTCGGGTGGCAGCACGTCATAGGTGCCTTTCGGTGCTCGGTAGGTGCTCACAGCAACTCCTGGAGGAATGGATTGTGCTGGCGTTCGGCGGCAAGCGTAGTGGTTGGTCCGTGACCTGGAAGAACCGCTGTCTGTCCTGGCAGTGGCAACACGTGGGTCGTCATGGATTTCATGAGTGTCTCATACGACCCGCCCGGAAGGTCGGTCCGTCCGATCGAGCCCTGAAAGAGCTGATCGCCCGAGAACAGCACACCCTCGTCTGGCACGTGGAAGCAGCAATGGCCGGGCGTGTGTCCCGGTGTGAACAGCACGTCAACATCCACACCAGCGAGAGCGAGCCGCTCGCCGTCGGAAATGGATACGAAGTCAG
>Ga0255048_10000608_pt1 | contig 27026 bp, 32 predicted proteins | sample JV7_2_2_MG_FD_183619 | JGI IMG/M metagenome (GOLD analysis project Ga0255048, IMG submission 183619) | Seawater microbial communities from Jervis Inlet, British Columbia, Canada - JV7_2_2 | ecosystem: Environmental > Aquatic > Marine > Inlet | place: Canada: British Columbia | collected 2016-10-06
ATTAGTAATACATCACAAGGATGATGACAATTCTCCCAACCTATATTCATGTATAAATTGTGAAGTTTTTTGTCTTTATGATGAAATACAACACTGTATTTAAATGTCCGTTCTATTTTTGTTGTAATTATCTTAGTTATTTTATCTGAGAATGTTGTTGTCCAATTAATTTTTAACTTAGTAAGTTTATTTTTTAATTGTTTTTTAGTACAATTTGCAGGAAAACTTCCTTCTAAATATACTAATTGATCTAAATTAAACCATTCAGGAGATAATTTTTGTTTATATTTATTCATTTTGATATAAAGCTTTAATAAAATCTATTTCATACCCTTTAGGAACATCTAACAGTGCAATATGATAATGTATATCATCTTTAATATACCGTCTTTTATTGTAAGTTCCTGGATAAGATAAACCTAATTTTCTTAATAATAATCTTACTTCTTTAATATGTTGATTTAATTTTAACCATGGAACCCACCTTTCATCCATTTTGTATTGTTCTATTAATGTAACAGCGAGTTTAACATTAACATCATCTTTTGATGTCAATAAAGAAATAACTGAATCTTCAGTATCTTCTATTTTACTTCTATTTTTATTTTCAAAACATCTTTTAAATTCATTATATGAATATACTTTTTTACCTGCAAAACAATTAAATGATTTATTTATTATGAATTTATTAGTTGTTTTTCCACCATTATCATCAATATAACCAATAAATTCTCGTCTATTAAATTTACAACCATACCAACGATTATAAGAATTATATCCTGTTATAGTATCTATTAATATACAACCTGAAGTAACAGAATCAAATTTATCTTGAATATATTTTGGTACTGTCTTCCAGTCAGGATTTATTGCATATTTTACTGATGTTGGATGAAATTTATCACATTGATGTCTCGTACATACAACATGAGTAACATTTTTGTCTGGAATTGAAGTCCATGTAATTGATTTCGCAGTTAACATTTTTTGTAATGTTTTATGACCTTTTGTTTTATTATCAATAAATACTATTGATTTATCATCAAATGTTAATGTTTCATTTATGTTATTTTTCATTTTTTATTATTTTTTATAATATTTATTTCTATTTTCTATACTTTTATTAAGTAAATCATTGTCTAACACCATCATAAGATTAGAAATAGCATGCGCCAAATGAAGTAAGTTACTTTCATCATCAATATCATTATTACATAAATATTTATTTATATGTCTTAATGATGCATCAACATAGGTTGTATTTTTTGCTCCTTGTGAGAAATTATATTCATCATATTTATCGGCACCATAAGTAAATACTTTTGCTACTTCAATTAATGCTAATTGTGGAAGTAAAGATAATCGGGGTTTAACCCGACCATCTTTAACAAATTCTTTTTTTGCTGGTTCATCTTTAGTAGCTAATACAAAATTTAAAAACTTGTCATTACTTTCAGATTTACCAATACTTATTATTTTACTTCTATGTACAGGAGTTCTATCACCATTATTATTAATAATAATATTTTCGTATACTTCTTCAAAACCTATTATAACTCCACTTCCTTCTTTGGTGTTGATATATTCACCCAATACAAGTTTAAATTCATCATTATCAATTTTTACATTCATTGCTATTCATTTTATTTTTAAATTTAATTGTTTCATCATCAATAGAATATTTACTATCAAATTCACTTTCTGATAATATTTTAATAGTTTCAGTATCAGTTAATTTTAATTCATCTATTAATTGTTCCAAGTATTCATCGCTTCTTAATAACACATGAAATGATTTATCAAATATTGTTGCTGAATTAACATAACTATAATGAGAGTATATATTTTGTATCGTTTTATTATTACTAATTGAACGATATTCCTGTTCTTGATACATTTCACTATATTTTGATTCAATCATTTTACGTATTCTATTTTTAATGAATACTTTGTATCTTATAATTGCTTTATTAGATGTTTTATTTTCATATTGATAACAATCAATAAATCCATCATAACCTTTAATTATATTTAATTGTGCTTTAAATCTTGGATTACGTGTATCACAACATATTAAATATAAATAAAATGGATTGTCGGATAATAATTCTTCTCTTATTGAATAATCTTTAGAATTTTTATCGTCAATGTATATATTTATTGGTTCAAATGTTTCACTTAATGTTGGTTCTAGTTTTTGAAATGCTTCTTGTAGAGCTAAAGGAAAATACATTCCTTGCTCTATGTAAAACATATATTTAGCAAACTTAGTTAGATTAGGGTTTGAAATGTCTGTATTTATTGTCATTAATTTCAAATTTTTATTTTTGAAAACTTTGTTGGTTTCGGTGTTACTAAGCTCTCGTTATGCGTAATGATCCAACTCAATCTGAATCCTTCTTCGAGCTTTTTAATACCTTCTTTTAAACCATACCTATCAATAAATAGTTGAGTACAGACTTGTTTCATTTCTTGTTCAGTATTACATTTTAATAATATATTAAATGCTGATTTTTCACCTATACCTTCCACACCTTTATAGTTTTCTTTTGGTGAACCTTTCAACAGTTGAAAATAAATTTGATAATACCCAATTGCATGTATTTTTCCTTTAATTAATTCAATTTTACCTGGATATTGTATAACAGTAGTTTTATTAGTTTTTATATTATAATATATTCCAGGTATTGCTAAATAATCTCTATCATTTGCTATCATAACAGAGTTTGATATCCTACTTGCTAATATAGCAATAGCATCATCATTTTCAACATTTAAATATGTTATTGGATTATATGTGTTTTTTATCTCACGAAAACAATCTTTTAAATGTGGTAAATAAGTAGCTATTGCTTTCTTCTTTTTCTTAGTTCTACGTTGACCTTTATACACTGAACTTACTGATACTTTATTTCTAAAGTTAGTTTTACTATCTTCTAAAATAATATTAAAATCATCTGTATGAAATCTTTCAGTCAGTGTTTTTATATGATTGTAAATAGTCTCTTTATAATTCTTTTTGTTACCATGTATAAAAGCCAATGAACTACCGTCTATCCACAATCTTGTAGTTAACATAAATATTCATTTAATTTAGTTACTTTATATTTAAGTTTAGAATCACCTTTTTTCCATTTATTCTTACGATCATTTACATATACCTCAGTATTAATCATAATCTGAGGAGTAAATGTTTTTTTAAATAGTGTTTCTTTATTAATATATTTTTTACCTAAAGCATAAGGTATTACTTTTTGTATATAAATATTAAATTTTTCAGCCATAGCTGATTGTCTATCTGGAAATATCATATCACTTTTTCTATTTCCATTAAAACCACCTTTAACATCTACATAAATAATACCTCTATTATTATTACAATAATAGTAAGGGCGGTTTTCATAACCACCCTTCTTATTATGATAAAATATTTTATATGCTTTAGGATTAAACTTAAATATAAAATCTGGCGTATATTCTCTTTTCTTTGTTAAAATAAATAATTTATATTTATCTTTAGTTTTGAGTTTAGCCATCCTAGTTGACAATGTTTCATTAATTACACGATAGGTTTTTTTATTCGGATAAATCCAATCAATATAACCTACATTATATAATTCTAATAACCAAGTATAAAAATACTCTTCCTCTTTAGAATCAAATGTATAATTAATTTTATTATTTTGTTTATTCATAATCTCGTATTGCAATTCCAACTGCCTCCAATGGCTTCTTATCGTTAGATAATTTACGATATTCAACAGTTATCATTTTACCTTTTACATCTGTTTCAAAATTACTAGCCCATTCTTCACGTTGTTTACTTGTTCCTTTAAGTTTAACATGAAAAACTTTACCTTCTTTTGTTCTACATATTAAAGTAGATTGTTTTTCCATTTTACCTTTATTCCAATAATGGTCAATACATTCAAATTCATCAGTTACTCTAGGTTTAAGTTTAGTTTTACCTGATGTTCTAAATCCAAAACCATATTTTGAATTAGGATCACAGAATACACTTCCTTCATAACCTAAATCTAATGCACTTTTATGAAATGATGTAATATCTTTTTCATTTTTAACAGGTTCAGCACAATCAATTACAATATTTGGAAAATCTGTTGTATCTAAAGCAAGTAATAGATTACGTCTTTGAGTAAAAGTAAGATTTGGTATAGCTATATCATAAATATGATATTCTAATTTATTATTTGGATCATCTCTTTTAACCATACTACCAATTTCTTGTAGTGGAACACTGTGTAAATATAATTCCCCATCAAATGTTTGATCTAATTGAGTATTCATCATTTTAGTTATACTTTCTAAAATATGAGGTATATTAAATATTTTACCTTCACGAGATTTAAGTCGTATAACACCATTGTGTTTTTCAGCAATACATCTACATCCATCTTTTTTAAATTGAATATAACCTGATTTAAAATTATCTTTTTTAGGTTTATATTTATTTAATAACATTGGCATTATAGATTTGTCTTTAAAAGTGTTATTTGTTGATTCATCAACATATGTCATTGTATCTTTATAACCTTTTGCAAACATTAAATTCCACTTACTCGTCAATTCCTTTTCTGCTTGTTGTTGAGGAGTAGTTTCATTTTTACGTCCAATATTTTTACCTATAGTTACCTTAACAGAACTAATAGAAGATTTAGTACTTCCTATTGTTCCTGTTTTAGCATACATTACATATACATCTTTACCTGTTTCTTTACGAGTATAAAGATCTAAATAAGCTACCTTATTAGATTGTGTTTTTTTATATAATCTTTTAAGTTTCATAATACTTTTTTTAATTAAAATAGACTGACATATTTCTACATCAGTCTATTTATAAATTTCTAATTATTTTTATTTTTATAATTTTCTAAAAATTAATTTCACATGCACCACCTGCGCATGCTACTTGATCGTTAAGATTAGTTTTATCTTCTTCTTCAATGATTTTTGTTAAATCAATTGGATTAGATTCAATTATTTTAACTAATCTTTCATATTCTTCTTTAGTACATTCTTGAAAAGGAGCATCTTTATATTGACCTCCATCATAAGGAAGAACGGATAGTCCATTATAATTATTTTTATTATTCCACATCCATTCTCCTACATTTTCCCATTCATTTTCTTTAATACTAATAGTAGCACTTACATTATTATGATTTTGACCACTATTATAACCTTCTTTAACCCAGTTTAAATTAAATGAATTTACTCTTTCAATCATTTCTATAGCTGTTTCATTTTCACGTAAAATAGCTGTATCTGGAGCCATTTGAGGGGTATGTATAATAGCTGAAGTGGAATCCCATTCCATAGTTTTTACTAATTCAGGATGATATGTTGTAAAAAATGTATGTAAATCATCTCCAATAGCACATTGCATATTACGAATATAATACTTAGAATGCCAGGCATGTATCCCGGAACTTGTTCCTAATACACAACTTGTTGAACCAGAAGGTTTTATTGTTGTTGTTCTTGCTGCTTTATTAATACCTATAATTTTAGCAATTCTTTTATTTTCTTCTTTAACTATTTTAGTTGAATCAGGTAATAAAGAACCTTCTTTATTTATAAGATTTAATAAATCACCATTACATATACCTGTAATACCTACACCAATTAAAGCATCTTTTTCTGTATTACGTTTCCATACATCTCTAAGATAATGAAAATCAGTAAAACCTGCTTGTAACGTACCAAAGAAAGCTGCACATTTAACTCTTTTTTTAAAATCATCAATTGATGTAATATTAGCACCACTAACTTCACATAAATTACAAAAAGTATGTGGTCGTAATGCAATTTCACAGCAAGGATTGGTTCCCCATTCTTTATCTTGATTCCAATAAATACCCGGTTCTCCAAAACCCGATGACTCAATTTGTTTCCAAATTTTATTAAAGAATGTTTTACTTGCTTTATGTCTTAATAAGTTAACAGAATTATTAGCTCTACCTCTTTGACTATTAAGTTCATACCATTTACCTGATTTACAAGATATCATTTCTTCATCATCTGCACTAAATAAACTAATCATTGCACTTCTTCTTATTCCACCTGCTAATACTGAATCAGCAATATGACATTGAATATCATGACATTCTAAAGTAGTTAATTTATCTCCATTTTGTTTTCTATCAAGTATTAATTCAATTTCATGTAAACATCTACGCAATGGTTCAGGTCCTGGAGCTTTACCTCCAGCTGTTACTAATCTTGCACCTTTAGGTCTAATATCAGAAAAATTAAATTTTGGTTTTGATTTAGTATACCCTAAATAAGATTTTAAAAGAGCTTTTATTGAATCAGCCCAACCTGTAATATCATCAGATACTAGATATTTTCTTTCTTTAGTAGGTCTAATAATTTCAGGTAACTGTTCAATATGATGTTTTTGTACAGAGTAACCAACACCACAACCTGATAACAATAAAAACATTGTTTCTGAAAATGCTCTATAATCATTAACAGGTAAATAAGAACAATTATACCCACGTGCTTCATTTTTCTCAATTGCAATTCCACTAAATTGACACATTCTCATAGAAGGTAAAACTTCTTTTTTATATATCAATTTAATATTATTTTCAATTTCATCATGCAATTGAGGATATTTTTTCTTCATCATTGTTTCATACCGCATTACAATTTCTTCCCAAGTTTCACGTCGTTTTAATTGGGGATTATATTTTGCGTATTTTGTATAAACAACAATATCTGATAATAACTTTTGACTTTTATTCATTTATTAAATATAATTAATATATTTTATAATCTTTATGTGGCTATATTTAATATACCTTCTGCTAATTTAGTACATTCTTCTTTCATTTTTTCAGTTAAATCATCACTTAATCCACCTGCATCTAGTAGTTTAGTTAATGATTCATGTTTGCTTCTTTTTAATTCAATAGCAGCAGCTCTTACACGTATTATTGCAAATTCTCTATTCATTTGTGCATCTATAGCAGCTAATTGTTCTGGTGTAATTTCTGGTTGTTTAGTATCTTCCATTTTTTACTTTTTAAGTTTATTATTTATAATTTGTTTTGTATTATTTAATCCAATTTTTTTACATAATTCAGCAATATCTTTACAATCATTTACGTTTGGAATAATTATATTATTGAGATTATGTTCATTGGCAAATTTATTTGACATTTCAATACCTGTTGGATCATTATCGTATATAAAATATATATTTTTAAATCTACACTTAATATCATCTATTACGGCTTCTGATAATTTATTACTTTCACTCTGAGGAGCTATAGCATTAAATCCCATTTCCCATAAACACAACATATCTTTACCTCCACTAGCAATAAATAAAACATCATCAAAATGAGGTAATTCTTTATAACCAAATATATTATTTGTTGTGGTATTTGATCTCCATTTGTTAAAATCAGAATAAGGTTGATATAATTTAACCCTAGATTCAAATTGATATACATAACATGGATCTTCTATTATATATTTATATTTAGTTGTAAATACAAAAGAATTAGAATCTGATTTATAAGAACTAACAGGTTTTGCTATTTTATTTACAGTATTAAGTTTTATTTCAAATTGGTTCCAATAAGATTTATCGTGTTCATTCCAATTTCTTAATTTAATTTTAAAATTAACACTTTTATTTTTTAACTTTGGAGAACTTGATCTTTGTTTTTTAGGTTTAGTTAAATTAAATTTAGTATTTGATAATAAATCTTCATGTATAATATTTAAAGCTTCATAAAAATTACAACTATGTGCCCACATAACATATTGAAAACAATCAAAATTTGCCTCTAATCCCTTTGCTCTATCAACAAACATATATTTATTTCTATGCCATTTAAAATAACATTTTCCTTTATTGTCATGTCGCATAGGATTTCTATAAATTGGTTTGTTATCTTTTAATTGTTCTCCCCAATAAAATTCCATTATATCTTTTTCTGTTATCTTTGACAGAATATTTTCTTTTAAAATCATTGATCATTTTAATATATTTTATTAATAATATGCATTAGGTTATAAAATATAAACAGACTATTAAAATTAATAGCCTGTTTATTATTAGATAAGATTAAATAATATTAAAACGGAACATCATCATCAGTAACAACTGATTCTGTTTCTGTTTGATTTTGTGGTAAATCATCAACAGTTACCTCTTGAAAATCAAAGGAGTTATTCCAAAATGATTTCCATGGATATTCTTCATGTGTTAAATATTCAACTGCTTTTTTATTAAGCTTTGTTTTAGTTAATTTAACACCATTAAACATAGTATCAGTATAATCATAATTACGATCCGTAGGTCTATATGTTGCTTCTATTCCCACAGGGAATACAGTAAAAGGAGCTAATACATCTTGATAAATTTTATCTCCATCCTGATTTGGACGAACACCAAGGAAAATACCAAGTTGATTATTTTTATCCTCCTTAACAAAGAATTCTTTACCTTCAAAATCTTGAGGGTTGTCAGCCATTAACATGTTTAAAGCTGTATAATCACCATTAAAGATATTCTCAATTACTTTAGTTGGGTTTTCACCTAATCTAAAATCATCAAGTCTTGTTGACTTTTCAGGTTCATCATTATTAATACGATGTTTATCAAGAGTACTCATTTTAAATACTAAATCATATAATGCTACTTCTCCTTGACGAGCTATACGAACTGTTTCAGGATCCATTTTACGCATCGGGTCTCCTGGATGATATGGACTATCATCTGCTTGAGCTGCAGTTAATTGATCTTTAATTGATTTTTTACCACTAAGTTTAAGCCAACCATTTTGGTTATGACAATCAATTACTTGAGTTTTTCCTGATTTAACACCTACTACAGGTCTATCTGAAACATAAATATCATATTTAACAAATGTTTCACCTCCGTATTTTGGTTCCTTTAATTTCATTGCTTTATTTGGATCAAATTTAAGCAATAAAGATACAGTTCGATATTCTTTATCTTGAATGACACGACTATAATCGGGTTCTGTTACCTTATATTCTTCCGGTATATTTTTAATACGACGTATATCTGCTGCATTCGGATTAAATATAATAGGTGTTGCAAATACACCACCTGTAAATGTAGCTTTAAAATTTAATTGGGTTCTTTCAGAAAACTTTTTAGTTCTGTTAGTTGATTTCATGTAAAATATATTTATTTATATATTGAACAATATTAGTTATGTTAATCTGTAATCTTTTATTACTGTTGTTCAATAATGACATTTTCGCCCTTATTAAAATCTACTTCAACAACAATATTATCATCTTCATCTGAAGATTCAATGTAAGACAATGTAAACGCTCCTGTTATTCCATCAATATAATTAATTTGAAATTCATGCTGTTCTAATTCATTTATTTCAAATAATTGACATATGTTATTATGTATTTGTTTGGATTTTACACATCTTGTTGGTAAATGTATTTCGTAAGATTTGTATTGTTTATCTGCTTTAACAGTTGGCTCACTTACAATACCAATAACAGAATCATATTCAGTTTCATCTGTTGTTGATATATTATACTGTTCAAACATAATAAGTCTATTATTCTTATCTTCAACAGTTAGAAAATCAATAGCCTTACGATTTAATTTAATAACATGCCTTTTTCCTTTTACATAAGGAACTGTAGTTAATACAGGTATATCAGGATACTTATCTTCTTGTTTAATAATTATTTTTTCTTTTGTTTTTACTCTACTTAAATCCATTATTAAATTTAATTTAAATTATTCAATTGTTAGTTTATTTATATGTTGGTATAGCATCATTAGTTTTAGGATCAATAATAAATTCAGCTTTACTAAATTCAACTACTTCATGGGTATCATATAATCCACCAATTATATCTGATGCAACTCCACGAGCTCCACGAACAACACATCTTGCATACATCATAAAACGAGGTAATTTCTTCCAATTATCTTTTTTATTCCATTGTGCAGATACAGCATCACTCCAATAAAATGAATAATCAGATGCTATTGTTTTATTCATATCTTTATAAAATCTATGAAAACGAATAGTTGTTACATATTCAGGATTGCCATTAACTTTGACTTGTTCGTCTTTATAAGCAATACTTCCATCAGGATTTTTATAATATTTAAAAGTACCATCTTTATCAGCAGGTAGTATTTTACCATCTTCACCTCTAAGATAAGCGGGTACTCTTCTCATTACTGGTTCGTAATCTTTTATTAATTCAACACCAATTCCTGCCTTTGCTAAAAGACCCGGTATAACTGATGATTTAATTGCAACATTACCTTGTATTAAATGCATTGAATTTAATGCAGTTAATGGGTCCATTTCCAATTGATGTCCTTTGTTAATAATAGTTACAACATCTTCAACTTTTTTAATACCAGAAGGTATTATTTTTCTATCAATCATCCATTGAGCTTTCTGAAACATAGCTTCAGTATCCATCATTACAGACAATTCATTATTTTTTTTAGCCATTAATATATTTTATAATATTAATAATATTAGTTATCTTTTTACACATACTCCTTTACTCTTAAATTGTTGACAATAATCTTGAAAATCATTTAATTCTATTTCTGTAAAATCAAAATATTTTAAGTTGTTTAACATAGGTAATATTTGATCAGGAATACCCTCTCTATTCTTTACAATATGCCAATATATGAACTCAATTTCATCACCTTTATCATCTAACCTTATTGGAAAGTTATGATCTGTATAAGCATGTAAATTCAACTTAGCGGGCATATGTGTAAACATAATATAATCGCTAAAGAACTCTATACTTGATGATGCCATTAAATCACTAGCAATTGGATAATGCATGTTAGGAACTTGTATTCTTTCTACTCGTTTAATATCTCTATTCATTTGAGATAATACTATAAAAAATACATTGCCTCCTTCATAGGATATTCTTTTTTTTATATCATTTAATGTTTCCATTAAATTATCAACTTTACTTTTTTGATTATCACCTTTAATGATTACAGCATGATCAATTTCAACAATTAAATAATCTTCTTTTTTACATAGTTTCTTCCAATAATAATATATTGTATCACCTATAACATTGTGATTTTGAGGTTCTTCAACATATAACAAAGGATAGTTAAATAATTTACTATGATACTTCTTAAATATCATTTCCATTTTAGAGGCAGCCAAAGGATGTTCACTTGAATATAATTCTTGTAATGATATTTTACCTCTATTTGCTATTTCTCTACCTATAGTTTTTTGAGCTAACATTTCAAAATTAAAACTTAACCCTATGCTTGTTTTACCTTTAGCAATTAAATTTTCATGCATGCTATTTGATATTCTTTTGGAAAGTGTAGATTTACCTCCACCACTTAATCCACTTATAGTTAATATCGTATTAGGTTCAAGCATTAAAGCTTTATTTAACTTAGGATAACAAGTATCAAGAAAAACTATTTCTCCATTGGCGCGCTTACGTATATACTCTTTGTTTTGCATTATTGCCTGAGCTTGAGTTAATATACGCGGTAAAAATGAAGGTCTGTCTTTGTCCTCTTTAAGAGAGTTTAATTTTTCTTTTAGTTCCTTGTTTGTCATCTATATTCATTGCTAGTTTATATTCATTAGAACTAATACTGCGTTCAATCATTGCTTCTATATTAGATGTATTATTTAACCATGCTTCTAAACCTTGCATGAATTCTAATTTATTATCATTTACAATTGAACCTTTTTTTCTAAACCATACTTCATATTTAATAGCATTAAGAACTGCTGTTAAATTATATGATTCATCTATTAAAGCTTGAATTCGTTTTTTAATCTTAGTTTTATTACCTGTCCTCAAGTTTCTACCATGAGTATTTAAATGAGCCCCTGCATTAGTAGGGAATTCAATCCTAATTAAATTATACCATTGATCTAATGAATTAATAGAATTATCTATTATTTCATCAACGGTAACATCTTCAGGAGATACATCATGACTACAAGATATTGTAATGGGGTATGATTCCCCTTTTAAATTTGCTTTTGTATATATTACAAATTTATTATTACCTTGCGGTTCAATGATAGACTCTTTTATTAAATTATTGAGGAATTCTTTTGTACAAATTAATTTTGCCAATTCGTCATATTTAATTAGTTATATTTTATTAGTTGTTTTTTATACCAATTCTTTTTGTTTGTTTAATTCCCAAGCTCTTGCTAATCTAGTTAGACCAATACCTGCACCAAATCTAGGAAAGAAATCTAAAGATAAGAAGTCTTCTAATTCTTTTTCTACTCTATCTTTTCCAAACAAATCAAATATTTTCTGACTATAAGCTCCATCCATAATACTATAGAAGAATTTTCTCATTTCATCAGCATCACAAGAACGTTCTGCTGCTCCAATGGTTTCCTGTCCATATAAGATAGTATCACATTTATTAAATGTACCATCACCATTATATTTCATATTCCAAAACGGTGATGTTCTTTCTGGAAATTTACTTAGGAATATATTTGTTCCTTTTTCTTTCCATAATTTAAATTCATGTTCATCTTCAATTGTATTTATATTTCCGTATTCTTCACAGATAGTATCGTAATCTACATCTACAGCCTCATCAAATCCTAAATAATCACATAATTCTTTATTTAAAGCAATTAAATCTTTAAATGACCCTTTAGACTCAAATTCAAACATTGGAAAAATCTTTTCATGTCTACCTGGAATAGGTGCTTCTTCATTTCTATATGAAGTAGATACACAAAATACTCCATCCCATTCAGGATTCTTTAATAACTCATACTCCAACCACATCTGACCTGTTTGTGGTAATGCCCATACTACTCCGTCATATTCAAAAGTTGAAATAGAAAAAGGGTTTTCGCAAGCTGCCAATATACTCAGTCTAGATTGTGTTGGAACTTCTACGTAGTTTTTACTCAAAAAAAATTCTCTTAATTTTTGTACCACTTCATGATACGTTTTTGTTTGTTTCATTTTAATTTATAAAATTTTTAATTTTAAAGTATATTAGGTATATTAAAATGGTAAGGATTGTATAAAACATATCCTTACCAATATAGTTAAAATAAACTATAATTCAAAGTAATTATCGAATTAATTAATTTATCTGCTTCTCTTATATAATAAGTAAAATCTACATTGTATTTCTCTTGTTTTTCATATTTATTGAACACTGTAACTTTATAACCTCTACCTGATTGTGGATGAGCTTCTATTTGAGATTCACTTCCATTATTATATTTCTTAATAAAGTGAAATCCTTTGTTAGAAACGTAATAACGATTTGTTTTTTGTAATTGTTTTTCAAATATTTTTCCACCGTTAAGTCCTCTAATAATCATCTTAGGTTTACCCTTTAAACCACCAATAGTTTTCTTAGCTAAACAGTAATCAAAAATACCATGATTTTTAATTTTACCGTTATAATAATCTCCACAATTAAAATGATTTAAGATAGTATCTTTAACAGGTATTCCATCAGTAAAATATAAACTAACTGCTATTGAAACTATACGTTTAGAATGGTCTTTATGATATTGAAGTTCTCCTTTCATTTCTTTATCAATTTGAAAAGCTCCTTTATATTTTACTTTACCATTAGTATAAATAGCCATATAATTATTTACATCCCTTGATACTAATTTAGAATAATGAGAATCTTCTAATTCTAATTTAGTTAATTCTTCCCACCATTTTACAATCTCATGCATTTCTTTTAATTTACTCTTATGAATTCTTATCACAATACCATCAGTATTAGCTTGTAATACAGTTGATATATTAGCAAATTCTTCAGCTAACATTGTTAATAGTAATTGCCCATTAATTGTAATAGACATTGTAAATTTTGGATCGTAAAGATAACTGTATTGACTATTAGATTTACCGTAAGTACCATTTAAAGCTAATTTTAATCCTGCATCTGTTATTTTATCTCCACTTTTCTTAGCGTCTTTTCTTGTATTATAAATTTCTTCATAAATCTCACAAAATACTTCTCCTAAATGTTTAGGATATATTTTATTTTTTATTGCAAGATTTGGGTAGTAGCTGGCAACGTCCCAATCAATTAATTCATATTCATCATCTGCTTCATATACTCCTGGTTTACAAGCGGCATGTAACCCGCCAGTACCATATACATATTCAAGATTTTTATGATTAACCTTAAGATTATCAAAAACACCTTTAGTTTCTGTAATAACTTTGTTTTTAAGAAAAGTAAGAAGTTTATTAAATTTCTTAGATTCAAATTTAACATAATCAAATATACACTCACTTAATTTAATTTCATCTCTATGTGTTCTTTGATTGCGTAATTGATTCCATGTTATACCTCTTTTCTTACAAATAATCTTAGCAAATATTTCACTTCCTATTTCTGGGTCGTTAGCATTTAATAATTTTAAATTATAATTTTTAGATATTTTCTTTCTTAGTTCTATTTTACCTTGACAATCTAAATATAATTGATAAGTAGCTAATACATCATTAAAATTATATTCCATCATACCTTCAACTTCTTCTTCTGTTAATTCATGGTCATGTTCAAAAGGTAAGTCTTGAATATTATTCCATCTTAATGCAAATTCACACCATTTTAAACCACATCTTTTTGCTATATTATCAAAATGATTAATCTTATATAAATCAAGTTGTGGTATTCTAGTATTTTTATCAGATATATTACTATATTCTGCTGCTATAACTTTATTTGCAAATCCTTTTATTATACGTGCTTTTTCTTCACCCGATTTATCTTTAAACAAATGAGGTTTAACTAATATTCTATGAATGACAGGATAGTCAAATCCAATATTATTGAATCCGACCATCCCTTTAATTTCATCACTTGTTGTAAATTTTACAAATTCATCTAGTTCATCTTTCCATTTACAAACAACAAAATCACGTCTTTCTAAGGTATCTACATTATAATAAATACAAGAAAATACATTACCAAAAGTTTCAATATCATATACCCAAACTTTTCTATTGTGCACTACGTGTTCTTTTTACACCATCTGCACCTGTAATGCTAATTACATTTCTAACATCTACACTTTTCCAATTGTTATCATCATCTTGGAACAATAAATAACCTGATTCATTACGATAATCATCAGCTCTTTTGTAATATTCTACTTTTAAACCACCCTTATGATGATCTAAAGCATGAGCAATAACTTTTTTATGTTTCCCTTTAGAAAAATCACTTACCGACATTTTATTAAGTTGCTTCATTGCTTTAAGTGTTAATTTACGCTCATCATCAACACTAGGTATTTTATTATACTCAATTTTAATATAATCACCTACATTTAATTGTTCAACAGTGTTGAATAATTCTTTTTGAGTTACACCATACTTAGTTGTGTGAACATTAGTAAAATTTACTTTAGTCTTTTTTTTCATCTTTTTTTTTATTTAATTTAGTTAATATAAGGTCCTCCATTTCATTATCATTAATGAAAGTGGATTCATTTTTTTCTTTTTGTTTCTTTTTGTTGTACTTCTTAATATCCAATATTCTATCATATTGTCTAGATGACATTCCATCATAGGTAGTATGTTCTACTAATTCAGATCTTCGCATACTTTCTGTTGGATTAACACATTTTAATATTCTTATTTTACGTGTTGTAGTCCAATCTACTTTCCAACCTGTTTGGTCTTCAATAAATTTAATCTTCCATTTTTCATAAGAAAATATACTATGTTGCCATTTTTGTCTATCTTGTTGAATAAATCTAATTATATAATAATCATCAAATTCTCTTAATAATGTACCTATTTTTTGTATTGAATCGTTATGTTTTTTACGATATTTTTTAAGTACTTTTTTCATTCTAAGAAAATCATCTACATTATCTTTTCTCTGTTTAATTAATTCATTGTATAAACGTCTACAATATCTTGTTGGTTTTTTAGAAGTTACACCTTTAAAGAAAATAATAATTCTATTATATTTATTTATTATGATATTATCTTTTTCATTATACTCTTTTTTATCTTTAGGTTCCACTTTTTCATTGTGTAAATAAAATGAATCTCCGTCACTTACTTTTTCAAGTAAAATAGCTTTACCTTCATATTTTATTTCTTCCTGATAATTAGTATAAATATCTATAATAGAATTCTTTTTTAATTTAATATTTATTTTTACTTCTTTTCCTTCATTTTTCTCCATGTTTTTTTATCGTCCATGTTTGAAAAGAAAAGCATTGATGAATTACATTGTTTTAACCATTTATTTATTAGAACTGAACCCCATTTTTTATAAAAATTAATATCTAATAAATGTTGTCCTAATACACGTGCAGTCTTTTTATTAATATTGTTAAATACTTTTTCATTTATCATTGCACATATTAATGCATCTAATGCACTATCACTCATAGTTTTAATTACATTATTATAACTACCCATATTACCTTTAACATGAAGAGGATATTTAATGACTATACTGTTGGCAAGACACTCTTGTCCTTTTACAGTTAGCATTAATTCATCTTTAGTGTTAGGTTTATATTGGATTAAATATAATTTCATTAAACTATCAACTTGGTTATTCCAATTCTCATGTAATTCATCATCTCTACCTGTTCTAATTAATAAAAGACAGGCTTGTTGCAAATCTGTTAATTTATAATTATTCATTTTATTAGTTTAGTTAATTCCGGTGATAATATTAATCTATTATTATTAGTCATCCACTTTAGATATCTATTTTCATTTTTGATTAATTCATCAATAGTTTTACCTGTATGTTTACCGGTTTTCATTTTAAAATTAGGATTTGAAATAGTAGAACCTCTTAAGTCTTCATAAGTTAATATATAATCCCTCCAAGGTAAACCAAATTTCTCCATTTCATCAAGTATTTCAACACATGCTAAAACATCGTATTTTGCCTTGTGAGCATCTAATGTCTTACCTGTTATAAGTTTATATACATTCTCTAAAGAACGGCTAGGAATCTTATTTAAATCCTCTTCTTCTATTACATTCTTTATAATATAGAATACATCAACAAATTTAATATTTTTTATATCAAAATTGACATTATTACGCTGATATAATGATATCAATAATGGAACATCATATCTACATATATTATATCCACCAACATATTCACTTAAAGAAAAAGTTTCTTTAACAGATGTTGATATATCTTTAAATGTTGGCTTATCCTTAATATGTTTTTTATATATACCATGTACTTCAGAAGCTTCTTTTGGTATATCTATTTCTGGATTAATTAAAGTGTCTATTTCACGTTTTAATTTATAATTAATGGCATATATTGACACTAATCCAATAGTATTAATATTTAACCCTGTAGTTTCTAAATCAAACCATGTTATATTATGTTTCTTTTTCATTTATCTTATATTAAATTCTTTATTATTATAATTTTTTGCTGGTATTTTAACCATAATGTTATTATTATCTAAATATAAATCAGCATTGCCAAACCCACTAATAAAACTATCACATACTTCTAAGTTAGTAATATTTTTATTAAAAGCTTCATCTTGAATATCATATTTAAATAATTCATTTCTTACATACTTGTAAGCAGTTGCTAAACTTTTAAATCTATAAATTCTACTTGTCATATCAGGATCAGTACTTCCTTGAAAACTATAACATACTGTATCCCCTATTTCAGTACCATCATCTTTTATATACTTACAGTTTAAAAATTTAACTTCATTGTCTTCATTTGCAATTACATGACCTTGATGTCCATTTAAAAATGTTTTATCCTCTTTTAATAATAATCTCAACTCATAAACACAATGTTGTTTTTTTCTAAATGTTTGCAATTGTGCTCTACTTGTTGTTTGTTCTTTTTTTAAAGATAATACATGCGTTGTATTACGTTTATCCCATATTAACTTTAGCTCTGTATTAAAATCAGGTTTAGCTCCAGGCTTTAGTGAACCTGGAACTATCTGTAAATAATTTTCAAGAGTTAACCTAACATTAGCTTCATCGTAACCTTCAGCATAATATCTTTTTTCATTGTGTTGATACCTATAAATTTTCGGTCTCATATCTATTAAAATGTTTAGTTAAAAATAGCAGAATATCTGCTTTATACTTATTCAATTTGTATATTTTAACTAATGGTTTAATATTAAAAAGCTAAGTCAAAAATACAAGTAGCATTCATAAATATATAAGAATTTCCTGAATGACCAAATTTTCCGTTTGATTTTTCATATAATTTTTCAGATACATTCCGATTTATAAATGATGTTATATCATATTTTATTTGACGTTTACGTTCAGAATGTCTATTTAAAGCTAAAATTGTATCTTCAGGTAATTTTACATGCATGCTAAAATCTTTCACGTTAAAAATAATAACGTTTCTTTTATAGTATATTTTAATATAGCAAGATTTCCTAAAGAAATTAGCATTTGTATAAGCTTCATTGAATGCATCTATTACTTTCTTATTGTTATCCAATAACTCCCATGTAAATTTAAAAGAAGGTTTAAATAAACTATTTATTAGTTTTTTATAACCGTTAATATTACAACATAAATTTCTTTTAAAATTTTTATTTATTTTTTCTCTTTTATCTTTTAAGCTATTAAATAAATATTTTTCTATTTTTTTAGGAGCTATTAACTTTGTTTTTTTACTAGCATTAAATAAATCAACTATTTGATATACAGGCGTATAATTTTCTTTGTAAATACGTACGGAAGGGTATCTTGTCATGTAATAAAGAATTATAATTTCCTTTAAACTTAAATCTTTAAAATCTAAATTATTTTTTTTATTAAAAGTACTTCTATATACATTATTAGTAAAATTTGCTTTATTTGCAACCATTCTATTAGAATACTTTAATACCTCATCAAAATCTTCCTTATAAAGAAAATGATGCAAAGAAATTAAATTATTTATTGAATATAATTTTCCTTTATTTTCAGGATCAATATGTTTTATTATAGCTTCAGGACTTTTAAAATTTTTAAATTTTGCTGGTAAATAAGTAAGGTTATCAAATTTTATAACTTCAGGATGCAATTCAGTAAGTAAACAATTGTCATATTTAAAATTATTATAAAATTTTAGAACTGTATTAATACTAAGTTTATATATGATATTATTTATAGTAGTATAACAACCTTTTTCAGTTAAAGAAAATAAATGATTTTTATGTTTAGTATATATTAATTTATGATCTTTATTATGTCTAAGTTCTAAAGAATTAACTTTAACTTGTACTTTATTAGTATCTTTCCAGTATTTTATTATTAATGTATTCTTACTGCATGGATTATTAAACCACCCACACTTATTACTAATTGATAAAAATTCAAATTCTTTATTTTTTAAAAATTGAGCAAGATTAATATACCAATATTTACTTTTCATTGAAATAAGTTCAACATAATAGTTATCGGTTTCATCTATTATAATATCATGTTCATAATCATAATCTTTATAATATTTTTTAAAATTTTCCTTAATTAATTTTAATGTTTTTGGTATTTTATTTATTGTTTTCATTATTAGTTTGTTTATATTCTGCTAGAAAATAAATATAATCATCATCAGTAGGTTCTGTATAACCTTTATTTTTAGGTTTAACTCTATAACTTAAAGTTAATCCTACAATAGTAGTATTATTATTAATATAAGTTATATCTCTATTCACATTTACATCAATATCAGTTAATTCTTTAATTAATTTTCCAACTGATTCATAACCAATACTTGAATTAATTATTTTTGCATTTTTTATAATCTCAATAAATTGATTTTTTGAAATTGTTTTTTTGTTATATAATCCATCACTTGGCATATTAGCAGAATTTAATAATGTGATTTCATCATATTTGTTTTTCATATAGTTCATGTAGTTTTTTCATAAAATCATCAGTATCTTTCTGGTGATTATCAACTTGTCCTTTTAATAGTTGTTCTGTTAATAAATAATCATGTTCCTTTAAACGACTTAATTTTATAATATCAGTTTCATTTTTCTTATTAACAAATAATATATCTTTATTTTTAACTAATTCTTTCCAAGAATTTAATAAATCACCAATAGCTACTAATTCCACACCCGGTTTAATAAAAAAACAACCATCTACATAAATAATCCAATAATCATTTAATAAATTGGTTAAATTCTTCGATTCTTTTATTTTTTTCATTTTCATTTTCAAATTCTTTAATTGTATTAAGCATTGATTTAACTAATTCTTTATTATCAGTTTCTATTAATTGTGTAATTTTTTTAAATAAATTCTCATCATCTATATATATTATATCATCTTCATTTAATAATATTGCGTTTAACACTTCTAATCCTAGACAATATAAATTTTTAGCTTTATTAGCAATAATCATTAATTCAATATAATAATTAGGAATTATTATTAAATCAGTTGCCCATGAATCAAAACCGCTGATATCAAGTATAAATCCTTTATACTTATCTAATTTGTTTTTCATTTTATTTTATTTAAAATAATGGGTAGAAATTAATCTACCCATTATAAAACAATTATGTGAATGCATTTTACATTCTATTTAATAACAATTTACCGATTTCAGGATCAGCCATGATTCTTTTTAATTTTCCTTGAATTAATTCTTGAGCCATATTTAATCTAATATCATTAGGAATTGATTTGATATTAATATAAGCTTTAAGATTTTTCTCTTGTAATTTAGTTAATTTACCATTTAAGGTATCAGTACAATAAAAGATGATACGTGTACTTAATACTGATAATACATCAACTCTTGGTGCAGCACCTTTAGAAAACTTTTCAATAAATCCTTTTTCAATTGTTTTTTCAAAGTCTTTAGCTTCAAGTATTTCTTTAGGGCTTTTCAGTGTAGTAAGATTATCATTTATAAATGTTGTAAATACAACTGCAGCATTAGGATCAAGACTACCATTACTAAGAACCATTACCATATCTATATTTTCTTTTAGATTTTTAATGTTTCTAATGTTATTGGCAAAATGTTCAATTGATCTTGGTGTAGTTAATTCCCCATCTCTTATTAATTCTGGATGAGATAATACAAAATTTACTACTCTTTCATCAATATTATTAGACAATGCCCATCTAGCCCAAGCTTTTTCTTCAAATTCCATTGAAATATGAGTCATACGAGTCATTTGAGCTCCATCTAATTCTGTTACTTGATAATCTCCACCTCCTGGATTAGCTGTTAACATAATACTCCATCCTTTAGGTAATTTCCAAGTAGCAAGTCCACCATTTTGCAATAAATCCATAATACCATTAATGATACGTTTACCTGCTCTATTGAAATCATCAATTACAAATATTCCTTTTTCAGGAGATCCTAAATCTACATTTGGAACCCATTGTGGAGCAGCTGTAATTGTTTGACTTGGACGTGAATTATCTTTAGACCAACCTGCATTAATATATGAATCAACATTATCTTTATCAACTAACTTACTTTGATCATCTTTAATTACCCAAATACCTGTACTTGGCATACCTAATAAATCACCCATTTCCTCAAACTGCGCAGGAGATATTTTTTCAAATCCAATTCCTAAGTTTTCAGCAAGTTGTTCTGGTAGTGCTGTTTTACCAATACCATGTTTACCCCAAATACAAATGGGAACTTTTTTACCTTGATCATTTCTTTCAACTGTTGTTAAGTTAGAATTATAAACATGTTCTAAAAAGAACATAATTCTATCTGCAGTTAATATTGTTCCGTGGTACTCGTAAGCGATTGATTTACCTTGTTTTTTTGACATTTTTTATTATTTTTATTGTTATTAAATTGTTATTAAAAATTCATCTTAACCTTCATTCCTTGAAAATCACTCATATCTTCAGCTTCTACTCCTTGATTCTTACTAATTATCCACATTAAAGGACATTTACATTTTGGTGGAGGCGGAGCTTCTCCATCAGTAAAATAAATTACACAATCAGGATTATACTCCGTATTTGCGTAAATAATTGGTTCATCAAAGCTTGTACCACCTCTTCCTGATATTCTATCAGGTGGTGTACCAGTATAATCCCATATATTACCAATGTTGTAATCACATTCTACTATTCTAATTTCGGCATCAGTTTTATATATGTGATGAATTTCACTAAAGAATTCAGCCAATGAAGCATTATCCACAGAACCTGAAGTATCAATTGCAACCATTATTTTTGATTCTTTTTTGATTTTATGTCCTGGAAAAGTACCATATCTTTTACTTCTTCTTTTCAATGTCGGTATAAGATACGTTTTTTCTCCATTTGCTGCAAATTTTCTTAATTGTCTTTTCCAATTTACACTTGGCTTTAATTTAGCAATTAATTCATCAATATAGTCTAATAGTTCTCCTGGTAATTTACCTCTCCAACTATTTTTACAAGTACTTCTATCACATTTCTTAACAGTTTCTTGTACAGTATTGTCAACCCACTTCTCAACAAATTCTTTTTTACCTTGCTTCAATTTGGAAAGTTTATCCCACGTTGAATGCATTTTTTGATTGTTTTCATTTTGTAAGAATTTAGCAAGATTTTTTTGAGATTTATTCAATTTATCCCAATTTGGATTATTGTTTCCTTGTTGGTTATTTTGTTTTTCTTCCTGTTCTTCTTGTCCTTTCTGTTCTTCTTGACTCTGTTGGTCTTGTTGGCTGTCTCCTTCTGAACCTTGTTGCTGTCCTTCCGAACCTGCACCTGAACCACTATTAGACTGTTCTTGTTGCTTAGAACCTTCTTTTAAAATATCTCTAATTTTTTGAGATTCTTTAATTAATTTATTATAATAATATTCAGATGTTTGGTGACAATCTTTTCCTCCTGCTTGAATATCAGTAAAGAAATCAGGAAAGTTTTTTAATAAACAAATTTCATCTTTCATTGGTAGTTGTTCTTCTTTAATACATTGATTAACTACTAAATCTACTGCAATATTTGCTATTTGTTTATTACTAAATTTATTATATTGAAAAATGTGTTTAAATAAGATATGTAATATTTCATGCTTAACAATACCATATTTATAATTTTCTGCCTCTATTACATTACTAACATTTAATTTTTCATTCCAAAATGTTTTATTAACTAATAGAGATAATACATTGTTAGATGTTAAACTAATTGCTGCTGTTTGAACAGGATGTTCTCCGTCTACACATTCTCTAATCAAGTTAGAGAAAAAGTGACCGTAGAACGGTTCTTTTAAAATAAGTTGAATGGATGTTCTATCAACATCCCTCAGTACTTCTTGTTGTGTCATAATTTTTTATTTTTATATTAAGTTTTATTTTTTCATTAATTTTTAATATTCTAATATACTTAGAATTAAACTTTATTAATGGCTCTATTCTATTTGATGCTGTGTTATACTGTAAATCTTTATTTTTATCACATAAATAAAATGGAGGTAGGAAAAATTGAGTCATACTATTTTTTTATTATTTAATATTATTCTTTTTTTTTTACTTCCTTGATTAGGGTCATATGTTACAAAACATTCTGGTAATTCATTTGAAAATTTTAATATTTCTTCTTCTGAAATATTATTTCCATCTATATGTAAATAGTCAAGTTTTTTTAATTTAAATAAAACTTTTGGGAACTTTGTAAAATTATTAGAACATATATTTAATTTACGTAAAGATTGTAAATTTTCAAATGAATCCGGTAATTCTGTTAATTCATTGTAAGGAATAGATAAATTTTCTAAATTTTTTAAAATTCCAATATTATTAGGTAATTTTTTAATTTTAACACCACCTAAACTGAGATGTTTTTTTGAAGTCAAATGTTTTATTTCTTCTTTTATAAAATGTTTCATTCCATAACGAAATCTTATATTTGAAGTTTTTTCTCCAATAAAATCAATAAGTTCTTTAAATTCTTTCATTGCAATTTTTTCAGTATCTTTACTAATAGTAAATGCTAATTCAATATTAACCGGATTACATGAAAATAATAGTTTTTTTATTTTTTCTTCCATTTATTTAATTTTAAACAAAAAAATAGCTGATATTTCTATCAGCTATTTAATTTACAATTTATCTAAGTTTAAATCTTTAATATGTTTAATTCTATTATAAACACCTCGGTCTGAGCTCCAATAACCACCTCTTTTATATGCTTTTATCCAATTTTCATAGTTATCAGGTTTTGTTATTTTATTCATGTAACGATCTTGCAATAAAACTTTAGCCCAACCATCAATACCTTTCAATAACAAGTTATATGTACGAAAGAAACATAATTCATCACCATGATCATCTTTTGCTTTAAATGAACCTTTTTCAGTTCTAGATTTAATACCACCTAAATTATTATGATTTTTAAATAATCTAGATTTACCATATCCTGTTTCTTCAATCCAAAAAGAAATTGAAATAAAATTAGGAATACCGTATTTTAATTCTAAATAATCCCATACAGGTTTCATTTTTACAATAGCACTGTAATTTTTTAATTGATAATTTCTTAATTTCTTAGATTTTAATACAGGTAAATAATTAAATATTATACTTGTATCAAAATTAGATGTTATAGTTCTTAAATTTTTAATATCAATTTTATTGATTGAATCAACTAATTGTTTTATTTTCAAATCTTTATTTTCAGCAGTTACAACTATAGTTGGTAACGTTACTTCAAATATTGTATTTGATTTTAAGTTAGTACTATTCAATATTAAAATGTTTAAGAATAATATAATAACTAATAAAAAACTTCTCATTTTGTTTGGTTTTGTTAAAAATATTTTTTTGATTAGAACCGCAAAGATACATCTTTACTTTTAGTTGTCTGATTCAATGTTTGTTATATGATACACTATATCTCCATTTAAAGTTGTTAAACTTTCTACTGATATGCCAGATAGTTTGAAATCATCAAGATTAATTTTAATATTATTTTGTTTACAATCACGTAACATCGTTTTTATACCATTAGTGTTATATGTACCACAAACATTATAACTATTCCATCTACCTACACATTTTAATAATAAAGGATTACGACCAAATATCTTTTGATAAATTGCTTTTAAAGCATGTTCTTTTATTTTTCCACCATAATAACAACATATTAATTTTGATAATATAGCTTCAACATCCAATTTTTTAATCATTTCAATTGCTAATTCCCATGAATCTTTAGATTCTAATAAATCTTGTATTGCTTTCCAATTATAATCAACACTATCAACTCTAACTTTTTTAGCAACTTCCCAATCATAAACCACTTGTTGTAAATCAATTTCATTAATAAAATTTTTTGATTTATCTATCAATGCTTCAACATGGTCTTCATTTACTTTAGAGTGACCGATATGTGCTACAACTTTACATTTATATGTTTCTTCATATTTATCATACATTTTATCATATTTAGATAAATAATAATAATCATTATTATCATCCTTTATATGTACATTAAATACAAATCTTTTAAATGAATTATAATCGTAGTATCTTGGTTGAGGACAATTAGCATAAACCTTGTTTTCATCATAATTATAATTATATGTTCCAATTGGAATTTCAAATCTTTTAGTAAAATTAATTGTATTACCCGACCAACTTGAAAAACTTAATGTATGTTCTTTCATTACTAAAATATCTGCTTCTTTTGGGTTGAATACTTGTTTTATATCTTTATCTTTAAGATATTTTCTCAAAGGAAGTTTTTTTATTTTACAATTAGGGAAAATATAAATTTTATCATTTTGTTTTAAGTCATCTGGTGATAATACATCTTTATTAACACCATATCTTATTTTTTTATCTTTTACCCGTTGTAAATTTATTGTTTTTAAATATTCAAGGTCTTCAGTTTTTTTAATTACTACATTCATTTTATTTGTTTTATTCTATTAAATTAAATCCTAACTTAATTAAACCGTGTTGTAAATCTTCAATATCTTCTGATTTAATTAATTCGTTAAATAATATTTCTGGTTTTTTTAATTTTATTGCTAATGCTTCTATAACTTCAAGATATAAATCATTATAAAAATTTTTATTTTCAATTTTATTTCCTGTTGATAATATTGCATTAACTGTTGATACTAAATCTGTATCATTATTTTTATCATTTTTTAATAATTGAGTTAAGTAGCCATTTATTGCTCCCAAATAACCTGAATCATCATATACATAATTAGATAGCTCATCTGTTGCTAATTCTTCATCAGAAAAAGAGGAATCACGCTGTTTAATAATATTCATACATTTATGAGATTGAAAGTCATTAATCAAATTATACATGTAAGAGATATTATCATCAATCATAAGTATATTTTTATCTGTATTAAATAATAATAAGAAGTCTCTAAAATAATTTGTTGTTCTATTATTAGATTCTATACATACATTATTATTAAAGGTATATTGTCCACTTTTATTTAATGTTAATTTATCTGTATCAAAATCTAAACTATAAGAATCATAACCTTCAACATCAATTTCTAATATATCTACTAATGTATCATTTAAAGTAACATAAAAACTATCTTTTGCTTCATTACGTAATGTAATATCTTCAATAATATTTAAATTCAACAAAGATGCTACTGTTTTAATTGTCATTAATTTACGTAATCTAAGACTATCAGGCTTTTTATCATAATCTTCAATTTTTAATTGCACATAATATAAATCTTCATTTTCAAAATCAAATATATCAATTAAAGGTTTAGAATTAATATCTACTTTTTCAGAATTATGATATAATATACCATCGTTATAAGTTATTTCACTTATTTTAATTTTACTCATAATAATAATTGTATTTATAATTATTTAATAATTTATTCAATAACTGCAGATAACCCTCTATCTGTTAATCCATCTTTATAAGGTTTTAATTCTTTTAATGAGCCTGATTTAACGCCACATTTACCTTTAAAATGTATCAAGTGAGCACATTGTTCAGCTTGTTGTAGATCGTGCTTTAAAAGGTCAATAAAT
>Ga0255048_10000610_pt1 | contig 26925 bp, 29 predicted proteins | sample JV7_2_2_MG_FD_183619 | JGI IMG/M metagenome (GOLD analysis project Ga0255048, IMG submission 183619) | Seawater microbial communities from Jervis Inlet, British Columbia, Canada - JV7_2_2 | ecosystem: Environmental > Aquatic > Marine > Inlet | place: Canada: British Columbia | collected 2016-10-06
ATCAACCGGCCCATCATCATCCATCGTCACCGCAACCGTCACCGTGTACGTGACGCTAGCCAATGGCGTGCCATTCAATTCAACCATTGCCGTTGAATCGCGCGGCCCTAGTGCTGACACGGTAAGCGCACCACTCGGCGATACCGAAGGCGTACCAACTGCCGTTACAAACTGATCACCGAATAGAGGCGACATATCTAGGCTTACGGCCGTACCCGTGAGTGTCCCTGCTCGCACTCGCGCAGGCTTCGTGGCTTTGTGCGTAGCGTCATTACGTGAACTCAACACAAGCCTGAATGCTCGACCCGCTGGCTTATTGACTCGTTGCTGATTTGCTACAATCAATGCCGGAATCGTAGTGCCGGTGTCAACCAACACGGCAGCGATATCCGTTGCGATCTTAGCTAGACCACTGGTGACGTCGTCAATCAGATCAACGTATGCCTCGATGTCGACTAGTGAATGGGTGTCTTTGACAAACCCGGTCCCCTTGATGTCGTCCAGGTCGGTAACTACTGTTGCAATATCAGTTGTCAACTCCGCGCGTGTGGGTGGATCGTAATCTGTAAGCGCCGTATCGGCCTCTGCATTAACTTCCGCTTTCATCGCAGTAGACATACCGCCAAGATCGGTGAGCCCCGCACCGGCTGTACCTATTTCCGCAGTATCAACTAGGATCGCATCAAGAACTACACTTGATAAATTGGCCACGGCTAATTTGGTATCGGTGACCAATGGCGATCCGCCAGCTTGTTGGTAAATGATGTACGAGTTTGCGGGCGATGCTACCGTAACGTGATAGTATCCAGTAGCGCCTATCTCAGCTAAAACCTCTTCGTCACCACTCCAAGGCGTTTCGACAACTGGCGCTGTCGGCTTGGCGTAGATGGTTAAACCAGTTGTGCCAACGTATTCTACTTCATAAGCTGCGAACGCTGAACCGAAGCACAGCAGGCCAGCCAATGTCAACGATATGATTTTGGAAAATTTCATGTTTCTATTCTCCGAATTATAAGAACGTGCAAGTTGCCGACACCGTGGCCCACTCGGTTCCGGTCCAGACTAGTAGCCAGTATTCGTCGACCGCGTCAAATGTACCAATTTCAGGATCGCTAGTTTCATGCAGCGCAACACTCACGGTTGAGCTATTGCTAGCCTCAGTCATCACAATAGTTTTTGTTTGCCCGATAAATGTTCCCGCCCCCAAAGTCCCGTCGACAGCATTTGAAGTTGAATCAATTTGTGTTGAGACATCTACAGTCAGGGCGGGTGCAGCAGTTGTCACCGTTTCGGTGCCCGCTACTGGGGTCAATACTGCTTCAGCGCAAAGAAACATCCAGTCAACCACGCCATCGCTAACAGACCCACTGGTATGCACTGGGGCTGTGCCTGGATTATCTGTGGTTCCGGCCGCCACTGCGTGATAGACATTCCCGCCATTTTCGCGCAACTCACCTTTGATTACCGCTGTTGCGGCAACCCATGCAGGCGCTAATGCGCCTGGTGTCGTAACATACCACCCTCTAGGTTCGGAGGCAGTTGTATTTAGATTAGCAATCCATTCCCCAGCCGAACGAAAGAAGCCCTCATCTGGAGTACCAAACGCCTTGCGATGTAACGAAGGACCATACGGTGACACAATTGACGCGGTAAAGCCTCGCTCTGTCGCCATATTGGCAATTGGTGTTAATGAGTAACCGTAATGACCCATTGCAATATTGTTCTGATTGCTTATCGCCACGTAACGAACATCGGATACTGGTGGAATTACAATTATAATATCGTCATCTACCGCTGCAGGTTCGTATAGGTAACCAGTTGTCAACAATCGATTGTGCGCAAGTATCCTTAGATTGGCGTCTGTGATTTCTAATCGATTAAAACCCGAATCGTAGGCTGTAAGATGAGTACGCGCTGCTGTGACTTCGTGCCGATGGTATCTAAATCGCTTCAGGTTCTCGACATCAACAAATATAGTAGGCCGCCAAGGAGCCTCTTGCCATTCGACGCGATCATTGCAAAGTATTGTCGTACCGAACGTTCCGCCGCTTGTCTCTTTTATTTCAAATGGCGTTGTATTTCTTGTAAAGCTAATCCCTGCACAAGTCCAAAATAATCCAGAACCAATCGCCCTGAATTGCAAATTGTCTAGCGTCGTCGATGGGGGCGAAGAATAAGCACCATCAACGCGATCAATGAAAACAGACCCCATGTTTTGAGATATTACTGACGCCTTGTCGCCGTAATCATCAACATAAGCGTTGTCTTCTTCATCGGACCCCAAATAACCTATCTCGTAATCGTTGTTCAGAATTGAAGAAGACGTGTTCCTTACCGTAGCAAACGCCCCGCTGCCACCTTCCCAACGGCAAGAAACAATTCTATTCTGCCCACCAACACCATCGTGCAAAACACAAGTGCTTAAATGCTCCCCGTCATACGTCCAGGTAACTCCGCCATTGTCCACAAATGTGCCCGTCGTCTGGGTTGGTGCATTTGTTCCCGCTAATTGACTATCGCCCCCACCCGTAACAACATAATCATTCACAAAACCATCAGTACCAGTATTTCGATAGCGCTGATTCTCGTTAACCGTCATGCTAGCAGACCAAGCATAAGTTGCACTATCGCCCGGAACCTGAAATATTGGGCCGTGGAATACGTTATGATTGTTGCCGGTGTAGCCCGCTGGCTCTGTCACGTAACGCACACCAACAACGCTACCGTAAGGCTGGATCGATGAACTTGCAGAGAAATTGCCACCGTAGAAATTGTTTGAATTGACCCAGGCCGCACCGGTATTGCCACGCAACTCAATGCCAGTTTTCACAACGCTCATTTGCGATAAATGGAATTCGCAATAGCCAACGTACAGCGCGGCTCCATTTGGGAACAACTGCAAACCAATGTTTGCACCCTCCAACATATCAAAGTCAAAATATGCGTTGCCTGTATTTTGAACCCTTACGCACGCAAATCTATCGTCATCATCGGCCGGAAAACGAAAGGGCAAATTAAAATATGTGGGAACACGAACGGAAACCCCAATATATCTGCCGTCGTCGGATACACTCGCAGCAGGACCAATCGTTAACAGTGCTTGCGTCGTGTCCGTGCCAGTGTAAGACAAAATCGCACCCTGCATGTCGATATCAACCAAACCATCCACTGTCAGGGGTGTCTCAAATTTGTAATCTCTTGGCGGAAATTTTACTATTTTCCTATTGCTTGCGTCAGCAGTAGCGTTCACTTGCGCAGCATCAAAGCACGCCTGTATCGCTGTCGAATCATCGGTTCCAGTGCTCGGATAAACGAAATCACCTTTTACACCAAACCACAAGACGTTAAATGATTCAGTAAATTGCCGCTCGTAATAATCATCTGCACCAGGACCATTAAATAGCGTGCCGGTGTTGGCAGTTGGCCGACCAGTGGAATGGTAAACAAACGGACCCTGCCCGCCGTCGTTGGTTGTCGTGTAACCCTTCAACCAGCACGCTTCACCGTCTTTGGGCGTAGTGGCAGTTGCGAAAGCGGCCACATTGGTAATCTGACGTGCATCAAACTCTACTTCTGTCGGCCGCAATGGAATCGCAACTTGACCAACTGCCGGCGTACCGTGTTGCAGCAATGCAATGCTACCAAAAATAATTAGCGCTGCCGCTATTGTTGCTCGTAAAGACTTCATTTCTCTATTCCCGCGTTATGGACCGCCGTTCATCATATAAGACTGCAGTGAACGAACATCGGTTCTTAAATCGGCCACACCCTCGCGAACCTGCTCGATATCTTCGCGAGTGTGCAACACATTAACTTCTATCGAAGTTATCCGCGCTTCCGTAGCAAGTGTGTACTGATGCGCAGAGAAAAGAACCGTTCCGCTAACAGAACACGCCATCGTGAACATCGTAACCCAATTACCTAAAGACAGGCGAACAACCTTGCTAGATTCTTTGTTGGTCATTCGCCTGCCCCCATGATGGATAATTGGTTTTAACGTTTAACTAGACCAACAGACTTCAGCCAGTCACTAAATCGGCGCTTCGACGCCAGAACAATAAACGGCCTTAGAACGCCTGGCCCGCAATCGTCTTGCCCGGCGCTTGACAACAACCCGTTCTTCAATGATCGGCGCTTCGACAACCGGCACTTCGACAACTTGGCGTTCAACAATTACCGCTGCTGGCGCGGCCACGTATTCAACACGTCGGCGGATAACCTGGCGACGGTGAATAACTTTCCTGTATGGTGCAGCCACAACCCGCGTTTCAACTCGCGCCGCGGGAACAGTAACAGCCTTAGCACATCTATTGACGACAACCTGCTGTTCTACTACGGGAGCACCTGCAACGACATAATTCACAAGGCATAGGCCGACCGAAATCGCAAGCGCTATTAACAGTGCTTTTCTAATTGGATTCATTTTTCTTTTTCTCCGTTAGTTGTGGTGCTGAGCACCGGGTTAAAATCACTTATACTTCGTCAATAATTCCAAGCCAAAACAAAAGACCTCGAACAAGCATCGCAGCAAAAAGAAATCCGAAGAACCCTACGAAGGCTAGCGTAGCCACCAATTCCGCATCGCCCGTTCCGATTCTCTTTCGTATTCTCATTTTTGCCTCAATGACTATTCAAAATCAGCTTGCGTCAAGTCTTGCAATTCCGCATGTTGTTTTTTCAACTTCTTAACAGCGTTGGCCGACGTCATTTCAAGCAGCTCGATTTGTGCTCGAACCATAACAGCATCCTTGGCCGCTTGTTGCTGAGTAGCTTCGACCGCATCGCGCAAAGCCGCCTTAGCATCGGCCAACATTTCTTCAGCGTCGGCCACGTCTTCTAGCGCTTCTTCTATTGATAGATAGCGTGGAACGACAATCGATTTTTCAACACCCACTGCCAGGGCCAGCGGTGCGGGTGTTGATTCTAGTGTTGGTGCGGCCGATGCCGGCGCGGCTGGTGGCGAATTGATTAGGGCAGTTGCGCTGTAGTCGGTTGGCGGACAAGTAGGGCAAACACCATTAGGGCAATCAAGTGTTGGCTGCTGATAACTTGCTGTGTCAAAATCTGCTGGTGCAACCGGTGCAGCCGGCGTATTGTTTCCACCACCGCCACCGCCACGCCTTGCGCGCCATCGTCCGAAAATCTTTGCGTCAGCCGTGTCAGGCATCAGAGCAAAGACAAGCAACAAGCCAATAAGTGCAATTTTCGTTTTCATGATTTAAGCCTCTTTTTCATCAATCCTTATGTTCCAAGGGTTGGTCACGCCTTCGGCTGCACAAACAGCGCGGGGTATTATTTTAAGTTTAATTCGTAATACGTACCGCCTCTGCCGACCACAACTGAAGCACCAGCGTATCTCGCTTTCCTGGTATTCCAATAGCAAGTGTTATAACGAAGCCCTCTTGGATCACGTCGGCTATCCCAACCCACACCCTCGAAGCGTCCGCCAATGCTTCCACCTAAATGGCCATGCCGACCACGTCTTGCGCGTGTCTGATTCTTTCTCTCAGCTAGCGCAAATAGTTGCGGATCATATCGCAATGGATAGAGCCCAACTTGCCTTCGTTTATAATTCAACACGCGCAACGCATCAGCCGCAACCGCTGGCGCACTTCCCGCGAGCACGCCAGCGGTCATAACGACGGTCACCACCCAAACTAGTAGAAATTTTTTCATACCTGAACTGCCCTTTGTCGCTGTGCCTGATCGATGATTTCCGAAAGCCTTTCATCGGTAGACTCTTGCGCTCTCGCAATTGCACTGTCAAGCAAAGCATCGGCCCGCACCTTGCGATCTCTGCGGCGCATGTCTGGTTCCGTGGCCCGGACATGCTTTCGAAAGCTGATCGTCAGCCTGCGCCGCTGTCGATTGCTGGGATTGCGCAATGATGCTCTGATCCGTTCCTGACTTGCGCCTTCTTCCAGGCATTTGATGATGTAAGGCAAGACCAAAGCAATGATTGCCGCAATGTCCATTTTTTCACCTGTTGGTTTTATTGGATTGTTGCCGTCGCTCAAGCCGTAACGCTTTTCTAGCTCGGCTGCAAATAGTTCGTCAACTTCAGCCGGTACGTTTGGATCAAATGTTGGGGCCATAATCCCTGACCGTAAATGACCAACGCCAGCTCCATGTCCGATCAGTTCGTGTAACACCGTACCGGCGAATAATAGATCATCAGACCAGTCGACGTCGATGTTGTAAAGAGAGTCGTGCGTCCAGCCGCAGCCGTCGCCAACTTGCATCCAGGCGAGTACACCCGGCGCTGCAGGCCCCATGTAGATGTTCACCAACGCATCGGCTTTATCTTCGACAACATGAAACCGCAAGTTGTATTTATTAACTTTGGTGAACGCCGCGCGCATCGTGTCTTGTGCGCTGGCTTCACTGCGGCCCTTGATTCCCGACCAGTCGGTATAGACCCCAACGCCTAAACGGCACGCCTGGCCGAACGCCGGCACGCGCGCCGAATCTAAAGCAAAGTGATCCGGGCAACCGCAACGCGGCAAGGCCATTGCTGTTTGTGTCTTCGGTCCTGTCCAACCATCAACAACTAGGCCCAATGCAGCCTGCGCCGAACGAACCATTTTTGCCAACGAATCTAAACCGACAACATCAACATCAGGCCCACGGATTCCTAGCGGCCTATGATGACCGTAATTGCGTAGCCATGTTCTCAGTTCTGAGTCGTTCATACCAGCACCGCCTCTTGTTCATGCTCGCAGCCGAATAGCACTTCTTGCCGTAGTCGGTTGGCTGCTATCTCGCAATACTTTTCTTCGATTTCGATGCCGATGGCGCGACGGCCTAAATTCTTGCACGCCCGTAAAGTCGGCCCGCTGCCCATAAACGGATCGAGAACCAATTGCAGGCCTTCTGTCCACTTCCACGACAAACACCATTCCATCAATTCTGTTGGCTTTTGCGTTGGATGAACAAGCCCTTCCTGGCCCCGTCTCATGCAGCCATGCCACAACCAACGAAAACGACGTGCCCCTTTGATACAATTAGTCCAGGCTAATTCTACGGTTGATTGGTCAAGAGTATCTGGCCGTTCCTTATCCCAGACCAACCAGCCCGACGAAACAGGCAATTTGTCTGTAAAGTAATTACCGCCCCAAATAATAGCCGGTTGATCTATCCACGGCATAGGGTCAAAAGGCTGGTTGTCACCGTGTACCGGCGGATAATCATTGCAAGCTGTTATTTTGCTACGCTGTCGACTGCGGTAATCGGTAGGATGATTTATCCCATACGGCGGATCAGTCAGCACCAAATCAACCTTATCCAACAACGGCAGCACTTCACGACAATCGCCGTGGATAATCGTTTGGCCGTCCTTGCAGTCACACGGCCAGTTGTTGCAGCGGTAGCATTTCATTCGTCACCAATCAATTTTCTAGCTTGTTTCAATTTCTTATCGCTGGCGTTTTCCTTCCACGCCCGGCCACCAAAGACACGAACCGCCCAATACAGCAACAACATGCGCCACATTGGCACATGGTCGAATTCCATGATCTCTCGAAATATCGCGTCAGCCTGAAACCTCGAACAGTATTGCATGCGATATGCGCTATCATGGAACATAGCCGCGCGTTGATGCCGGCCGCGAGGGTCGAACAACCAAAGCAGCAACTTCGGAACACTTGCAAAATCGAACCGGAAGCCAGTAGGAACCTGAACGGTAAGCAGATTGCTTTTGAAAACGTGCTTGCAGGTCGTAACATACGGGTTAAGTCGATCAGACTGCGGATCGAACAACAAATAGACGCCTTCCGGCGGTTCGAAATTGGTCTGCAGGACCTTAGCACCGTTCATGCCTTGCCCTTGTAAAGTTGGAAAACCTTAATCACAGCCAACATGCCACCACCGGCCGCTACGCCCCGCGTCGATCGCTCCAATTCGCCTGTGCCGACGTTCTGACCGTCCAGGCTAGCTATGAAGCTAATCGCAACTATCGCAAACAGCACAATCGCCAGTTCGATCTTGTTGGTCATGGGTCAACCTGCCGCCCAAGCAAAAGACCAAGCAGCCGTCGACCACTCGATCAGCTTCCAAAATGCGCCGATGGCTTCGTTTTCGTGCATTGGATTAAAAAAACGGGGCCTGGTCTTACCGGTAAGCCCGCGATCAATCTGGATGCTTGGCCCCGCTTTGGCGTGCTCTAAATAGCACCGCTTGTTTGTAGCACCTCTATTGGTCGCGTCTGTAGTCAGATAGTCTGCGCCACCCCCTGAAAGCCGTCAAGATCGTTTCAGAAGCCGTCGACCTCTTTTTGATGGTTCGCATCGGCGATAGCGTCTAGGTGCTGGTACGGGTTCCACCTGGCCGGCTGATACGGCTCCCAGCCGTTGGCGGTTGACAGCCAAGCCGAATCGGCCATCGATCGCGACGGGATCAGCACGCACTGACAGCAGTGAAGGTTGCCGGCCAAATCTTGCCAGTGCATCGGGCAACCACAAGCCGCGCATGATGCTGATAGCTGTTTGGGTAACGCTGGGCCTTTGCGGTCTTCTGCTGAATGCGATGGTTCTGACAGCCACCAAGCCGGTGCTGGGGGCAGAATTGGGCCGGTTTCGTTGGCGTTCAAAAGGTCCATTTATTCAATCCTTGCGCTCTTGCGCTTTTTTGGGGGAGAATATATAAACACACGTAGAGGCGCTTATTATTGGGTATTAGGATTAAGAATTTCTATGGGGTGTATTGTTTTGCAAGAAGCGCAAGGTATCTATCTATCTACTAACTACTACTACTACTACTACTATTACTATTGTTTTTTGAGTTTTGTCAATCCTTGCGCCCTTGCGCTCCATGCGCTGGCTTTTTGCAAATGTCAGATTTTGACCCCTGCCCGATTCATGGCCGAAATCCTGACTTGCGCTTTTTTTGAATCAAAATGCAGGGTCAGGCGCAAGGGTCTCGCCGTTTTTCTCTATCGGAACGACGACGCCCCGCAGAGTTTTTCCGTTGATCCAAATTGCCTTTCGAAAGGCTGACGGAATCCGCAACAGGATTTGATCGATGCGTTGCCGCTCCCAGTCCGTTCCGCGCAAGAGTTGACGCGCTACGGTAGCCCGATGGATGAAAAGACCGCCCTCGACTAGCTTGACGCCCACGGCTTCCAGGCGCGGCGAGTGGCTAAGCAATAGACTATCTGACTCCAACACCTGGCCGACAGTTCGAACGCCGTCAGCCGGCCCTAGATTGATGTTGGCCGTTAAAATCGCTTCTAGCAGATCATCTTGGTCAGTTGCCCCCTGCTCTGCCCGGTCAACGCAGCTTAACAAATCAACCAGAAGCGTTTCGGCGCGGCTTGCCGGCAGTCCGGCTGCTGTCGCCAGCATGGCCGCTGGTACGCCGTAGGATTCGATTGTGCGAGCATCAATGCCGTCAACCTGAACAGCTTTCAACTCGACCGCAAGCCGCTTAGCGTCGATTCCAGAGCGTATCGCGATGGCTAGCAACTTCTGACCAAGATTTGATAGTTTGCCCCCTTCTGGCAACCGTAGCTTGCCGTGCTTACCTTTGGCGGCCGGTAGTAGCTCGAACTGTATTGATCGGTTGGTATCAGGTTGCCGCTTGTCACCGGTCTCGATCGAAGCCGTCCAGCCAATGTGCCGCAACGTCGTCTGCCGGCCCTTCTGGTCGGTCGTGCCTCTCGCAATCGATTCGCCGCGCGTCGATGCCCGCAATAGCTCTTGTATCTTGTCTCGTTCTCGAGAGGCTTCGAACTCATCGCACATCGCCACACGACCGGTGTTGCCTATCCCCTGCCGGAAGCCGGCTTCGGTCGATTTCGATTGGCGGAAAGACAGGCCGCCGAAGATACCGCGACGGCTAGCGGACCCGCCCAAAGCTTCGAACAGATAAGATTTGCCGCTATTCGATTCGCCGGCAATTGCTACCAGTGGCCGCCAATCCCAGATAGTCTGGACCCATGTTGCTAGCACCAGGCCGGCAATCAAGGTTGGTGCAGCTTCCTGATTCCGCCAGCGCCATTGTTCGAACAGTTCTTTTGCTTCTTCGATTACATCTTTTCGCCATCCGACGTCGGCAGATGATGCCAGGTGTTTTTCTATCTGTTCGAACTCGAACCAATCTTTGCCATCAGCGCCAAAGTCTAAGACCAAGCCATCAGCTCGCGGTGCAATGATTTTCCGCAATATCATGTCACCGTTCCAACGTGCCCCTTCTGAATCGCCAACCAAGACAACCGTGTCAGTCTCGTTTCCCGAATGGTCCAACCCCTGCCAAACGCCAATTCCGCGTTCATCATCCTTGCCGCGTCGATTCGAAGCTGTCAGGGCAATCGCCTTGCGAACGTCGGCCAATGACCAGGACGATTCACCGTCCGGATCGCTCGATATACAATCCATCGCCGTTGGCCCGCATATCTGCAACATGTCGTCAATCTTCAATCGGTTGACTTGGCGAATCCATGACGACTTACGCAACAGCAGGGAGAATACCCGAACCCGGCCGCCGTCGTCTTCGTAAAGCACTTCGATCTGTAGCTTTTTCAATATCAATTCTTGAACCGGATACCTGACCTCGGTGTAGTCAACTTCACCTGTTTCGGTTCGCTTGATTTCAATTGGCGCGGTTGCTTCGGCCAGGTCGAGTAGTTCGCCGTACTTGTGGCCGTCCGCTAGCGAGTCGCGCAAATCCTTGCCGTGTGTTTCGGATATCTCGTAAGGCAATTGAACATTGCGAGCCGTCTTTCCTTCGATAGCCTGGCTAGCAATTGCCGTTACCCATTTCTCAGCGCCCGCTTGGCCTGGCTGATCCGCATCGTGTAATACGCTGACGTCATGCGCGGCCAATACGGAAGCCTGCCAACGTGGCGTTTCGCTTGCACCATTAGCATTGGTCACGACTAGGTGACGTTCGCGTAAGTTTTCAGGAATTGCCGACCACAACGCGAGCAAGTCGCTAACACCCTCGACTTTCCAAACAACTTCAGCCAGGCCGGCGGTTTGCAGTCGTTCGATTGCATGGACGCCAACCAAACCCGGCTTGCTGCCGTACGTGATTTTGATTTTCTTTTGGCCGATCATCTCGCCTTGCTTGTTCCATGTCGGCAGCGTACCGCCGTTGTGATTGTATAGACACCAACCGACCGGCTTTGCGACGTCCAATGATTCGCCGATGATCGGAATGGCAATCACGGTATAATTGTTCTTGTATCGGGCGAACTTCGCACCGGCCGCCAAAAGCGATTCTTCGGTGATGCCTGGCTTGGCCGCCAAAAAGAATTTTACAAGCGTACTGTTCCACGGCTTCCATTCTAAATCTTTGGCAGGATCGGCTTTGCCTGGCTTAGCTTTGATTCCAAGATGTTCGGCTACTTTTTGTTTGGCTTCGTTGAATTTGCAGCCAAGTACCCATTGAATAACCGCGAATCCATCGCCGTTTTTTCTTGAGAAGCATTGATTGCAGATTGCGCCGCCCGTACCATCATCGAAGTATCGCCAACGATCTTTGCCCTGGCATTTGGGACATGGTCCCTGCTTACCGGTCAGAAAATCAGGGGGTATGCCGCCGATTGTTGTTAGAATTTCGGGCCAACGATTGGCCGCCGCTTGGCGAATGACTTCCGTTTCAATCTTTGTACCCATAGCTGCTTTTCATACCCTTCCATCAATTCGGTTCGCGGCATACTTCAAAATAACTCTCCACATTTCGTTGACAGTCTTTTCGCCAACATTCGGGATCGAAAAAACCGCGCCGATCGGCAGGCTTGCTAAGTGGCCTATTTTCGTTGCTTGATGAAAATCTTCGAGCGCGTTTAACGTTCTGGTATCAAAACCAATTTCTCCCAACGGAACATCAAAAAACGATTGCGTTGATGTCTCGGTTCCCATGACATCCAGAAACGCTTCGGCTTCGTCTGTGATTTCTCTTGCGCCCTCACCATTTCCAAGGGCAAGCATTAGGCCAATCCGTTCCAAGAACGGGCTAACAGCCTCCAACCGTTCCGGGTCGACTTCAATTTTTGCTGCCACTGAACGATTCAGTTCAGTTTTTGTGATTTGATTTGGTTGTTCCGGCTTTGCTTTTTCATTGACTGCAGCCGGAACAACAAACCCGCTTTCCCTGGCCGACTTAATACGATGCCTGACAACCTCAACTGAAACACCCAATTTCTTGGCCGCGTGCGTTCGATTACCGCCTGTTTTTTTAAGTGTGCTGATTAAGCGATGAAATGAAACCTTAGAGAGTCGTGACATGATTTACTCACACCCTTCTGGTTGTCGTTTGAGCTAACGGGATGATGCTTGCTAGTAGTCCGCCGAATGTTCTTCTGTCAACTTTCATTTTTCACGCTCGCTTTTTTTGCCAAATTGTTTATCCCAAAACCTTTGCAAAAATCTAAACGCCGCAATCTCTGCCAATCTGCGACCATCGCAGAACAACCACGGTACCTTGTAATCTTGTTGCCATGCCAGCACCGACCGAAAGAATATTTTTCGATTGTGCTCTGCAGGCTTCTTTCCCCATTCGGGCATTAGCCGCAAGCAATCGCCGAACGTCGCTTCGACAACAACCATTGCCGCGTTCAACCGTGACAAATTCTGCAACTCTTTTTTGAATCGTTCGCGACGGCCTGGCAGGTCTTTATCGCGTTGCTGCTTTGACTCCCAACCAAGCACCGTGCTTTGTGCGTCTTCCATTGACTTACGCTCAATCGCTAACTGATTGCCTAAACCTTCGATAGTGTAATCGCCGAGAGAATGGGGAAAGCGTCCAAGACAAGAATAACGGCACTTGACATAAAGCGGTCGATTGGCTTTGTCGGAATCAGCCCGCAAACCTTGGAAAGTGAACGGCTGGGTTTCGGCCGTGTCGACCAGAATTGTGAAGGGGCAAATTTTTGGTTCGGCGTTTGCGGCCATGACTGTAATAATTCCTCAAAAACAATTGCTGTAGTATTCGTCCCACATCACATCCCGGTATTCGTCATTTAGTTCAAAGCAAGGAGAGCATAGCACAACAAAATTCAATTCTTCGTCGACGTATTGCGTTCTTTGCCTACGTCGTTTCACACCACAAAATCGCCGCTCACAATGCTGGCATTTCTTTGGATTCAATCTGGCAAGCAACCACGCAAATAGTTTGATCATCACACCGTTCATCCCTTCTAATTAAAACGGCCGGCAGTGCTGCAAGCTGGTGGATATCAGACCAACTACAGCACTACCAAGCCAACAGCCTCACACTAAACCGCTGACCCTGCCGCCTGTTCGGATTATTTCTTCGCTTCCTTGATTTTGATTTGCTCGCCGATAGGAGAAATCACAACCGTCATACCAGCGCCTTGATAATCGCTGAGTTTGTTTTTGTGCATATTATCGCAAATTGAACACAACAGCGTTTCCTCTTGTTCCTTTGAAGCTTCCCGCGCACGTCGGACGGTGCGCAACCTCTTTAGCATTCGATCAACCGCTCCGATTGCCGGCGGCTCCATGCCCTTGAAATGCTTTTGATCTGGGTTGTCCTTGCCGCGTTTTGCTACGGCCTTTTTCTTCGTTGTCTTTTTTGCAGCCTTTTTCTTGGCCGGCTTCGTCTTGACCGTTTTTTTCTTCGTCGCTTTCTTGGTGGTCTTTTTGGTGGCTGCCTTTTTCTTGGTAACTGGTTTCATTTCTTCATCCTTTTGTTGGGGGGTGTTGGTAAAAACTTTGCTTCTGATTTCTCTAAATTTCTGAGCAACTTAGACAGCTTGTCTAAATTCCCTAAATGCGGCGCTCCAAGCAATCGCCAGCATGCTTTTCTTAGCTGGTCGTAATTGGTTTGCAAGCGTTTGCAGTCGTCGCTTTTCATTTGGCTTGACCCCTTATTGGCTGCGTCAGGGCTCTTTCAACACTCCATCCATAATGCAAGCGAGAACGAATAGTTGACGGAAGGATTCCTATTTCCTCTGACCACTGTGACAATGGCAATGCGCGGCCATTGAAATTGAGCATTCGGTTATTTCTTCTGTTGCGTTGGTTTTCTTTCCATGTTCTCCATTCGCAGTTATTGCTTTCGTATCCGCGCTCATTGTCAATTCGTTCGATTGTGTATCCGTCTCCAGGACGCCGTCCCATATCTTCAAGAAAAGCAACAAATGAATTCTTCCATCGAATACAAACGTCAATTCCTCTTTCTCCATAGTCCTTGAAGCTTTTATGTTTTGGATTCGTGCAGCGAGAAATCATACTGTTCCAAATCGCATATTCTGGAATATCCTTGGTAATAATTCGTTTTCCGTTGTTGTCTCGCAGAATTTTCGGCATTGCATTATCCACCAACGATAAGTGAACGAAGAAAGGTTGTCCGCTTATCAATCGCCGTCCGCTTCACAAACTGCTGGGCAACTGATTCCTTGCCGATCAAATAGCAGCATTGTTTGGCGCGACTGATTGCCGTGTATAACCACTCGCGAGTGCAAACCCTGGAAGCTGCCGCCGAATCGTCGACCATGACAATAACAACCGGGAATTCCGAACCCTGCGATTTGTGTACCGACAATGCGTAGCCCAAATCCCAATTGCAGCCAGTGTCGCTGTCGTCGTCGCTGTTTGATTCGCCGCGTGGAACGACAATTAGCCTGTCAGGCGACGACAAGCGAACGTGAAAATACTTCGGTTCGACTTTGACAACGCGGCCAAGGTCACCATTCGCTACGTACACCTGGCCGCGTTCGTTGGTCTGGACGTCATCGCCCTCCAACTGCTTATCTTCAACCGGCGGACACCAGCTATTCCTTGTGTTAACTACTTTATCATTCAGTCGGAAAGGCTGATTCTGCACAGCCGGATTCGGATTCAAATGCCCTTGCAAAACTTTATTCAACTCATGCCGCGACAAATCCGACTTTCGGTTGACGGCTACTAATACCTGGCAATCCCAAACCGGATCGAATCCCTTTTCAGATTCCGATTGTAGCCGCCAAAGCATAGCCGCCGCCTGGTCTGGATCGTGCATACCTACAAGATTCCCGCCAAACTCAAACCGCTTACCGTCTCGAATCGCCGCGCATGCTTCAACAATCACACCACTATTCCGCCGAATCTCCGTCAACTCACCATAGGGCACACCCGCCGCGATCATGTCTCGCAGCGGTGCGCCGTGGCCGACTGGTGGTAATTGATTTATATCGCCGATCAATAACACCAGCGTTCCGCGAGCACGCGCTGCGAAGATACTGGCGGCCAGGTCTGTGTCAATCATCGATGATTCGTCACCGATCAACACTTTGAACGGTAGTGGATTGTTCCGGTTGTGTTCGAATGACCAGCCGCCGCCGTCGTCGGCCTGCTCGACTTTTAACAAGCTGTGCCAGGTGCGAGCGCGTAACGGTAAATTGTATTCGGCCAATGCTTCGGTAAGCCTTACCGCTGCTTTTCCCGTTGGCGCTGCAACACCGATTTGGCCTGCGCCGTAGATTTCGACAAGCTGGCCTATCACCTTGGCTGCTGTGAAAGTTTTTCCAGTTCCCGGTGAGCCGCCAAGGATAGCAAGCGGGCCTTGTATGGCTTCAGTCAACTTTTTGTTTTGATGGTCGCTAATTTCATCATCAATACAACCAGGCAAACCGGCTAGCAGTGGCCAAACCACATCATCCCCCACCGCTTCCTGCACGAACCCCGCCAACCTTCTTTCAGCCCGCGCCTTTTTCTGTTCAGCAACCCATAGCATATCGCCGTCCCAATCCGGCCCGCCATTTCGGCCGTCAGTCCGAACCATCGACAGCACCCGGCCGCGTACCGCCAATTCAATCGCCTTGTCTGCGTTAACGTCAGCCCCGGCAATCGCACCTTTCAATCCTTGCTTGGCGACTTCCACGAAATGCCAAGTATCGCCGGTCGACTGCTGTGTGATAGCGTGCCACGCGCAAAGCGCCTGCCGCTTCATCCTGGCCGGCGGTAATCCCAACTCAAGATAGAGCGCGTCAGCACGCTTAAACCCGCAGCCACGGAATTGCATCAACCGGTAAGGATTGGCCTTGATGATATCAGCCGCACGATTGCCAAACTGTTTGACAGCTTGCTTGCTAACGGCCTTTGGAAAGCCGCGACCGTCCAGTAAATCAATCAGGTCAATCGTACAGCCTTCTAGGGCAGCTTCGCGTGTCAGCCATTCGGAAGCATTGGCTGCAAGACTTGGGGTTAACCTTTCAACGGCCGCCGCTGCTACGTCTGGTTGCTCGCGGAGAATCCGCACAGCATCACTTTCGAACTTATCATAGAGCCTGGTTGCAATAATCATCCCGATGCCCGGCGCATTTCTTAAATAAGAAATCACTCCGCGTCGACCATGTGGTTGACAACGGATGAAAGTCTTCGCGTGAAATTGCTTTTCAACCAAACCGGTTCGCTTGTTTGTGTAACCGCTCCAACCGCCGTAGAATCGATAGGTAAGATGTAACTGCGGTTCATCGCCGTCTGACTGGCACTTGATAGCCGTGTCATCGCCGGTATCCGTGGTTGCGTCCAGGATAAGCGTGTCGGCCGTTGCGCCTGGCCAGCGTTGCTTTTCAAAAGCGACTGTTGCGGTTAGTTCAATTAGCTTGCGGGACACTAAAACGATTCCTTTCCCGCGACGGCCGGCGTTCTCCTAGTCACCACCGGCCGCCGCGATTCCTATCTTTCTACAAATCGCCAAATTCGTCAGCGTTAGTAGCTGGCGATTTAACGGCCTCTTTCTTCAGTGTCTCGGCTTTGGCCGCCGGCCGCCCACCAGGCCAACGCAAAGCCGCTTCAATTAGTTTCAGCGCATCAGCCTTCTTTGGCACAGCCTTGACTTCCGGGTCATCGACGTGATAAATCTCTGCGTAGCTTAATTGCAACTGCGGCTTGTCGCCGTAATCACTCATTTCGAACTTGGCTACAATCTGACGGCCAACGCAATTATCAAGGCTAATGTCAAGCTGATCGCCTTTCTCCAGCTGCTCGCGCGTGGCCAAACCAGTCGAGAGAAAAAACCGGTCAAGCTTTTTCTTGGCCAACTTCTTCCCGCCTTCGGTCGCGTCCGGCTTAGGATGGAAGAATATTAAATCCGTGCTCTTGTCGCTCTGGTGTGGCGTGGTGCCATCCAGAACAGACAAGCTCGCTTTGAACATTGCATTGTCGATTAAACTGCCATCTTTTTTTGTCGGATGTTCTGTTACGTCAGTTACTACCAAGTGATAGCTGCCTGGCTCACTTAAAAAGCTGCCACCTGTCGTCAAATCCCCGCCTGGTGTGTAAGTTAAAACCATCGTTTTACCCTCTTTCATTTTCTAGCGCGGCCAAAACTTGCGCCGCTTCTTTGTGAGTGGTGACCATGCCCGGCGGATAACCAAGCGTTTCAAATGCAATACGGTAAACTTCCTGCGGTCCAAAAGTAGCTGCCATACCTTTCAGCCACTTGTTGTTTACAACGGCGGCCTGTTCGTATTCCCTTTGTCCGTATACGCGGAAATCTTGCAGGCCGCCGTTTGTTAGTTTTTTGCTGAATCCCTAGCACGCTTAGCGCCGATTAGCTTGACGTGTAATTCGTTAGCCTGGTCCTTCGAGAGTTGACACAACATCGTTACGCCACGCTTGGTGAGCGCTGCCGCTTGCTTTTCTTGCGGAACGTCCATTTCGTCGTATAGCGAACGTATCGCGTCCAAGACGGCCGGCGACGGCTCTGTGGTCGCACCGTTGATAACCTCGAACGATGCGTCAATGGCTTCGGAGTCGTCGACCTTTGCGGCTTCCGGCTTTGCAGCCTCTTGCTGCTTGGCCTGTTGCTCTGATTGCTGTTGCAGTATTTCTGTAGCGGTAACTGGCTTGGTTGCAACCGGCCGCAACTCAATGTCGGCAATGGTGTCTTCCATTTCTTCCGGCGTGTAAACCCCAGCAACCAGTTCAGGGCATACGCGCCGCAAGCCTTCGCTGACAGCACGCGCCCATAGCATGTTGGCGCGTGCTCGCGGCGTGGCCCAGTTTGTTTTGAGAACCTCGCCCTTCTTGACTCTCTTTTGAGTCTCCGGATTTTTACTGGCCCAAGGCCAAGCTTCCTGTTGCGCTTCTTCCCAAGTTATCGCCCATTGGGTCTCGTTGCCGAGACTGTCTGTAAGCTTCACACAAGCCCGGTCACCTGATGCGTCAATAACCTTGTGATTGCCCCCATGATTCATACGAAATTCGGCCAACATCGAATCAGCCCGCATGGATGGCTTGCCGTCAATCAAGTGATAGCGCCGGACAAAATCCAGCGGTGTCATTCCCTCACAAAGACAGGTGAGCGCAATCGCCTTTCCTTGCTCGACTGAGCAATTTGTCAGCGCCGTCATTGTCAACGCCATCTCGTTGCAGAAACTAACCGGATCAGTAACCTTTTCGTAAACTGCTATTGCATTACTTCCCATCAGTTGAATCCCTTTCGAATAAAGTGTGATTGCAAAAAAGTGTGATTACAAAACCTGCAAAACTTCGGCCAGATCAAGCGTCATACGCACATCACCAGCCAGGTAACTAATTGCTCTTTCGCGGTCCTCAGTCAACAGCCGCGCAAAGTCTGCGCCGGTTGTGCCGTCATCTGGTTTGCCCTCAATACCTAGCGCCTGGCAGATTGTATTTAACTTGTTGTCGAGAACCGGCGGATTACCACGTTGGCCGCATTGCCAAACTTCCAGCAGATCAACGAACAGCCTATGCCAGTAGCGGCCCTCTTTAACCGTGGCCGGCACATCGATACCATTCACCCACGAACGCCGCACAAGAAACGGCAAATCAAAACCTAAAATATTAAAACCAACAGTTGATTCGCCACTTGCGTCCAGGAAGCGAAGCCAGAACCGAGAAAGCAAACTTGCCTCATCGTCAAGCGATTCTGACATCTTAACGCCATCAACTAAACCTGGATGAGTTTCACCAACAACATCGATTCGAATTTCCCGACCGGTTTTACCTGGATTTCCGTACCCAATCGCGAGCACCTCGCCAGTCAACGGTGACAACGCGGCTTTCGATTTGAAGTTGTCGAAGTGCGCCAACCTGGCCGCCTTAACATCGCTACTGTAATTCAGCAGCGCCGTACGATGCGCAGCTCTGGCCGTATTTATTTTCGAATCAATCTTGGCTTGATCCTTCAAGCCTCCAATCTTTACTGCCGATTCGTCGAACTCGCCAACCGGCTTAACATGATCATCGGCCACAAACTGCGGCAACAATTCTTTCAGCCGTTCGTCCGGCAACGGGCCGGTCTCGATATCAAATGCTAGCATGATTTAGCCCTTTCAATTAAGTAACACCCGCCGCCAATCCTTCGACAACGGGTGGTTGTTAAAATCCGTTCAACAAAGCAGCTCCGTCCGCATCCTCAAGCCTGCCAATCATTGGTTGCTAGTCCTAGTTTCAAAATCGCCGCCGCCCGCCCGCCAGTCGTGCTATGAAAACGAGCGAGCGACGGACCAAAAGTATGCTATCGTTTCACTCCCGATAGCGTCTGCATTCTCCATTCCAATTTCTTGACGCGCTGAGTTATCGCTGCCATCTGCTTGATTAGTTCCTGTCTTTCTTTTTCACATGTGTCGATGTAATTTGCAACTCGCATTGCGACACCGGAAGAAATACACAAGATCACAAAAATCAAACATGAATATAAACCTATCATTATTTTGAACCTCACTCCCGCCGCACATACAGTGTGCGATACGTCCCCCTAACTACGCCGGCATCTGTCGCCAGCTCATCTAGAACCATCTGCAATGGTTGCTGCACATTGTCTGCCAGCTTCCGAAGCTCTTGCACATGCTCCCATGTTGCTATCACTCGCTCTGCACCGTCTTCGTGCAGCACCTCGACTAGCTCGCCGTCGAGTGGGAAATTTGGTAAAAGGTTCATTTCCTCGACCTTGGCTTATTACCGTAGCTCTTTTCGATGGTCTTGTATCGCACAAGCAATTTCTAAAGGCGTCCATTTACGATCTGCCAACGATTGGACGGCTTCCCGTTCGATGGCCGTCAGTGAATGGTGGTACTGAGGGTGCATTTTGCTGTCAAGAAATGTCTGAACTTGGTGATATAGAAAATCGGCTGGTATTTCTATTTTTGCAACAGTCATCACTTCCCCTTTACGTTAGCGTGACAAATTAAGATGCCCGGCAAAGCGAACACGCAACCCCTGGCCGGGCACAGGGGAGGAGGGGGGAAACAATCAAGCGCTGTAAGCAGTTGGTTGTCGTTTGAGTTAGGCTCCGCTGAGGTAGGCTCCGCTGAGGTCGGCTCCGCTGAGGTTGGCTCCGATGAGGTTGGCTCCTCTGAGGTAGGCTTCTCTGAGGCTGGCTTCTCTGAGATCGGCTTCTCTGAGATCGGCTCCTCTGAGGTAGGCTCCGCTGAGGTTGGCTCCGATGAGGTTGGCTCCGCTGAGGTCGGCTCCGATGAGGTTGGCTCCGATGAGGTCGGCTCCGCTGAGGTCGGCTCCGCTGAGGTAGGCTCCGATGAGGTAGGCTCCGATGAGGTTGGCTCCGCTGAGGCTGGCTTTATTCGCCTCCGCAGCTCCCCGTAGCGTCTCACCCTCGCATATTACTTTGTCCGTGTATCTGTTTTTTATTACTAAGTTCCCTTTTCTAACGGGATGATGCTTGCTAGTAGTCATAATAGAAACCTCCATTTGCGTGTGTAATTGCTTTACGGGGTTCGCTTCCCGTCTTTTTGAACAATACTACATTGCAGTAATAGCCGTCAACTCCTATTTTTGAATTTTTTGAAAGTTTTTGAATTTCTTAATTTTGCCAGCATATCTAGAATCAATGGGGCTGGATTTCGATCACCTTGTTCCCAGGATTCTACCGTGCGTTGGCTAACGAAAAAACGCTCGGCAAATTCCGTTGTAGATTCGCCAAGCGTTTTTCGGATTGATTGAATTTGTTTTCCGGTCATATCGGAAATATACGACAATGCAGGGGGCTGTCAAGTGCTAGTTTTGGCACTGATATAGTTGGCTCACCATGATATTGTCCCATTTTGGGAATCTTTCTGTTTTCCTGTTTAGGCACTTGACTCACCACGACGATGGGTTATAATAAGGGCAGACAAACGGCATGACTAGGCCGGCAAGCCTGGCGGAAACGCAATAGCAAACCGGATAGTCGATGGGTCCTGGGCCATGACCCGCCTTAAACTGGCCAATTTATTTTCTCTCTAGTATGAAAGTTGAAACAATGAATACTCAAAACAGCTCTCAAGGTTGGCCGACCGGGTCACACAGCACGACCAGCGACCAAAGGACGCATTTCCCCTGCAATAGTTGTGGGACGCAAACCAGCAGCGGTTGTGGATGCACCAGCAATAACTACTGCAATAGTTGTTGCGGAAGGAATAGCCAGTAGCGAACCAGATCCGGGCCGGCACCTCGCCAGCCCGGCATTTCCCACGAAAGAATGAGGTGCGAGGCTTCCTGAAATTAGTGGCGACAATGGAACCGAAAGCCTAGCACCATGACTGATACCCCCCAATCCCTGATTGAAGCCGTCCGTTACTTCTCCGACCGCGAAATCTGCGAAACCTACATGCGTCAGATTCGCTGGCCGTCTGGCACGGTCGTTTGCCCAAGCTGTGGGGCAAAAGGCGTTCGTATCGGCGAAATCAAAACCCGCCACATGCTCCGTTGCAAGGATTGCCGCAAGCAGTTTTCGTATAAAGTCGGGACGATTTTCGAGGACAGCCCGCTTGGCCTCGACAAGTGGTTTGTCGCCGTGTGGTGCATCGCCAATTGCAAGAACGGCATTAGCTCCCACGAACTGGGCAGGGCTATCGGTGTCACTCAGAAAACAGCTTGGTTTATGCTCCACCGAATCCGCTTTTGACCGGCAAAGATGACGCCGGGTTTATGGGAATTAGCTAACAACGGAGTTATCAGCATGGCCAAGAAGGCAAAGAAGAAACCCAAGGGATGGCGGAATTTCGACGAACTAGCCAAGGGCCTAGCCCAAGTAGACAAGGGCAAGGTTGACAAAAAGATCGCTAAGGACAAAGCCAAGCGGATCAAGAAGCGGAAGAAAAAATGAGAGTCGTTCATTGTTTGTTGTGTGGACTATTGTTTTGGTGAGCCAACTACATCAGTGCCCTAGTTTTACAACGCACTAGGGGTCCAGGTCTGGGATTCTGCAACATTAAACCTACCACTACTAGGCTGACAACCCACAAAATCAATACCGTTTGTCCAAGTAACTTGGTTATTCGGATCGGATAACGAAAAACCTTGATATACTGTGGCGTTGGTAACAGTAATGCTGGAACCATCCTTTACGCTAAATGCAGCGCCACTATGCACAACCAACGTCGTGAACGTTTCGCCCGCTACATAACTACCCCCGTGCAGTGTAACCGTACCAGGAGTGCCGGCAGTCCGACGACTGAACACCTGGCCGCCATAAAGCGTTATCCCGCCAACCGTGCCCGTACCCTCATCGATCAGCGTACCACCGTACATCGGCCTAGCTGGTATTAGTGCAATCGTCTGGCACTGGTCTGTGATATGCACGTAGGCATTGCCAGATATTTTAGTAACACTACTAACCGTTGCCGTGTCTGAAACCGAACCCCCAACTTGAACGCTACCACCCGTTGCTACCAGTTGCGAAGAGTTGCCGCCGATGATCCGAACTGCCGCGCCTAATGTTGCATCGAATGCCGGAGAATCATTGATTGTTACCGTTAACGAATTCCCTGCATTGGTGCCAAGGTCGAGGCGTGTCGTCCCTTGCGACCTCACAGCGCTTCCAGAATCACCAACAACAACTGTTTGATCACCAGTTGCGGCTAGATTTGGAAGTGTCAAGTATTTTCCTCGGTACTCAAAGTAATGTTTCCCAGGATGCGTTGTATTTATATCTGGCAGACCGATATTACCAAAGTATCCGTTGTACCGTTTAAGATTTATTTCCTCCGTTGCATTGTTTGTATTGTAAATGCAACTGATTCCTCCATTGTCGAATACGGCGGTATCATCCCCAACGGGAAGCGCGCCAGTAGACCAATTATTAACATTAGACCAATGATTCCTTCCAGTTGCGGCTGTCGTGGTCGTGCCAGACGCAAGCGCACCACTTCCGGCCGTGTCTCCGAATGACGCCGTAAAAGGCGTGCCTGGCACTTTGCTGGTAAGGTATATTTTTGTCGCATCATAACTGGCAATAACATCTCTAAATTCCCCAATGCTCTGGCCTCCAGCGTTGCGCGTTTCGTCTAGTGTTGTGCCGACCTCTCCGCCTGTAATTGCCGCAGCGTTAATAGCTGCTGAAAGCTCCGCCACCGTGTCGGCAACAGCAATGTCAGTTCCTAAAGTGACCGTTACCCTTTTGTTATTGATCTCACAATAAACAGTATCGTCCGCTGCAAAAGTCCCCGTTGATTCTGCCTCATCGACCTGAGCAATATCATTAGCAGCACCAATCCAGCGGATATCTGCGGCCAATAGCGGCGCAACCAACAACAGCCAAGCACACAAACCAATTGCAAATCGTTTCGTTTTCATCTTTCTTCACTCCTAAAAAGTTTTAATTGTCAACTAACACGCCCCACCAGTACACACTAGCCTCACCGTTGATAGCGACAGCCCAAGCGCTGCACTTTACTATTGATAGTTCCGGTATGATGTAGGGAAACGGCATTGCGCCGCTATTGCTTTGATTGCAATAGACTGACGACAAAAACCGAAACACGCCGGCTTGCCGATTGGGTGGCACATGATGATCGCAATCAGCACGCATGCGCAACGTCAACCGTTTGTTAGCGCCTTCGCTACCTATCCACTCATGCGTGTATAGCGTCTTGCCCATCGGCACTTGCCTATGTGGTACTAGCGATTGATTACCACCGGCAGCGATCATATTATAAACCAACGTTGGATCAGCCGTCTGGTAAATTCGTATGTGTCCGGCAGCAACCCCATTGCTACCAATCGTCTGGCCACCCATTTCCTGGACAAAAGAAACGTCATTTGGCGTAAGGTTAACGCCGGTCAGTCCGTTCATTGTTTCTACAGTCGTTCTCTCACGGCCGCCGCCGTCAAGATAATCAATCTGCACTGTCTGAATCCCAGTACCGGCCGCAGAATCGTTTGCGCTCTGGCTGATAATTGTCATCTGTTCGCCGGCCGCTGCTGGCGTTGGAATCAGAACATGCGAAGCTGGTGACGCTGGCGTTGATGACAGTTCGTTGAGACGACAAATATCCTCGCCGTTCGTTGTCGTGCCGATTGATTCACGCTCGCCCAAACCTTCCATAATTCGGTGTCCGGGGATATTGCCGGCAATCACTTCATGGACAAAGTCCCACACGTATCCTGGCGGTTGCCTGAGATAAATTTTATTGTCCATCAGGACGTACTCCTATAATGATCACCAGTTAATGCCGTGAATCTCCAGCCCGCAGTAACCGCCGTACCTAACGTGATAAGCAATCGGTGATTGGCCGGCAGCTCTAAACGGGTTATCACGACTTGCGGAACATACGCAACGTCATGATCAAGCGCTAACGTCGATGGTAATTCTTTTTCAGTCAGGAATGTATTATTCGCTGCCGTTTCGTGAGAGTCGCCGTTGTTCACCCATAGACGCGCCAAACTTGCAACATTGGCTCCAATTGGACGTCCAAAAATTTGATCAACAAAAATATCCTCGTCAACTGGTTTACCAATGAACGTTACCGTTCCGGTTCCATCCATATCCTCATTGGCTGCGGTGATAACCGCATCGTGCCATAAGATATAAGGTTTTGCCATGATAATTTACTCGCTTTCAAAATTATTGCATCCCTGGCAGAGATGGTAAAGATTACTTTCTTCGCGCTCTTTCCAAAGCCTCAAAGCGTCTTCATTCGGCCTATAGTTCGGCAAGCACCAACCTGGCTTGCCGCTAGTTCGTTTGTGTCCTTCGCTGTGGCATCGGTTCGCCGGCTGCATTGCTTCCCGGCCAACACAACAAACCGTTTTCACTTGCAATTCTTCGGAGTTGTCAAAATGCTTGCATGATTCCTCGCAACGCTTGTGAGTTGTCGCGGGGTCGCAACTTGGTGGTAATCTGAATCCGCAATTGATACACCTCGAACGTTCCCAAACGCATTCCATGTCATATAACCAGTGTTCCTGTCATGTCTGCGCCCGGTACTGCTGTGCATGTCGACCGTACAGCGCTTGCTAATGGCACCAAATACGAACCCGAACAAGTGACGTAGTCAAAAGATGTTGCCCGCCAAAACGCATGGTCAATTAACACAAATCCAGCCAATGTATGAGTGATCGTAGCCCTTATTTCCAGCTTGTTAACTGCTTGGGGGGCTTTCATAAACATCCAGACATTCAACTCGCGATTCATTGGCGTTACCGGATCAATTGATTCGACAACGCAAGGGGTCAAGGGTATCGGCCCTGATTCCCAGCGACATTGCGTTGCCGTCTCCGTCAATAGGTACGTCTGCCCGCCTACTTCATTACAACCCCCTTCGCACTTGCCAGGTGCAGACGGTTCACCCCAGACCGCCGGCATGGTAAATGCAATCGTTCTCGGCACCGGCTGCGTACAATACTGACAATTAGCTGAAGGAATCGGCGTTTCTATGTTAACCACCCTTACGATCGTGTCTTGGTCACCCGTCGAATCAGTCGCCTTCAAGCTAACGTTGTAATCACCGTCCGCTGCATAGACATGTGACGGATGTTGCTGCGTACTTGTCGCACCGTCTCCGAAATTCCACAACCAAGCGTTGATAGTTTCTCCGCCGCCGACTGTGCTAGTGTCGGTAAATATCGCCGTTTTGGTCTGCTGGTTTACTGATGAATTAAAATTAGCCGTTGGCAAGAATACCGGCGCGGTGAATGTTACCGGCTTAGTTATGTTGTCCGTGTTACGGAATGAATCAAAGACCGTCAGTGTAACGTCATACGTGCCAACACTTGAAAAAACATGACTTGGTGACTGATCAAAACTCTGCTGCCCATCGCCGAAGTCCCAAGTCCACTGCGTAATGATCGCACCAGTTGCCGGCGTGCTCATGTCGGTGAACTGTGCAGACAAATTGTCGTTGTCCGGCGTGATCCCGAAGTCTGCGACGATGTTCGTCGGCACCGGCACAAATTCAATACTCTGAGAAGTGTCGCCGGCTCGATGATCAGTATCAATTACCTGCAAGGTAACGGTATGCGGGCCACTATCTGCAAATGTGTGCGTCGGATGCTGTAAATTGCTAAATCCGTTATCGCCAAAGTCCCATTTCCAAAAGATAAGAGATTGGCCCGGTGATGGCGTGCTAATATCGGTGAACACGGCCGATAGGTTGGCGTTGTTCAGCGCAACATTAAAATCAGCGTTGGCTACCGGCGCTGGTGGCGGGTTTTGCTGCCCGCAACCGGCCGGGGCTCGTAGTGTTACACGTTCAGTTCCGTTCGGGCCGCCAGTGCTCCAATAGCATGAACCACCGCCTGAATCATCACGATTAAATGTTTCGTTGCATTCGCAAGGGTCTAGTGTATCTTTTGACCATTCCAACCAACTCACCGCCGTTGGCGTTCCCGGCGGATTGGCGGAAATGCCCACAACCGTCCCCATTTGGTTAGCGTCTTGATCACGGCAAAGCGTAACAAAAACATTACGATATTCCGGCAGGCCAAAAGCGGTCCAGCCAGTAGGAATAAAAGCTATCCATAGACAACAAACATCACCGATTCCCGGTACAAATGGAATATTCGGATAGTGGCCGTTGATAAAATCGGCACAAGTAATCGGCTCATTGACAAATTGCGTGTCAGTAACACCCGTTATCGTCAAATCTACCAGAATAGGCGTTTGCTCAACTTCCGCCCGCGTCCAACAACCACAATCAGGATCGAACGGCGGAAAACATTCGCATTTCGGATCAGCACAATCGGCCGCCGTGTCAAGAAAATCAAAAACCTGCAAGCAATCTGAAAAGCATTC
>Ga0255048_10000613_pt1 | contig 26860 bp, 19 predicted proteins | sample JV7_2_2_MG_FD_183619 | JGI IMG/M metagenome (GOLD analysis project Ga0255048, IMG submission 183619) | Seawater microbial communities from Jervis Inlet, British Columbia, Canada - JV7_2_2 | ecosystem: Environmental > Aquatic > Marine > Inlet | place: Canada: British Columbia | collected 2016-10-06
TCCGCGCTGACGCTCTTCGAAAAAGGCGGGCTGTTCGAGACGTAAAAAAACTCCTCGGCCACGAGCCGAGGAGAACAGGTTGCCGCTCCGAATCCCGTTTTTTCGCTGCTGTCAGAATTTAGCGTCTGGAGTTGCCTTGCCGCCGAGCAGCTCGGAGACCCGGACGTAGTCGATGGCTTGCAGTCCGATGTTCCGCCCTTGGCTCGGGAGCGCGTTCACGACCCGCTGGAGCGCCTCGCCTGCCTGCGCCCAGCGATTCACGAGTTCTTTTATCTGGTTATTCGACACGCCATGATCGCCGGGCTTCATCAGTTCCTCGAGGAAGACCCGCCATCTCTCGTTCACGTCCGAGATGTGGGAGAGCTCGATCCTCCCGTGGACCGGCCCGCCTAAGACGTCGATACTAGACCCCATAAATCTTCTCCTCTTCTCTGAGTTCCTTCTCGAAGTCGGTCCAGGGTTCCGGGCCCCGGTCCCTCCAGTAGCAGTGAACGGCGGAAGCTCGAGTCGAGGCGAGTTTCCAGGCATCCATGTACGTCGACATTTGCTCTTCTTCCGGTAGAAGGGGGCGCCGATCAGCGGGTCCGTAGCCGCGTTTCCCAACGGCGCTGGGCATCCAGTTCCTGATCTTGACGAGCCGCCGGTTCAGCTTTGCGAATGCCTTGGCGTGGGCACAGCAGGCATAGCAGAACTCGTGATCCTCTCCGAGATCCCACGCCTCGAGCCAGCCGCCGACTCGCTGGAACAGCTCGGGCTTGATGAACATCCCGACTGAGAAGTTGCCGTGCGCGGTGTCGACGTCAGTGATCTCCTCGAGTTCCGTCAGCGGTGCCCGGCAGGTCTGCGCTCGTTGGAGTTCGATGAGCTGGATTTCGCGGTCGCTTCCGTAGTAGGCCCGCTCGGACCAGATCTCGCCCCAGACCGCCTCGAGCTCCGGGACGAGTGCGACCGCGTTCTCGAGGACTCGGAGGTAGGACGGGAAGCAGAGGTCGTCAGCGTCGAGAAAGAAGAGCCAGTCCGGCGGCTCCTTGTTGTCGAGAATCGCGCTCTGGGCGAGCATATTCCGGGCTTTAGCTCGTCCGAGCTCGCCTTCGGTGTCGTCGAGGAGATAGCCATCGATGGTCCAGTCGTCCGGACAGTCGGCGTTCTCGGCGAGCGCGCTGGCCATCGCCTCCTTCGCCACTTCCGCGTGGCCGGGGCCGACCGGGACCAGAACGGAGATTCTCATTCGCTCCTCCTTCCGGCTCCCATCTTGCGGCCCAGCCCCCGAAGCGCAAGACTGGGCCCCCGCCTGGCTAAATGTAGCCAGCTCAAAGGAGGGACATTGACCGGGAAGAGAGAAGAGCGAGAGAGTCAGCTCGTCCCCGTTGCCGCCACAGAGGGGCGGTCGCGGGAGATGGGTGGTTTCATGATGCGCGAGAGCCTCCTCAAGAAGATGAAGAAGGGCATTGACGCGGGACTCGCTTTCCCGGACGCAGCGAAGGCCGCCGGGATCCCCTACGAGCTGGTCGTCTCCGCCCTCTCCCACGACACCGAGCTTCGGGGCTGGTTCAAGATCAGTGCTGGGCGGAAGTCGCTGATCCGGTCCCAAGACGCGCACACTCTCCCGACTGTCCGGTCGACGATGGAGATCAAGAAGGAGTTGACGAACCTCATCTTCTCGAGCGGGCTCGGGGAGAGGTTCGCAGAGACCGCCGCCCACCTACAGGTCATCGACCCCCACACGGGCGAGTTCAACAAGGAGCATCTGGCGATCATGTTCGCGCTCGGGAAGCTCGGGTTCAGCCTGCTGCCGAAGGAGAACGAGATCGCGCAGACGGAAGTGGAAGCCAAGGTGGAGAAGCGGAGCGAGCAAGACATCATGCAAGAGCTGATCACGATGCGGGAGGAGCGTCTGCGTCTCGAGGCTGGCGACCAGCGCGCAATTCAGGCCCGCGGCACCGGAGGAAGAAGCCTCGAGGGCCCCGCCTCAGTTGAACCGAGCTCCCCGTTTGTCAGATGACCTACAGAGGGAACTAGCTCTCGAGCGGGAGCTGCAGAATGCTCGAAAAGAGACGAGCCGTCTAAACGGGTTCGCTCCCAACCCGCAGCAGTGGAACTTCTGTTCGGCGGGCGGCGGCAATAGCAAGATCCACGAGGTCCTTCTCAGCGGCCCGAACCAGGCCGGCGGCAAGACCTACACCCTGCAATACCTGATCACTGTCCACGCCACTGGCCTGTATCCGCCAGAGTGGGAAGGCCCCCGGTTCACTTCCCCTCCCCACCTCGCCATCGCCTGCGAGACCGCCTCCACGACCCGCGATCAAATCTACTTCGGGACAGAGAACGACGAGGCGTGTCTGTTCGGGAAGTCCGGGTGGATGCCCGAGTCTGTCTACTCGAAAGAAGATCTCGTCAGCCTCCGCTCCCACACCTACGGAGACATCCTCGACTACGCGAAGATCGACTGGCGGGACCCCGAAGGCAAGGTGCAAGGGAAGTCGACGATCCGGTTCTTCGGCTACTCCAAGGGCTGGCGGAAACTGCAGGGTCTGAAGCTCGACGGTATCTTCCTCAACGAGATGCCGCCCGACGACGTCTACAACGAGATGCGCGCCCGGATCAATAAGACGATGGGATACATCTGGATCGCTGCCTGCCCGCTCGGGGGAGAAACCGAGACGTACCTGATGTTCGAGAAGGACCAGTCCGGCTACCTCTCTCTGATCACCTACACCATCGACGAATGCACGCACCTCACGCAGGCAGAGTACGACTTCATCATCGGTAGGTGGAAAGACCACCCGGAAGCGGAAGCCCGACTGTATGGCCGACCCTGCCGCGGAGCGGGAATGGTCTACGGGTACCAACGCAGGGAGATCGTCGAGCCTCCCTTCCGGGCTTCTCCACACGCTCCGCAGGTCATCGGTCTCGACCTCCCCCACGGCACGGGGGTCTTCGCAGCCGTGAAGCTCGTTCACGAGGAGGGGCCCGACGTCCTCCACGTCATCGACGAGTACAAAGCGAGCAACCAGGACACGCCGGTCTACATCGAGCGCGTGAAAATCATGGGAGGGACTCGGATCCCCGTCGCCTGGCCGCACGACGGAGGGGTCGGGTTCGCCTCGACGACATCGGGCGGGACGATCGCTGAGAAGTACAAATCGATGGGCCTGAAGATGATGAAGACCAGCGCATTCGTTTACGACAACGAGAACAAGCAAAGCCGGAAGATTCTCAATGCGGTCGAGATGCTTCAGGATCGGTTCGCGACCGGGCGTCTCAAGATCAGTCAGAACTGCAAAGGGCTCCTCGAGGAGATCCGGCTCTACCGGCACGACAAAGGGAAAATCAAAGCGAACCAGAACGACCACCTGATCGACGCGCTCCACAAGGCGGTGATGATGCTCCGGTACGCGAAGCCGGAATCCGACCAGATCACCTCGAGGTTCGACGTGTACAGGAACTCAAAGACAGAGCACAACTTCTTCGAGTAAAGAGGGCAAATGCCAGTAGTCAGTGACCCGATCCAGCTCAAGGGTCTGATCTCTCACCTGAAGGTCGAGCGTAACGATTACGACGAGACCAAGCAGGAGATCAGCGATCTCTTCATGCCGTTCCGCGGGGACATCACGACCCAGTTCCGGCACGGGTCGAAGCGCAAACCGCTCTTCGACAGCTGGGGGGTTATGCAGGCGGATCGGTTCACCAACTTCCTGAACGGGTCGCTCTACCCCTCGTCTTCGGACTGGGTTGGGTTCCGCGTCCCGCAGAGCTTGCGGTTCGACAGGAAGATCACCGGCGCAATGGACGATACCTCGCTCAGGGTTCTGGACGCCCTCGCCGCCTCGAACTTCTACGTCGCGGCCCACACCGACACTCGAGACTGGGGAGTTCTGGGGAACAGCACGATGTTCGTCGGGCACGACGACGAGAACGCCCCCGGAGAAGGCAAGTGGGGCGGGTTGATCTTCGACCCGATCCCGTACTCGCGAGTCTGGTGGAAGTTCTCGCATATCGGGCGGCCACTGTTGATGGCGGTCGAGATGGAGATGCCGGCGATCGATGTCGTTCACTTCTTCGACAAAGACGGGGACCACATTCCGCGGCAGATCCGCGAGATCTCCCAGAGCATTAACCCCTACGCCCTCTGCACTCTCTACCGGGTCATCCAGCGGAACCACTCCGGGAAGAAGGGGACGGCCAACAAACCATGGATCTCTACCTACTTCTACGAGCAGGACCCCGTCGTCATGCGGGAGTCGGGTTTCAACAACAACCCCTACGTCGGGGCTCGAATGATGGTGATGGACGGGGAGCACTACGGACGCGGGAGGGGGGATATCGCAAGGCCGGTGATGAAGGGCGCGAACGAGATCACCCGTCAAAAGATGATCGCGCTCGGGAAAGAGTTCAACCCTCCGTTCATGAGCGAAGAGGACGAACTCGCCAGCCTCGACTTGACTCCCGGCGGGCACGTCATCGTGCGTCCGCCGAAGGAAGTGGCGCCCGGGTACCTGAGATCGGGGACCGACTTCCAGATCGCGGAGCTGATCACCGACAACCTGCACAAGCAAGTGACCGACGCCTTCCTCGGAGACGTGCTTGGTGAGCCGGAATCGCAGACGCGCAGTGCCGAAGCGGAGAGGTCCCGTTCGCAGAGGGCCCTGGCAGTGCTCTCGTCAACGGGCCAAACGGTCTATCACGAGAAACTATCACCGATGATGGAGAACGTCGTCGACATCATGCTCTCCAAGAAACAGCTCCCGGAGCTGCAGGAGGTCATGAACGAAAACCCGGACCTCGACATTCGCCCGGAGTTCACCTCCCCGTTCTTCACGGCGCAGAAAGCGCAGTCCCTTAACAGGGTCGACGTGTTCCTCGAGCGGAGGCTGCAGCGGTTCGAGAGGACCGGCGACCCCAGCGCTCTGGAGGATATCGACAACGACGAACTGCGGGAGCTCGAGAAGTTCCTTGGCGATGTCCCCGCGCGCATCTTCAAGAGCCAAGAGGAGATCCTCGAGATCCGCGCCGCAAGGGCGGACCAGAATACCGACGACCAGATCGCAGCCCTGACACAGCGAGCGGGGCAAGCGCAGACACAGGTACAACTGCGACCAGGGGGAGGCCGTTCCTCAGGTGCCGGCGGACTGTTAGGGGCCGTCTAAAATGGGAGAGCAGGAGTTTTTTGGGAGAGGCAGCGATCAGGACCCGGAGAAGGGGAAGGACCAGGAGCGGGCGCGAGAATACGCCGAGCATGTTGGTCGCCTCTTCTCCGAAACCTTCGGGACGCCCTCGGGCAAGCTCTGCCTTGGCGAAATGCGAAAGCATCTCGTTGGGGGCGTGCTGCTAAACCGGGGGCCAGAGACGGAGACTCAAGTCATCCGACGAGACGCCCTGCGAGACGTGCTCTGGTGGGTTGAGGGAATGGTGAAGCAGGGGAACTCTGAGAGAGAGGTCATATTTTGAAGATAAGCGAGCTGCAGGAGGGCCCCGAAAGAGAGGCTCTCATCAGCGAGTTCGGCGCGGACGCTGAAATGATGACGGTGGCGAAGGGCTTCATTGAGACGAAGAGGACGCTCTCCTCGACGAGGCGTCTCCCCGGGCCGGACGGAACGCCGGAGGAGTACTCGAGCCTCTACGATCACCTCGGTCGACCAGCGGGGCCAGACAAGTACGAGCTGCCCGACGCCCCCGACACCTTGAAGCCGGTCCTCGAGAAGCTCCGGTCGGTCGCCTACGAGAAAGGTCTCAGCCAGGAGCAGTTCGCCGCTCTCGCTAGCCAGGCAGGCGCCGTCTCGGTGGAGGCAGATACCGCCGTCAGCGCGGCGAAGACCGCCTGGGAGCAGAGCATCCGCGAGAAGTTCGGTGACAAGGCCGACTCGAAGCTCGAGGCCGCCGACTCCCGGCTGCAGGATCTCCTCGCGTCCAATCCGGAAGCCGCAGACGTCATCAGGAAGACCGGGATGGACCGCCACCCCGCGCTTGTCGACCTCATGCTGAAAGTGAACAACGCCATGAACGAAGACACCACGCCGGCAGCCGGCAGCTCTCCTCCAGCCGCCGCCGGGCCCTCCGCAAAAGACCTCTTCACTGAGGGGATGTCGGTCATGAGGACCGAAGCCTACAAGGGCGGGCAGCGGCACCCGGAGTACCCCCTTGCCACCGCTCGAGTGACCGAGATCCTCAGGGACCTCACGGCGCTGGGGTTCGACGGGTTCAAAGATAAGAGATTCCACGAGAAGCCGAAGTTTCAAATCCCGGATGCGAGCAACCTGTGAGCTCCAAACAAGAGAAAGACGAGGAGTGGGGCCGGGTCCAGCAGCGGTACCACGAGAACCGGAGGCGTGCTGAAGAGAACGGGACGGTCGCTCCGACGAGCAGCGCCAGAGCGAGTCATTGTTGCAATGCGGGGGTCTTTTACAGTTCGCAGTCAGTAGTTTGTAAAGAATGTGGAGAGGTGCAGTAAATGAACGAATCCGACGAGCAGAAGGTCGATAAGGCTCTTGCCCTAGTTTGTCAGGTTATCGGCCAGGACCTGAGGGGGCTCAAGGAGGTCATTGACATCCCAGCCGTCGTTCGGGTGCTGACGGAAGCCAAGCGTCTACTCGAGGAGGCACTCGGGGACGTCGCTCCGCGCCCCAGCCGTGACGCCCTCGAGCCGAAGAAGTCCGAGCCAGCCCCGAAGCGGAAAAACAAGAAGTTCTCAGACCCACCGAAGGTCGATCTCGACTAAAGGGTTGACAGGGCCCCCCTTAGGCAGGACAGTCCGCGCGTGAGCGATTTCCCCCCCGGGGCCGCTCTCCTGCGACGGACTGCAGTGCCGTAGGGGGGCCCGTCAGGTGACGGATTTCCTACCGAGTGTCTTCTCACACCGGATCAGGAGTTCGTCGTCATGGCGATCGTAGATAATCTAATTCCCGGCCCAGCAGTTACCGGAGCTTGGCCCGGAAACACCGTCCTCAACGAAGACGTCCCCTCTGTATCACTGATGCGTATGGTCTACGAGCAGACGATGCTTGTGGAAATGCAGCAGATGGTCTCCGTCGCGACTCGGGCAGCCGCCCGCCAAACGGAGCTGCGCGGATACGAGAAGCGCATTGATCGCTGGGACCAGACGACCGTCGCGCAGCGCGCTCGCGGTCGGTTCATCGGCGGAGACGTCACCGGCGGCGTCGACTCCATTGATACCCCGATCCGGACCGTCGTCATTCGCGGCGAGCACTGGGAGCACCCGGAATTCTTCGACCTCCGCGACGACGTCGGAACTGACGGGTTCCTCTCGGCCATGGTGCCGGGCGGCGCTTACCAGCAGAACGTGCTGGCTGCCATGGAGCAGAAGGCCGACAGCATCTTCTTCAACGCTTCGACCGGCCTTGACGGAACGGTCACCCTCGGCGACGGAGCCGGGACCTCCACCCTCCCAGCCGGGAACCGCGTAGACGAGAGGACCAGCAACGACGGCACGATCGCCACCGTCGCTACCGCGTTCAACGTCGGCAAAGCGATCGCGATGATCACCCAACTCCAGACGAACAACGCCTTCAAGCGTGGTGAAACCTGGCTTGCGCTGACGCCGCGTCAGCTCGGTGACTGCATGAACGATCCGCTGAACCGTCTCACCTCTAACGACTTCAACGCGCTTCGCCCCCTCATGGACGGCGAAGTTTCTCAATTCATGGGGGCCCGCTGGATCCTCTCGACTGAGATCCCCGTCGTCGCGGACGTCGATGCCACCGTGGCGAGCGCGCAGGTTGGCGCGAAGGTCTACGCCTGGAACTCGATGGCTGTGACCTGGGGTCGCGGCAGAGAGACCACTTGGACCCGGGACGTTGCAAGTCGCGGCGAGACGATCCTTGCCTACTCGGGCGCGTTCTTCGGGGTTGTGCGGACTGACGACAACGGAGTCGTCACCTCCGAGTGCCACGACAACGGCGCATACGCTTAATAATAAGGGGGAAGATTGGCTGGCCGAACTACACTCATGGCTGACAAAGCTCTGAACCTCTACAACGGTTTAGTGGCGCAGCCGGCGGTGGAAATGTGGCTCAGTCTGTTTACCACCTCGCCAACCGCGGACCACCCAACGGCCCACGGTGGTGTGGAGTGGGGCCCAGCACGCACGCAGATCTTCGCGAACGGCGACGTGCTGGGCCCTCCCAACTGGAGCGTACCGAGCGATCTGACTTCGACTGTCCGGTACATCGCGAACGAGGGATCGGTCCAATGGATCAATGTCACGCTCACGACGAGCCCCTCGACAGTACTCGCGGTCGGCGTTTGGGACGCATCGTCCGGTGGGAACCTTTTGACCTGGGACACGCTCGAGAACTCCGCCATCGTGACGGACGCCGAAGACCGCGTCTTTGGAACTAACGACCTCAAAATAACGGGAGACTAGAATGCCTCTTACTCACCTAGGGTCGCAGGAAATGCTCCAGGTCATCATGACCAACACGTTGAAGAGCTTTTCTACGACCGTCGAACTCGCCCTTTTCACTCAGGCCGCTGGGGGGCCCGGCGCCGCCCCTGACGACAACCCGGCAAGCGGCGCCGCAGGTACCGACGTCCTCGAGATCGATACCGGGACCGGCTACGCGCGGGAGCCCACCACCTTCGGAACCGCGACTGCGGCGAGCCCCTCGGTGATCTCCAATACCAACCTGCTTGCCTACACTCAGGCAACCGCCCAGTGGGGGAGCACAACTCACCCAACCGGGTTTGTCGGGGGCTGGGTTGTCTACGACACCTCGGCGACCGAAATCCCCGTTTGGGTGGGCGCCTTCAACACCGCGAAGCAGGTACTGAACCTCGACACGGTCTCAATCGCAATGGGCGACTTGACGCTGCAGCTGGACTAAGTGGCGAAATCGTGTGGTGACTGTCGCGCCTGTTGTTGCGCTCCGGCGATTGAGGAGTTGGGGAAGCCAGCGTGGCAACCGTGCCCTCACCTCGGCGAAGCGCCCAGGGCGTGCAGGATCTACGAGGAGAGACCGGGCTCGTGCGCGAACTTCCAGTGCGCTTGGAGCACGAGCCCGGACCTCCCCTCTCGTTTCAGACCTGACCGCTGCGGGTTCGCAATACGCGGGAAGGCCGGGGACGGCTGCGAGGTCTGGGAGCTTGGGGACGAGCCTTTCGAGGGTAGTCGGTTGCACCGTTTTCTCGACGCCCGACATTCTGGGGCGATCACCGTGATCCGGAAGAAGTGACCGATGGCCGTAACTCTGGTGCAGGACGGGGTGTCGGCGATCCCCGGGAAGAGCGCGACGGTGACGGTTGTGCTTGGTGCGACCCCGACTTCTGGGAATCTGCTGATCGCCCTCCCGGCGACGACCAACGACAACACCCTCCCCACGGTCTTGAACCAGGGCTCGGGCAAGAACTACACGCTGATGGTGGACAAGGTTTGGAACTCTAACGATCGTTGTTGGGTCTACGCGCGGATCGCTGACGGAACCGAGTCAGCCACTGCGACATTCACTTGGGCCTCAGGACTTGGCGGGACGCTCTACGTTGGGGAGTTCTCTCCCAACGACGAGTGGGAAGTGATCGGCTCAGTCCTCGGGACAACGGCCACAACGGACTCGGGCAGTGGGTCTCCTTCGGTTGGAGCCGTGGGCGCGACTGCGGAGTCAACCCTCCACGTTGCAGTACTCTCGACGACCGGGGCAACAGCACACACCAGCCCGACGAACTCCTACACAAACAGACTCTCGACCTCGTCATCCGGGGGCGAGATCCTCACCTCCCACCTCCACAAGTTCTACACAGCGCCAAGTACTTCCGAGGGCGTGGCTGTCACTGCGGGGAATGCGCCGAACGGTGCCATTCACGCTGAGTTTTTAGAGGTGGCGAGCGCTTCTTCAATTGGCGCCGCCGCCTACCACCGCAGAATGATGATGGGCTGAACAATGTTCCTCAGACAATCCACAGCGCAGACCATTCGGATCGGCCCCTTCATAGACGACACCGACTTCGTTTCGGAGGAGGTTTCGCTGACGATCAGTGCCGCCGACATCCGACTCTCGAAGGACGGCGGGAACATGGTCTCCTGCTCGGTGGGTGGAACGCACGACGAAGTCGGCTACTACTCGGTCGCCCTCGGCACAGGGGACACCGACACAGTGGGCACGTTGGACATCATGGTCTCTGAAACAGGGACGCTGTTCGTCAAGCACCAATACTACGTTGTCGAAGAGGCCGTCTACGACGCGATGCTCGCAAGCGGTGCCGCCCTGAATGTGGGGACGGCAGCGAGCGTGACCGGGGCAGTGGGCTCGGTGACTGGGAACGTGGGCGGAGCACTGCTCGGTAACGTGCAAGGGGATGTGGAAGGCAACGTGGACGGGTCGACTGCTTCCGTCACTGGCGCCGTGGGAAGCGTCACCGGAGCCGTTGGAAGCGTGACTGGCGCGGTGGGCTCGGTCACGGGCTCAGTGGGAAGTGTCGTCGGGGCGGTCGCCAGCGTGACGGGCGCGGTCGGGTCGGTGACTGGGCACACTGCTCAGACTGGAGACACCTTCGCATTGGCTAACGGTGCCGCCGGTTTCTCCGCCATAAACACCGACGTCGAAGCGATCCTTGCAGACACATCGACTGCCGGGGTTGTTCTTGCGACGGACTCAGTGAACGCTGCGGCGCTCGCAGCCGACGCTGTCGCCGAGATCGCAGCGGGGATCACAGCGTCGGGGGACCCTTACGCAGGCGCCGTCTGGCTCGACGCAGACTCAGGCACAGCGGGGACAACGGTCGGGACGCACGGGCTCCCCGGGAACCCCGTAGACAACATGGCCAACGCGGTGACCCTGGCCGACGTCGGGAAGACCGGCCTCTTCCGAGTGAACATCGCCGATCACGGGACCCCTCCGTTGGCGCTGGTGGCTGGGATCCCCGCGGTCCAGGTCGTCGGCATCGGGATGAAGGCGAACATCAATCTCAACGCGCAGGCATTCGGGGAGGGAACCGAGCAAACCGCGACGACCTTCCAGAACTGCTGGCTGCAAGGGACCTCGACCGGAGGGATCCGTCTCGTCGACTGCGCGGTCGCGACGGCAACGGCTCTCTTCCACAGCGCCCGGGACACCGTCTTCACCGGGGGGACGATCTCGCTGCTCGCCGGGAATTCGCAGTTCTACTCCTGCTCTTCCCAGACTACGGCGGCTTCCTTTGTCACGTTCGACCTCGCAACCAACGGGTCGATGGCGATCTTCCGACAGTTCTCCGGCGCCTTGGAATTCCAGAACATGGACGCTACCAACACGGTTGACGTCGAGGGGACCAGCACGGTCACGATCAACGCGAACTGCACCGCCGGCACCCTCACGGTCCGGGGCGACGTCACGGTGATCGACAACTCGTCGGGCGCGGTGACACTTGTCCAGGTGAGCGGCGTGAACCTAACCCAGATAAACGGGGAGACTGCTCCGGCCTTGACGCTGCAGCGGATCCTCGACGCGACGATCGACACCACGGTCACCAGCGGCGCGAGCACTACCGGGTTCATTGCGACTGGGATCCCGACGACGAACGACGACCAGCTCATCGACAAGACGGGGGTCTTCATTGACGGAAACGCGAAGCTCCGGGGCTTCGTCATTGCGGACTACGTTGACTCGACCAAGACGGTGACCGTGGACCTCTTGAACGTCGCTCCAACGGCGGGCGACCGCTTCTTGATTTTCGCCTAGGGGGAACGATGGGCTGGGGAACATACAGACACCGACCCATGGGGACCGGCGGTCCGCTCGGGGGAAGTATCAAGTGGAGGCGGGCTCGAATGCTCGTCTCGAGCAACGTCGTCCGAATCGACGGTCCGATGCTTTCGCACAAGAGTGTGCTGCCGGGCACGGGGCCGATCCTCGTCGACAGCCTCGGCGACGTCCACCAGCGCGTTTACCTCGAGCAGACCTCGAAGGGCCGGGATTGGCAACGGTCGATCCGCGTCTCGAGTTCGGCTTCCGTTGCTCCCGCGGTTGGCGGTCTACCTCCTGGGACGGGAGGGGCCTGGGTAGAGATCGGCGCCGCAGTTGTGACGAACTTCGGGTTCAACATGGGGCACTGGGAACCCTACCAGCAGTTCCTCGACCCCAGCGAGTACCAAGGCGACGACTACCTCGACATCTCGACTACCGTCTGGCAGCCGCCGGAATACTGGGAGTCGGCCTTCACCGTCCGGCACGAGCTCTGGGCCAACGCCTACCTTTACCAGAGAGCGCTGGCGGTCCCCGAGGAGAACCAGAGAGCCCGGATCGCCGGTAGCCAGTACGCCAAGGAGCTCTCGAGCAGAAGCCGGGGGGGCTAGTTGGCCAGCCTAGAAAATAGGTGCTTAGGGACTTTCGATAGCGCCACCGCTGCGCGGATCGGGACCTTCTCAGGCACCCAGGTCGGGGCTTGGTACCCGGCGAGCGAGTCCGACTCAGTCACCCTGAACACCCATGCGTTCGAGATCTTTTGGTTCGTGAACGACGCAGGACCAGACCTTGAGGATCAGACGATCGTCTCGGTGAGGAGGGTGAGCGACGGAGCGGTCGTCAACCGCCTCTACTTCAGCGACTGGTCGCCCAAGAAAGCCATTCTCACTTGGGAGTGGATGGACATGGCCGCGGCCCCGCACTCCATGAGCGTGAAGCTGGACCTGACGCAGCTCGTCGGGGTCTGGTGGCACTCGATCATCCAGGTGTGGCCCAGGGCTGGCCAACCAGGGTCCGGCTGGGAGTCCTACCACGGGCGCACCGGGGTCTCCCCTACCGGATCGACAGCCCCCTCGGACTCTATGCCCTATCCGAACAGGTCGCAGCAGGCGTTGCCTGGGGGCTCCTCCCTGAGCTCTGAGAAGCTCATGGGGTTCCGGTCCCCGAAGCAGGGATACAACGTAGGGTTCGGCTCGCATAAAGACGTGGCGGGGACCGGCTGGGAAACTGGGACGGACCTCGACGGCGGCTTCGCGGAGATGCGCTTGTGGTCGGGGTCGTTTGACCCGAGCCCCCGCGAGGGGGTCTCTCTGTTGGAGTCTCGTCGCAGTGTCTATGTGAGGCACGATCAAAACGCGGGAGCCTCGGGAGAGGGGAGCGGGAGCGTCTCCTCCTCGAAGCTCTTCCACTGCCAGCGGTTCAACGAAGACGCCGCCTTTGTCGATGTCGGTCAGCGCCTGTCGGACTTCACGCTGAACCTGACTCCCGCGACTCCACTGACCATCCCCTCGAGCCCGATCCAGAGGCCTATCGATTCCGTTTCTCTCCTGCCGGAGGAAAGAGACGCAGCCGCCTCGAGCTCTTCGGCCACTCTGGACTGGGAGCGTGGCCTGGGGCTCCTGAACACCGGCGACCTCTCGAGTTCGAGCGAAGCCGCAGCTGTGGACGGCCTGCCGCTGACGTCGTCCTTCGTAGGGACAGCCGACGCCTCCGCGAGTTCGGACGCCGCGTCTGACATCCTTGCCACCCGCCGGTTTAGAGGCACCGACGACCTTGCCAGCTCGAGCGAGACTTCTGACGCAGACGTTCGTGACGCGGAGGGCCATGTTGGGACAGACCTTTCCGTAGGTGACGAGAGCGGGGTACTGACTCGGGCCTTCAGTTTCGCGCCGACTTCCGACTCTGCTGCGAGTTCGCAGAGCGCCCTCACCATCCTCGCCTCTGAAACGGTCTCCTTGGAGTCGGCGTTCAGCTTCGGGGAGAGCGGGGAGACCTCCGTGCTGGGGATCGCCTCGGCACTTGAGCTAACGCCGTCGACGTCCCTTGCCGAGTCGTCGGAGGTGGTCTAAATGGCGAGCCCAAACGGTAGTAGAATTTGTGACGCGAACCGGGTCGCTCTGGGAGCTATCGATGCCTCGGTCATTCTCACCTCACCGACGCAGCCCTTCGTCTTCGCCGCTGGGGTGAACGACGCCGGCGACCGCTTCCGTCCAGAGCACACGATGACGCTCTCTGCGAGAGCGATCGGCGGGACGTTCGCAGAAGTCACGACCGCCAGCACTACCGGCCCCTTCATTCAAACAAGCGAAGTCCTGATCAATAACACGGCTGTCACCGAGGCGAACCGGAGGGCTGGGCTCGGCGGGATCGGGAACTTCATCGTCTCCGGGAAGGAGCACACGAGCGCGAACGGGCTCAACCACGCTCTCGAGGTAAGAGGGAACCACACCGAAGCGCAGTGGCACTTACAGTTCGGGACCTCTGCTGTCGCTGATAGGCAGTGGGAGTTCCAGGTACTTTGGTTAGGCAAAGACGGCAACACGACCATCACCTACCCGGCCATGGTGACGACCGCAACCGGCGGTGGGCTCGGGGTTGAACGAATCCTGAACCCCACGGTCGACGTCCCTGCCGAAGGTGTCTCGAGCGAGCTGAACGTCGAACTGATAAGGGCTCGGATCCTCTTCTTTATCAGCAACCCTGTAGAGCTTGCGATCCAGAGCCAAGAGATCGCGCAGAGCGAGAACTCTGTTCTCCTTGGCAACAATCTCGTTCTTTCGGAAGCAGCCTCCGCCGATGACATCCCTGTTTTGGAGTCGGTACTTGGGCAAGCCGCCCTAGTCGACCTCCCCTCGACCGGGTTCTCTGGCGAGGTGGGATTGCAGTACGAAGTCTCGCGCCTGGTCCCGATGATCCCTGAGCCTTTCTTGGACGAGTCACTGTCGAGCGAGCCCCTCGCGGTCGGGCTGCACGACCTCGTCGGTTCGCTGAACCCCACGACGGACCTTGCACTAGGCTCTGAGCCACTCCCCGAGCCGGAGATGCTCACGGCCAAGGAACTCGTTTCCAACGACGTACTGTCGCAAGGGCTGTCGTCCGAGGACGAGATCACCTTGATCGTCGCCGGACGTGTGCTGCTCGTCCCCGAGGCGGTCGACAACTCTTCCAGCTCCGAGGACGACACGCTCAACCTTCTATCGAGAACCGGGTTCCTCGACGCGCTAGTAGATCTCGTTGAGTCGGACGAGCCATTGCCGCCCTTGTTCCTACTGTCGGCCAAGGAGCAAGTCTCTACTCTGGATGCCTTCTCAGACGGGGAGAGCACCGAGCTGTCGGTGCAGCTGATTAAGCATCGCGCGGTCCACCTCGTGGGCAGGGACCCCGCGCTAGACATCGGGGTCAGTAGCGAGTCAGTCGGACTCGCGCACGCCTACACCGTCGCCGTAGGAAACCCCGACAACGACAGGAGCACCGCGGCAGAGTCGGTGGGCCTGTCGCGGGCGAAGTTTCTCGAGATCGACGCCTCGATAGACGCAGCAAACGCCGCGCACGCCACCGTTTCGAACCTGGGTCTCACCGTATCCGGGATCGTCACCCTGACGGGGCACGACGGGCTGTCCGAAGCGGCCAGCTCCGAGGTGGCATTCTGGGACAACACCCTCGCGCCGGTTGTGGACCTCGCGGCATCTTCGGAGCCCTTGCCGCCCACCGACATGGAGCTCGCGCAGGAGCTGGAGCCGGTGACGGTTTTCTTCTTCCCGGGTGGCCCATCGCAAATTCAGTGGGGGTTAAGCAGCGAGGCCGGCGTCGACATGACGGTCGCCGGGGAGGTCCCCCTCTTCCCCGAGGAGTTCCTCGACTTCGCCGAGGGCACCGAGCCTCTGTTCGACATGGAGATCGCGCAGGAACTCGTCGCTGACACGACGGACCCGGCGGAGATCGCGCAGGGCAGCGAGGCAGGGTTCGACTCGGCCATCGCTCAAGAGTACCTCGTCAAAAACCTCGCAGACCTCGTGGTTTCTGTTGAGTCCAAAGCCACGCTGATAAAAGCCGGCCAGAAGATCTTCGTCACCAACAACCCCCCCACTAACTCCTTCAGCTCCGAGCTTCTGCATCATTTCTCACTAGCGAAAGAGATGGAGGCCAGGGACGCTGCGCTCGATATCGGGGTCAGTAGCGAGGGCTCGGTCGGGTTCGCGGGGGCCTTCGAGTTGGAGGGCGTGGCGGACCTCTCCTTGAGCGACTCAGAGGCTCTCCCTACAGAGTTCCAAGTCAGTGGCCAGGTGCTCATGGTCCCGCGTGGGGACCTGGCGGCGTCAACGAGCGCTGAAGAGGCTGAGTTCGGGGTGAGCTGGGACCTCAAGCCGTCTTCCTCGACGGCTGCAGCGTCCGAGCCAGAGCTAGACGCAGGCCTTCTGAGGCTGTCGGTTCATGACGTCGTTGCGGACGCCCCCGCCGAGGTGGAGGGGTCGAGCGAGCTCAGCCTGGAGTTGGATATCGCAGGGCAGGTTGTCTTGTTGCCGGTTGCGGTCGAGTCGGAGGCCGAAAGCACCGACCCTGTCGTCGACCTCGAGACGGCTATCGTCTTTGGCCGAGTTGCAGACGACTCCTTCGCTCTCGAGCCGCTCCCGGAGCCCGGGATAGAGAGGGACGGGTTCCTTTTCCCGAGAGAGGGAGGGGCGACCCCGAGCGGGTACTCGTTCTCAAAAGAACTCGTCTGCAACTCGGCGAAGATCCCCTCCGACCTGACCGACTTCGCGGCGTTCGTCTCGATCCCGGCCAATTCCGACCTGCGGTGGGATGCACTTGGCGGCAAGGTCTCGACGCTCCAGGGGTTCGACATCGCCTTCTTCTCGGACGCGGAACTCTCGACCGCTGTCAAACACGAGAAGATTTCCTACAACGCGGGGACCGGAGCATACGAGGCCTGGGTTCGGTTCAACCCCAGCTCGACGGTCGACACCAGCCTGTGGATCGCCTTCGGGGACGACTCCAGATCGACCGACCTCTCCGACACCTCCACGACGGGGGTCTTCGCGGCGTATGCAGACGGAGGGACCATCGGGTTCTGGTCGCATATGGACGAGGACCCGGAAGCGGCGACCGCCGCCGAGCGGGACCTTGTCGACGCGACTGGCCAGGGCAACACGCTACTCTCTAAATCCATCACTCCGTTTGCCGCGGCCCAGGCAGTCGGCAAGGCCGGGGACGGTATCGTCTTCGACGCCCCGTTCTCCAGTAACGCCGGATACGGGCACATCAACGCGAGCACCCATGTATGGAACGCCAGCACTACAGACTTCACGACCTCTATCTGGTGGAAGTCCGACTCCGCTCTGGGCGACGCGGACGAGCAGTACATCTGGGGGTCGTTCAACAACGGCAACGGGTTCACCGGGTTCTTCTTGAAGACCGACTTCATCACGGACAGCCTCATCTGGGAAGTGAGACTCTCTGGGCTTGAGGTGACGCAGCTCGGCATCAACGTCATCACCGACACTGACTGGCATATGCTTTCGGCATCCTGGGACAACACGGCGGGGACGTACAAGATCTTCGTCGACGGTGTTCTCCATACCACGTTCGTCGGCGAGACGATGGGGAACACTGGGCAGCGGATCGGGATCGGCAAGCCAGACACCGGGCGTCCCCCGACCAAAGCGTTCCTTGACGAAGTCCGGATGACCGAGGCAGTTCTCTCTGACGACTGGATCAAGGCCGAGTACGAGAACCAGATCTCCGCCGTCCCCAACGCCGGCGACTTCTGGAGTTCGCTCGGCGCGACGGTCGAGGTAACAGTCGACGGAATCTCCTCGGAGCTTAAAACCCTGCTCGTGGTGGATAGGCAAGTCTTGCTCTTCCCCCGGGCGGACCTCTCGGCGTCGGTCTCGTCGGAGCCATCGTCCCCGCCCACCGACCTCGTCATGACCTTGGGGATGGAGCCGGTGACAGCTTTCGTCTTCCCAGGCGACCCGACGTTCCAGTGGGGGTTAAGCAGCGAAGCCGACCTCGCGATCCACCGGGCTGGATTCCTAGATGCGGTCGTCGACCTGGTCGCGTCTGATGAACTATTGCTCTCGCTCTTCGTCTCCGGCCAGGTGGTCCTCGTCCCTGATGGGGCGGACAACTCGTTCTCGGACGAAGACGCGGATCTCTCGAGGACTATGGCCGACAACCCGGGGACGGACTTGGTCGTCGCCGCGGAGGCAGGGTTCGAGGGGATCGGCCTGCCCGCGATCGAGCGGGCCGGATTCGTAGATGCAGTTGTCGACCTCGTCGAGTCTGATGAGCAGGGAGTCGATCTCGCGAGGCGTTCCCCGGTCGAGTTTTTCCCGACCACCCCGGAGCTCTCGCTCTCCTCGGAACTGATCTTCGGCCTGGACCGCAATCGCACCCTCTCCTCTACCGACGCGGCTGTGAGTAGCGAGGGCGGTGACACCTCAACCGACGACTTCCCCACCGTGATGCAGGCGATGGCGCCCAACTGGTGGTGGAGGCTCGACGAGCCGCTCGGCGAGACCGCGATCCTTCAGTACGGGACAGCCGGCGGCGGACTCGGAACGAACACCGGGGCGACAATGGGAGCGGACGGAGTCATCTCCGACTCGTTCACCTCGGCGGAGTTCCTCGACTCGCTGGACTTCGTCGCCTCGGACGACACGACGACCTGGATGACGGACGACGGGGCTTCCACTGCGGGCCCCGCCGACTACTCCTTCGGGTGCTTCTTTAATCTGAACTCCTTCTCTGCAGGAGGCCAGCAGCACCTGATGAACAAGGAGGTCTACTCAGAGATCAACGTCAACGACGACGGGTCTCTCGAGTGGATTAGATGGTCGGACGTCGCGGGCGGTACTCCCCGTTCGATCACGTCCGCCGCCGGCGTGATCCAGCTCAACACGAGGCACTTCGTCTGCTGCGTGTGGCAGAGGAGTCCGCTCCCCTTCCTCCGCGGGGAGCGTCTCTACGTCGACGGGATCGAGGTCGCAAGGGACGACACCTCAGGCGCGAACGCTTCCCAGAACTTGCCACTGAGCAGGCCGATGAACCTCGCCGCGGAGGAGGGCCCCACCGGGGAGACCCTCGACGGAAACATACAGCACGCCTTCTTCTTCAAGGGCCGGGGGCTGACAGCGGTAGAGGTTCAGGCTCTAAATACTGGTGGGACCGGGACGCCTGGGGTCGGAGACGCCGACCTCCTGAGATCGCGGGTCCTCGAGGTGGACGCCGACGCTTCCTCCGGGTCTAGCGGAGACGGTGGAGGCGCCGCCGGCGACCTGGACCGAGACCGTGGACTCGAGCCCGTCGACGATCAGTCGGAGAGTGACCAGTCGGAACCCCTGAACGGGTCGGACGGGTTCGTCGCGTCTATCAACGAGGTGGAGGGCGCGACCGGGCCCGTCTGCAAATTGGAGGACTACTTGAGCAAGCTGGACATTTGGAATGTGACCCTGACCAAACTCGGGATCGAGACGCTGACCGCAACGACCGACAACGTGAGCCAGGCGGTTGGGCTCGCGGCGAACTGGGAGCCGTTCAAGAAGAACTTCCTCCGGGACCACGTTTGGAACGGAGCGAACACGACCGTCGAGCTCGTGACGTACAAAGACAACGACGGAGTGACGGCTGTCGAGCCTACGGGACCCTGGGCTCTCGCGTACTCCCTCGACCCGCTTGTCCCGGAGTGGGTCCGGTCGATCAAGCTGAACGGCAAAGAGAACAGGCCGGGCGGCAAGTCCAGAGGCGGCACTGGGCTCTGGACCGAAGGGGTAGTGTTCAATGACGTTGGGGCCGGGAAGTTCTGCCTGCTGACCAACGAGGGGACGGCCCTCCTCGAGTACACGTTCCTCGTCGCCGACAACAACCTCGACTCGTTCTTGCCTGCCGACATGCTCTGGGCTATGGCCCTCACCTTCGCAGTGCATATGGCTTCGGACCTCGGGTCCTCCAACGCTGACCTTGTGCAGCTGAAAGCGGACGCGGAACAGGCGCGGAGAGACTCGCGGAGAACTGACGCGCAGTCTGGTGCGAAGTTCACCTACGTTGACACCGGCATCGCGGACAGCTTCTTCTAGGGGGAACCAATGGTCTGGGTCGGACAAGAATCGTTCGCGAGTGGAGAGATCAGCCCAAGTGTGTTTGGGTTGGTCAGCTCATCCCAATACCGCAACGGCTGCCAAACGCTTACGAACGCGCTCCTCACCCCCACCGGAGCCGCGAAGAAAAGGCACGGGACGGTGGAGGTGTCGGACGTGACGGGGCCGGATCCTGCAGGCTTGCCCGCGGCCCTCTTCTCCTACTTCGCGAAGGGGAGGCAATACGTTGTCCAGTTCGTCTCTCAGGACGACGACGCGGGGGACCTAAACACGTCGCTCCGGCAGGTCCGGGTCCTCGACGCGGTGACTCGAGCCTTCATCAACGTGGGCGACAACTTGAGCCACGGCCCGTTCGACTCATTCGGCGACACCACCGCGTATCACCACCACTTCACCGCGTCACAGCTCGGGGAGGTCTACTCCTACCAAGACAACGAGCGAATCTACTTCTGCCACCCGGACCTTCCGCCGCTCTTCCTCGAGAGGGAGGTAGTCGAGGGTGGAGTCGAGAGGTGGAAGTACGGGGTCACGCCTCCGCCGGCAACGAGTCCGAGGATCATCGACTACCAAATACCGTCGACCCTCACCCACCCGACCAGCACCACTATTGAGTTCAGCACTCCGCAGTTCGAGAAGGAGGACGAAGGCTCGTTCTGGAGGCTCGGAGGACCTGGGGTCGCCCCGCAAACAAACCTCTACGGAGGATGGTTCCGGGCTGACACCTACAGGAGCGCTACCACCATGGAAGGCGCCGAGGTCTATGGTGCCCCGTTCGGCGTGGACAATTCCGACTGGACCGGCCCATACCTTCCGGGAGGGGCCCCTTGGACCGTCACCCTAGTCACCGCGCTGACCGTCCAGAACTCGACCTCGGTCGTAGACTGGTCGGCTGGACCGACCGCCGGCGTGAACTGGGTGGGTCTGATCATCGTGATCGCGGCAGTCCCCTGCATTGTGATAGACGTCTCAGCGACGAACCAGTTCACCGTTCTCCGGCTCGGCGGGGGAGCGACCCTCGGCGCGTCCCCCACTACTCATCAGGCATTGAACTACGCCCTTGGCGCCGACCCGAACATCGTCGCGAATCAGTTCCTCGAGACTCGCCCTTACTTCAAGAAGCACCCGATCAAGCCGTCGAACTCTACCGGCACTGTCACGCTGACCAGCTCGTCGGGGTTTCTCGACGCGACGGGCGGGGGGCATATCTCATGGCTTCCAGACCAGCACCATGTCACCTTTGACGATGACGCCGGGCTTGCCGTTGGAGGGACGGTGCATCTCAACGGTGGCATTATCGCGCTGACCGGAGTCACGACGACGGCTGGCCCTGGCTCTGACGAGACGACCTATCAGGGCAAGGTGGTCAAGACACTCGCCCACGTTGGGCCCTCTATGCAGTGGGGGCTCGGGATGAGCAATGGAGTTGGGTTCCCGGCGTGCGGAGGTTCACACCAGGGGAGGAACTACTTCGGAGGGTTCAAGGAGAGGCCGACGAGGCTGATCGGTTCCCGTGTGTTTGCGAGGGACGACTACCTCGCAGGTCCGAACGACGCCGACCCGATCGCAATCGACTTGTCCGACCCTCTCGGCGGTCGCATCAACTGGATGGAGAGCAGCTCCGACCTCCTGGTCGGGACCGCGACTGCGGAGTTCTCTATCGGTGGGCGCCCGCTAACGCCTTCCAACCTGGCGGTCGAAAGACAGAGCGGGTTCGGGTCGCGTAACGTCCGACCCCAACTCGTAGGAAGCTCCGCGGTCTTCGTAGACGGTGGGGGCAAGGGGCTAAGGGAGATGACCTTCAGCCTGGAGGCCGACCGATACGATAGCCCGGACCTCACCGACCTCGCGAAGCACCTCTTCGAGAACATCGTCATCAAGCAGATCGCCTACGTCACTTCGCCCGAAACGATCCTCTACGTTCTGGATACCGAGGGTGTCATGTACGCCTTCAGCTACTTCAAAAGAAACGGGGTCGCGGGCTGGAGCAAGTTCGAGCAGGCGGCCTTCCCGGTCGACACCAACACCGCGACTGAGGTCTCGACGATCGAGACCATGTGCGTCGTCAGAGCTGACGGGGTGAACATCCTGAAGGACGAGGTATGGCTCGTTCGGGACTTCAAAGTCGGTGGGGCGGTAACCGCAGGATCTCAGAGGTTCCAGATCGAGTTGATGTCGCCAGACTACAACATGGATGCCAGCCATCTCGACGTGACCCCAGCGCAGACGACATGCAATGCGGGTCTCAACTACCGCCTGCTCACCGTCAGCTCCACCGCGCAACTGGCCGCCGGAGATGACTTCGTTTACCTCGGGGACTTCTCAGCCTCAGTCACAGGGAACCTCGACTTCTACCCCGACCTCGGGGTCGTACCTATCGAGCAGCTCTCAGGAATAAAAATACGGTTCAACCTCGTTGCCGTCACTCCGCACGTCACGATCCCCGGAGAGGGAGACACGCAGGGCCGGCTCGAGCGGGTGACCGCTGCGCTGATCCTCTTGCGAAGGTCTCGAGGAGGGACTGCCGGCGACGGAGTGAAGGCTGGGACCTTGATGCCCCCTGGTGTGGTGATCCCAAACCAGAGCAACGCGGCAGTGCCGATCGCCGCTCTGAACGAATGGCGGAGGGTCGTCTCGGTCGGGGTTCATGGGAGCATGGCGCGTCTCGAGATCATCCAGACGGAGCCCTACCACTTCGAGGTGGGGGGGATCAACTTCCAGATGACGTTTGGCAAATGATGAGAGAACTCCGAATCCAACCCTTCCGAGAAGAGCACCTCCGCTGCTTCCCAGAAGAGCAGTTCATCCCTGGCATGGCTGGCGTGACCATGACGAGCGGAGACGAGATTGTCTTTTGCGGGGGAGTCGTTGACTGCGACTGGGGGACGGAACTCTGGATAGCGGTCTCCGAGTCAGCGTCTCCTGGGCAACGACTTCGGGTAGGAAGACTCGCGAGGGCTTACGTCGACGTGCTCCTTGAGACGTGCGACGAACTGTGGACCTCGACGCTCACAGACCAGGAGCGCTGGATGCAGTGGATCGGGTTTCGGTACGTCGAGACGATCGGCAGCGATGCCGGGGACATCAAGCGTTGGGTGCTAAGAAAGGAGGACGACAATGGTGACAGGAGCAACAGCCTTAGTCATCGCGCAGGTGGCGGGAGCTACTGCAGCAGTGGCGGGAGCCGCAATCGCTGTGAACCAGGGAGAAGTCGCTAGCAGGAACGCGAAGCGAGCAGGCCGCAAGCAAGCGGCAGCCCTCCGAGCGGAGGCCGCAGCCGAGAGGGAGCGCGGTAGGCGGTTAGCGTCGAGCCAGTCCGCAGCGTTCGGTGCAGCTGGAGTTGGCGCAGGGGGGAGCGCTCACCTCGTCCAGGCGCAGGGGATCGTTGACAGCCTAAGGCAGAGAAACCGTGTTCTCGTCGGGGCTCAGAACGCGCAGTCGAACGCTAACGCGCAAGCCGAGGCATTTAGAATCCAGGGGCTCGCCGGCGGGATCCAGTCCGCATCGAACGCGCTGTCGTTCGCAGGGTCCGCTACCTCCCCGGCGACTACCACCCCGGCGACCGGCTAAAAGGAGAATCCTTTCATGGTGCGACCGATCAGAATTCCGCAAAGAGACGTGGGCGGGGGGGCGCCTCCGGTGCTTCCCAGTATTGCCGCACAGGCTGCGCCCGCTCTCGCGGCTGGTCGGCTGGCCCTGCAAGCATCCGGGGTCGTCGTTGGAGCCGCCAAGGACCACATCCGGAAACAGGACAACCTCACCAGGGTCCGAGAGCAGGGCGAGTTCGAGACCGTTCTCAGCGCGGGGGTCGCCGCCCTCGACTCACGCCTCGGGGACTACGTCCAGTCGGACGAATACAACGAGTCCGACTACCGGGACATGCGAGAGGAGGGGATCCGGAAGGTCTTCGCGGACGCCGGGGCGAACGTCACCCACAAGGAGCTGCGAGCTAGTGCGGAGGGCCGACTCGAGGGGATGCTCCGGGGGGACTTGACGGCAGAGCTCGAGGGGAACGCCAAGGTCCGAGAAGTGATGGGGGTGGAGCACGTCTCCGCGACGGTGATCGACATCCTCTCCAGAATACCTGCCGACGCGGTCCCGGCAGCGGTCAATGCGTTCGCGGCGAATGTGGACCGCACGCTCGAGGAGAACCCCGAAATGCTCCCGCAGATTCAGGCGGAGCGTAAGAGGGTTTTCAGAGCAGCGAAAGCAGCCTACCCCTCCGGTGTGATGGGGGAGCTGCAGTTTCAAATCGACATTGACAATGGGGAACTCGACTCGCTTGGTCTCGACATCATCGCTCCGGCGCGGGACGGGGCAGCGGAGCGGCGAGCGTCACTGACCGCAGAGATCGCTCGGGACGCTTTCAGCGACGACGAGTACGGGGTGGCGGTCGATAGCGGCGGGCAGTTCAAAGGGTTCGACAACAGCCCCAATGTGAAAGAGCTGGAGGCTCTCCTAGTCGGGCTGGAACCTATGGCTCCCTCTCTCGAGAGGGAGCGGCTGATGACGGACCTCGGTAAAGCAATCAGGAGGAGGGAGCGCGCCGCCAAAAACATGAAGCAGGTGGTCGCCTTCAACAACGGGGAGCTAGAGCGCCTCCCCGGGAACCTCACGACCAACCCAAGCCTTCGCTCCGCCTGGAACCATCACTTCGCCCAGGAGGTCTCCCAGTGGCTGAGTGACCCCCGCACATCGCGAGAGGACAAGCAGCAGTATCTGACCCGGTCAATCGCGAGGCTCGGGGTCGCCCCTGAGGCTTTAAAGACCTGGATGCAGGCGACTGTGGCGTCGGCGACCATCAATGATGCTGATACCTTGATGGCGGTTGCTATCGCGACGAGGGTCTTTAACGGGAACCCGGTGCAGGGCGTCAGCGTGACGACGAGCCGGGAGCGCCTGGCCGCGCAGGAGGGGCAGCTGGCCCACGTCCCGCTCGGAGACGTCTTCGACGAGGAGCAAGAAGCGCTCCTCGATCATATGTCAAGGATGCCCAGCCACAACGCCGCCTCGGCGTACATCTCAGCGGTGAATGCGGCTCAAGCCAGAGAGAGTTCCAGCGGGCAGAGCTTGATCCCCGAACTGTCGACCAGGGCGGGGAGAAAAGCGGCGGACGCGCAGGAAAAGGGCTTCGCCAAGATCCAGAAGGAGCTCGAGGACATCCACGGAGGCAAGATTCAGGACCTCGGGGCCCGGACTAAGGCTGACATCCAAAATCAGATAAGCGCCAAGGTGCAGCAGCTCATCCACGAGAGTGGGCTTTCGATTGACGATGCGGTCAAGTCGGGCACGGAGCAGGCGTACAAGGAGTACCTCGAGGCGAACCCTCCGGTCACGATCTTAGGTCGCACCTACCTCTCGTCCCCTCTCCACGAGGCGACGAAGGGCTACCCCCCCGAGATGCCGGAACTCGAGCTGGTTTCTTACTACCAGGAGCTCGGGTTTGCCGACCCCGGGGACATGCCGCAACGGTCGAGGTTCGTCCACAGCATCGGGATGAAGCCCGGCGAGTTCGAAGTCATGATCGAGACAGACGGGAAATGGGACTACGTCCAGCACCCGACTGCCGAGCAGCGGATCGCGAGAGGTCTCCCCGACACCGAGGACGCGGCGCAAGGCCGGGCCAGGATCTTGATCGACGGGGAAACCAGCGTTCTGCACCTCGGGGATGAGGCACTCGAGGTCATCGGAATGCAGGAGGAGGCGGTGAAGCTCGGGAAGGATGGCGTCGAGGAGATGCGCTCGGAGTTGGTCGACGCCGCGTTCATGGACAAGCAGACCTACCGTCGATTCGGCTCCGCGTTTAGGGGGGCGCCGGACAGAAGCCCGTCCAACTTCATCGACCCGTTTGGAACTCATGCGCGGACCCCCGCCCCACCTTTTACGGCGCCCGACACTCGCCCCGTGCATATGTTCCACGACGTCGAGGACGGAGACCCGCTCTGGAGCAAGAGGCAGGACCTGAAAGACGCCTGGCAGAAAGGGTACGACGACTCCGTTAAGGCCCGGATCAAGAAGGACGCGCCTCTATTCAGCCTGGGGCCGCTCGACGTCCGCCGGAGTCAGCCGTTCACCACCGCGCAGACCAAGGCGGAGGCGATCAAGAACGCGGACGATCACGTTCGCCTCCTCATCGAGAAGAACACCAAGGGCAGCACGATTCCGGAATTCGTCCGCTTCTTGAGGACTGGCCTCTGGCCGAACGAGTCGGGGCCTGGGCTGCCACTGGGGGGGAGCGAGTAGATGGGCCTGATCACAGGGGCCGCTGCCCGAGAGTCTATACTGCGAGGGCAGTCCAATATCGCGGCGCGGGCGGAGGTCGCCCGTAGCTCCCTCGTCGATACACCCGTCCCCGGCTTCACGTTCGGCCAACAGCTGGGCGCAGCGTTCCGGACCGAGAACCTGTTCCTCACCAACGTTCTGCCGTTCTTGGAGGGGTCCCCGACCTTCTCTGATGACGAAGGTTTCGACCCGGCTCCCCACCTCGGGCGGTACGCGCAGTTCGTGAACCAGTTCCCGGAGCTCGAGCGGGCTGGCTCCATGCCCGAGCTGGCCCACATCATGCGGCGGATAGACCAGGAGGCGAAGGACCGAGGGCGCCTCGAGGAGATGGGGCTCCTGCGCTCGCTGGCGATCTACCTCCCGGCTGGTCTCCTCAGTCCGGAGAATTTCATTCCGATCGGTGGAGCTGTCCGGGCAGCAGGGACCACGGCCAAGATCGCGGGCAAGGTCGGGGCGAAGGCCGCCAGGCGCTCTGTGCTGGGCCAGGCTGCGCGCACGGGGGCCGAGGGTGTGATAACTGCCTCTCTCGCGGAACTCGCAATACAGCCCACCCAGGGCTTCCGCACGACAGAGGAGGGGGTCACTAACGTCATCGGGGCCGGTCTCTTCGGCTCTCTCCTCGGTGGAGGGGCACGCGGGGTCGGGAAAGCGCGATCAGCACTGCTGAAGAAGATGATTGGGCACGAGAATGTGACGGACGCGGTCGAGGACGCTGCCGACGCGATCGAACTCGAGCTCGCGAAGCCGAGCAGTGAGCTCGGGCTCCGGATCGACGCCCTGAACGACAAGCACAACAAGTTCTTCGAGCCGGGGGGG
>Ga0255048_10000615_pt1 | contig 26854 bp, 33 predicted proteins | sample JV7_2_2_MG_FD_183619 | JGI IMG/M metagenome (GOLD analysis project Ga0255048, IMG submission 183619) | Seawater microbial communities from Jervis Inlet, British Columbia, Canada - JV7_2_2 | ecosystem: Environmental > Aquatic > Marine > Inlet | place: Canada: British Columbia | collected 2016-10-06
TACTGACACCGAAGCAGCGGCAAGCTATCGAGGACATTCTTGGGCAGGCCGAGTCCAGTGAACTCTCCGCGAAGGAACTCGCCGCCCACCCCGAAGCAGCCGCCAGCCATCACGAATGGGCAGCCGACAATCTGGACATGCGCTCGCCACGGCCGAAGGACGACCCCGCGGCATGGCCGAAGGACGACCCCGCTTGACCGAACGAAAGCCCTACCAGATGCTCCGCTTTGGCAGCACCAAGCCAACTCTCGTCAACAACGACATCGTGGAGGGTGTACTCGCCCGCGAATCCATCGCCGTCATGTATGGGCAGAGCGGCTCAACGAAGAGCTTCGTTGCAATCGAGATAGGGCTTGCTGTCGCGTCCGCCACGCCGTGGCGTGGACATGTAGTGAAGCAGCGCGGGCGGGTGGTCTACGTAGCAGCCGAAGGCGGGCGGGAAATGCATAACCGTCTCGTAGCGGCCCACCAAAATTACGAGCTAGGCCCAGCCGATGCCGTCGATTTCTGGCTAGTGCCGAGCGTCGTGCGACTCATCGAGGATTCTCCCGACGTGGACCGCTTCGTCCGAACGGTCAGCGAGCTAGCAGGGGCCGAAGGTGCGGCGCTCGTAATCATCGACACGCTTAGCCAGTCGATGGCAGGCGGGGACGAGAACGGGCCGAAGGATATGAGCGCCGCTATCGCGGCATTCCAACGCATCCGTGACGAACTCGGGGCGGCGGTTTTGATCGTCCACCACTCGGGGCGGCGGTTTTGGTCGTCCTTCGGCCACTCATCGCTGCGGGCGGCAACCGATACCGATCTCGAAGTGACGCAAACCGCTGACGGGCTGTACCGGATCCGGGCAACAAAGCAGAAAGAAGGCGTTACGGGGGCCGAGTGGCTGCATCGGCTCGAACAGGTCGAGGTGGGGCGCGACGAGGACGGTGAAGCCGTCACCTCTGCCATCGTGCGGCCAATCGGGGGGAAACCTTGACCGAACGAAAGCCCGAGCCGCGACGGCGCGTCTACAAGAAAAGCATCTTCTACCGGGTCCGCGGAGAGTACGCTACTCTTTGGTGCGTCATTTGCCGTCACAGCAATCTCCATCAGAAGGCTGAGCGCCACTAACGCTCGGCCTTCTTACTTTTCGGGCCGCCGTCAGCCGGTGGCAACTCGCCCGCGAGTACACGACCCCCACACCGTTTCGGCCACCCGCAGCCCTGGAGATGAGATGGGGGAGCCCCTGAGCGGTCTGCGCTAGGCTCCAAGGGATCCATTCCCTCGGAGCGATCCCATCATGCTGATCCACTGCTGCACGATCAGCCCTTTATGAGTGCCGAGCATATTCGGGCCTTCCAGTTCCAAAAGGGAACGTCTGGCAATCCGAAGGGCCGTCCCCGGAACGTCCCACAGCGCACCGTCGCGGAGCGGATCATCGAGTTCGCCGACGAGATCAAGCCCGGAGAGATCGGCGAGGACGGGAAGCAGGGGCCAGACATGAGAGGCTCCGATCAGCTCGCCCAGGTGTTCTGGAATCATCTCCTAGCAGGCGACCCGCGCTTCTGGGCGCTCGCGTCGGCGACGATGCCTAGCCTCCTGGCGAGCGTGCTGCCCATCGGCCTGGAAGAAGGCGAGACGAAGCAGATCACCGAAGGCCCGGCAGCTCGGAAGGGCAAGCTCCTACAGCTCCGTCGCGTCCTCGATGACTGCAACCTGGAGCCGCCCGCTGCCCCGAAGATCGCGGCCTCGAAAGGCAACGGCGCTGTCCCGCATCCCGGCGGGAATGGGAAGGCGTGACGAGCCAACTCCACACGATCGACCTCGACGATCCAGGCGCGACGGCCTCGGTCCCGCCGGATGCCGGGGGGCTGCGCGCCGTTCAGGAGGCTCTCAATAACCTGGCGCTGGCGGCGCTCGTCGATCAGGGCCAGGACGTGCGGCCTGAATCGCTGGCCCGCGTGCCGGATGCGGTGAAGCGCACGCTCGTCGGGGCAGGCGGCGAACTGCGTCGCGCTATCGCAGCGATGACCGCAGCCCACGACCAGCCCGCGGCCGATCAGATCCTGCAGAGATCGAGGACGCGGCTCGACGTGAAGGATCACGAGAGACTGAAGCAGGCGCTTGAGAGCGGCGAGGCCGAGATCGACGGCGGCGGCGAATCGCTCGGCGCGACGACTGAGCTGATCGCCGAGCTGGGCCTGGAAGAATCATCACACGAGCGATCCTTCCCGCGTGGCTCGCCGTGAAGCCGAAGCAGACGAAGCGACTGAACCCGCATGTCTGCTCGGATGGCGAGCGCGTCCTTCTGGCGCTCTGTGAGAGGTGCTCCGTCTGTGGGTATGACCCCCAGGTACCCACGCGCCCGAAGCCGGCGCCTGAGCGCGGACGCACCCGCCCCGAGCGCCGGGGGCACACCCGCTGATGGCATCCAACCGGGCGAACATCGACCGGGCGCTAGGGCTCTGGGCGCTCGACGGCGACCTGAGCTACTGCCCGCACGACCCGACCGCGAACCAGCACGTCGCGCTCTGGCTGGCCGAGCAGACCCGCGAGGTCTTCTACGGCGGCGCGGCCGGCGGGGGCAAGAGCGACTGGATGCTGATGGGTGCTCTTGCCTACGTCCACATCCCCGAGTACTCGGCGCTCATCATGCGGCGGACCTTCCGCGAGCTGAACAAGCGCGGCTCGCTCATCCCTCGATCTCACGAGTGGCTGTCCGGGACCGATGCCCACTGGAGCGGGGAGCATTCCCGCTGGGCCTTCCCGAGCGGAGCGACGCTGGAATTCGGCCACTGCGAGCACGAGAAGGACCGATTCGCTTATCAGTCGGCTGAGTATCAGTGCGTAGCCTTCGACGAGCTGACGTCCTTCAGCGAGACGATCTACCGCTACATCGGATTCAGCCGCGTCCGCCGACTGAGAGGCTCAGCCGTCCCGACGCGCACGCTCGGTGCCTCGAACCCTGGCAATCACGGGCACGCCTGGGTCGATGATCGCTTCCACTGCGACGCCGCGAAGTGGAAGGACATCCCGCAGACGCCGGGCCGCGCCTTCGTCCCGGCACGCATGGCGGACAATCCCTATCTGGACGTCGAGGAATACGCCGAGAGCCTGCAGCATCTTCGCGCCGTCGAGCGCGTGCAACTGATGGAGGGCGACTGGAGCGCCCGCGAACTCGGGGACTTCATGTCGAGCGAGTGGTTCCCAGTAGTGGACGCGGTCCCGGCCGGCGGACGCGAGGCGCGTTACTGGGACTTCGCGAGCACGAAGCCTCACAAGGGGAACCCGGACCCGGACTGGACGAGGGGCTGCCGCGGCAAGATCGCACCCGATGGGATCTTCTACATCACGGACTTCAGGTCAGCGCGCGACGCGCCGGGCGCAGTGCAGGCTCTCGTGAAGTCCACGGCCGGCAGGGATACGGGCCGGGTGCAGGTCCACTGGGAAGAGGAGGGCGGCAGCGCAGGGAAGATCGCGTCGCATCATCTCCGTCAGTTGCTGATGGGATACTCGGCGAAGGCCGACCGCGTGACCGGGTCGAAGATCAGCCGCGCTGTCCCGCTGGCGAATCAGGCCGAGGCGGGGAACGTCCGCGTCCTGCGCGGCGGGTGGAACCAGGATTTCTGGGACGAGGTCGATGCCTTCGGCTCGGGCGCGGGGCATGATGATATGATCGACGCCGCGTCCGGTCTCTTCGGCCAGCTCTCGGGCTCGTGGGGATGGAGCGATCTCTACCCGAACGCCGGCCAGGGCGAGCGGCAGCAGGAGGCGCGAGCTTGACCCAGCTCGGCGTGACAAATACGATTCGATATAGGACGCCGTTCGAGCGCGAGGCGGATCCCCAGGGCGTGCCTATCTTCCCCTATGGCATCTATGAGAAGGGCGATCACTTCTTCACGTTCGGCGCTCGGTACGATCTGATGGGCCAGGCGCCGGCGCTCGTCGAGGCGGGCGGATACATCATCGTCAAGCCGGTATCGATCGCGACGGCGGGCTTCGACATCGACGTCTTCAAGATCGCCGACGGCTGGCACCGCGTGAATGGCGAGATCGAGTGGCAGTCCAGACTATCGGTGCTGGACCGCGAGCTAGACTATGCCGTCCCGAAGGCGACGATCACGGTCCTCGCAGGCGCGACGGCGTATCAGGTCTATGCGTTATCAGACCAGAACCTGACGGGCGTGACGAACGCGCTGGACCTCAACTTCCCGCTGCCGATGTCGCTCGGCTTCAAGATATCCCCGATTAACGGGCCGCACACTTTCGCCGTCCACTGGCTGCCGGTCGCCCGCGGACGCAGAGCCATCTAGGAGCCACGAGATGCCGACGAGCCAACTGATCCAGACCCTCGTCCCCTTCGCGACTTACAACAACGAGACCTACACAGTGGCGCTCGGCTACCAGGACTCGAACCAGAACAACTCGGTTGAGATGCCGGGCCTGACTGCTTCGGGCCTCTATATCATCTCGAACGAGGACGTCTTCACGGCCGGCACGGTCACGCTCGACATCGAGCTGGTCGATACGGGCTGGGGGAATAGTGACCTGATAACGAAGACGGCGATCGTCTCGATCCTCGACGCGAGCCCCCCGATCACGGTCCACTCGGCGGCGGGCTATCACGTCACGGTCTTCAGTGCGGAGACGAGCCTAGAGGGCGTTGACCGTCTGATCGATCACCCGCTCCCCCCGAATCTGCTGCTGACCTACGTCTTCGACGCGAATGATCACGAGTTCGCGGCTGCGGCCTACTTCGTCGAGCAGGGCAGGAGCGCGATCTGATGGGGCCGATTAAACGCCTGGAGCGCGCGATCCGACGCCTGAAGATGCGGCGCGTCCTGCGCCAGATCGAGGCCGAATGGCGCGAGCATCGACAGCGAGTCCTGTCCGGTGATATTGTAGAGATCGCTCCGCGCGAATCATCTACCGATGGGGGGTCGGAATGAGCGAGGGCGCGCTGCTGCTTCCTCATAGTCTGATCGACGAACTGGCCGAAGAGCGCGCGCTCAAGATCGCGAGAGAGCGCCGTCTGGCACGCGATCACGCCGGCCCGCCAATCGTCTACCAGTCCAATGCAGTCACGCTCGGGGGTCTCGGCAGGCAGCCTGCGAAGACTGCGCTGCTAGAGGAGAACGTCGGCTGGTCTGCCATTGCCGGGACCGCGAAGGCGTCGCGCATCATGTCGCTCGACCCTCAGATCCGGGGGATGCGAAGGACCGAGCAGGGCGGGGTGGAGAGCTTCGACCTCCCCGAGCACGAGGCGAAGAATCTCCTCGACCATCCGGGCGATATCTTCTCTCGGGCGATGCTGCTCTGGCTAACCAGCTTCCACCTCGATCAGATCGGCGAAGCCTACTGGCAGATCCTCCGCGACGGGATCGGGATCCCGCGCGAGCTGTGGCCGATGCCGCCGCAGCATGTCGAGCCGATCCCGCATCCCGAGATGGTGATCTCTGGCTATCGCGTCATCAGTTCCCAGGGGTCGCGAGACATCCCGCGCGAGGATGTGATCCGGTTCTGGAAGCCAGACCCCGAGACTCTCTTCAGCTCGGTAGGCTCGCTCGGGCCGCAGCGCTCAGAGTGGGACGCCGACCGATTCCGCATCGAGACGATCCGCACGCACTTCAGCGAGGGCGCGATCCCGCGCACGGCTCTGAAGGCCGAGAGCGGCGCGATGCTGCCGATGGGCGACGAGCGCGACGCCTTCAACGCGGACTGGATGCAGCGCTACCATCAGAGGAAGGGCCGCGACCGCGGCGTGCCTGCGTTCCTGCCTCCCGGCTTCGATGTCGTCCACCTCGATCAGTATGGCGGCGTGAATGACACGCTCGAATGGGGCGAGAAGGTCGCCGAGCAGATCTTGGCAGCCTACGGCGTACCGGGCGCGATCGTCGGGATGATGGTCGATGTCAATCGGGCCGCGGCCGAGACCGCGCGCTGGACGTTCGATCAGTTCACGATCCAGCCGATCACGAAGCTGATCTCGATGGCGATCACGGACCAGCTACTGCGGCCCAACTTCGGACAGGACGTGATCTGTGAGTTCGCTCCGTTCGTCTCGCCAGACAAGGACTTCGACCAGCGTCAGGAGTTCCAGGATCTGGCGACGAAGGTGCGCGTCATCAATGAAGTCCGCGCGGATCGCGACGGCCTGGAACCCGTCGAGTGGGGGAATGAGCCGGTCGGGTCGATCGCCGACTCGCCCTATCGCCCTGACGAGGAATTCGGGGAGGAGAGCGCCGCCGATCTCGATGGGCCTCGTGCTAGCGGCGACTCGTCGCCATTCAACAAGAGCGACCGCGAGCCGCAGACCCGAGCGCTCGACTTCTTCGATCCGCGCAGCGTCGAGAAGAGGATGGTCGCAGTCGAGAAGAAGAACGTCTCCAAGATGACCCGAGCGCTCGGCGGCGTATGGGAAGTCCAGAGGAAGGAGACGATCGCGCGGCTGCACCGGATGATGCCCGGCAGCTCTAGCGGGGAGGCGTCGCGCGTCGTGGCCGAGCAGATCTTCAATCCCGACGACTGGGCCGACCTCTACAAAGTCCGCGTCCAGCCGCTGCTCGAATCAATCGCTACCGATGCGGCTGCAATCAACTATTCGGCATTGACAGAGGCGGGGGCCTTCAACTTCACGCCGCTCGTGGCGCAGCAGATCGCGAGCCAGGCCACTCTCTTCCAGTTCCAGGTCTCGACGGCGACGCAGAAGTTCATCGCCCGCGAGCTTGGGGCGGGCGTGGCCGGGGGCGAGAGCGTCGATCAGATCGCGAAGCGGATTGACGGCGTATTCAAAGACCGGAAGCGGGCGCGCACGATCGCGCGCACCGAGGTCGGCAAGAGTAACCAGCAGGGCACGCTGATCGGCTACCAGACGAGCGGCGTCGTCGAGAGTAAACGCTGGAATTCGAGCGACGTCGGCGTGAGGCCATCGCATCAGATCGACGGGCAGGAGGTCCGACTGAACGAGATGTTCACGCTGGGCGACGGCGAGCAGGCCAACGCTCCGCTAGATCCGGCGCTGTCGGCGAAGAATCTCATCAACTGCCGGTGCTTTATGACTCCGGTGCTCGGAGAGGGGGACGAATGAGCGAAGACATCACGCGAGAGGGCGCCGGTCAGATCCGAGCGCGGAAGGGCGGCAAGGGTCACCTCGACTGGGAGACCGGCAGATTCTCGATGATACTGGCGACCGACAAGGAGGCGTCGGACGGTCACATCCTCTCGATGCGTGGCGCCGAGTTGCCCGAGCAGATGCCGCTGCTCGTCCAGCACTCGCCGCAGGTAATGATCCCGGCGCTCGGCTCGGTCGTCGATCTGAAGCCTCGCACTCATCAGCTCGACGCTGTCGGTCACGTCGAACTCGGGGGCGCGGGCGACGATGCACGCGACGACGGTGCGCCATCGTTCAATGATCCGCTGCGCGAGATCCGCGCGGGATACGCGCACCTGATCGACAAGGGCCACATCTCGTCCGTCTCGATCCGATGGGAGGGCGACTCGGTCCCGCGGACATCGCTGAAGCCGACTCACCCCGCCTATATCGACGGGTCGAATGAGGCGCTGCCGCACGAGCAGAGATACGGCCGATTCTTCACGAAGTGGCGGGCGCTTGAGGGCTCAGTGGTTGCGATCGGCGCTGACCCCCTGGCGGCGATTCGAGCGCGGGCCTCCGACGAGGAGGTCGGCGATGTCGAGCGGCTCTACTGGGGATCCGTGGCGCGAGCCCACGAGTCCGGGGATGAGTCGCCCGACATGCTCGCCGCGATGCAAGCGATCAGCGAGGGTGCGGAGATCTTGCGCGCGGCGGGTCTTGAGCCTGCCGATCTGGCCCGCGTTCTGGTCAACTTCGGGGGCATCGCAGACGACGCGCTAGACAATTCTCCCGTTCGGGTTAACGTTCGGGGGCGCGTGGAGCTGGTCTCTCGGGACTGCTTTGAGCAACTGACGGGCGAGAGCCTGGACAGATACCGAGAGGCGCTCCACCTCACGGGCGCGGCACGTTCCGCGCCTCCGGTCTCGCCGGAAGGCGACGACCCCCCGGAGCCGGAAGGCAGCCGGGCGGCTGCGACGCACACACACAAAGCCACCGAGCCCGGCCTGCTCAGTCTGAGCGACGAAGATCGTCGCGCGCTGACTCAGGGCATCCTCGGCGGCGTATCACAGGCGCTCGGGGATGGATTCCGCGGCCTGCGAAGGAACTGAAATGCGAATTCAAGTCAAGGCAAAGACGGCCATCGAAGCGACCGGCGATCTTCCGGCCCGCTCGATCGGCGACGAATGGGATCTGGAGCTGTCGGAGTTCAACGGCGAGACGATGGATCTCGTCGGGGAGTCCCAGGAAGACGTGCGAGCCGATCAGCTCGCCCAGATCGGGCGCCAGATCGGCGACGACCTGCGCGCCGAGTTGGGTCCGATCGTGACGGCCGCTCTCCGGGATGCCGGCGCGGGCCGCGTGACCGAGCGCCCCGCAGCCGATCTCGTCCCCGCTGGATCTGCCGGCCGGACGCAGCTCGCGAGTCTGTCGCAGCATCGCTATGACCGTCTCCCCGAGAACGAGCGCGCACTCCGATCGCCGGAGAGCGACGTCGCGGTGCAGCGCTACTTCCAGGGGATGATCCGCAAGGATCACTCGATGATGCTCGACGCGCTGGAGATCACCGAGGGGATCGGAGGCGTCCGGGGGGAGCGAGCTGCGCTGGCCGAGGGCGTGGCAGCAACGGGCGGCAATCTGGTCCCGACTCCGCTCGCGGCCATGATCGTCGAGAAGCGGCAGGACGTCGAAGTGATCGGCCCGCGTTCACGGATGTTCACCAGCCAGAACCAGAGCATCGCGATCCCGACGCAGGCTACGCTGATGACGGCGGCGCTGACGACCGAAGGCGCAGCCATCGCAGCGACCGATCCGACGTTCGGGCAGGTAGTGCTCAGTAAGAAGAAGATCGCGACGGCGACGCGCAGCTCCCGCGAGTTGCTCGACGATTCGCCCTTCGATCTCTTCGGGCAGGTCGCCGACATGGCAGCGAAGGCCATCGCGCTCCAGTACTCGGCGAGCGATGCGGACGGCGCCAACTTCACGGACGCCATCTTCATCAGCTCGGCCCCGAACGTGATCGACGCCGCCGTCGCGGCGCTCACGATCGCGGAGATGGAGACGATGTACTACACGCAGCCCAGTCGGTATCGCGCCGGCAGCGTCTGGCTGATGCACGCCGACACGGTAGAGATCGTCGCGGGCCTCGTGGACACGTCCGGCACGACTGGGCGGCGCTGGTTCGAGCCTGCAGGCGGGACGCCGGTAGGTCTGAACGGCGGGCAGGGCGCCTCGGCAGTCGGGACGATCCTCGGACTTCCGGTCCTGGAAGAATCGCAGGGGATCCCAGGTCTGGCGTCCGCGGAGATGTGTCTGGCAAACCTCGACTACTACGGCACGCTGGACGACGGCGGGCTGCGGGTCGAGGCCAGCGATCAGTTCGCATTCCTGGAGGACGAGATCGTGTGGAAGTTCATCGGACGCCGCGACGGCGCGGTGCTCCAGGGCGAAGCCTTCCAGGTCTATCGAGGGATCACCTCGTAGGGCGGGGACGACGAGCGCACAAACGGCAGCGGGTCGCGGCTTAGGACGGTCGCGGCCCGCTCAGCCAATACAAGAGAGCAGGAGCAACGGATACAGATGGCGAACGTGAACATCGGTGATTGTCAATTTCTCCACGGTCAGCGGCGACAGAAGTCATCGCCGACGATGGTATGCAAGTGCGGACGCGAGGCGACGCAGATCGTGAAGCAACGGAGCCCGCGTTTCTGTCTAGAGCAGGCAGCGAGGGCCGTCCTGCGTCCCGTCTTCCGCGAAGACCTGGAGACCTATTTGGCCGCGACCCCGGAGCAGACGAAGCGACTGAACCCGCCCGGCGGCGCGGCCTCGGCGGCGACGCACAAGGAGTGGCGGCAGGCGGCTGGGATCAGCGTCGAGGACTATCGGAAGGATCCAAGGCGCGGCATTCAGCCCGACACAGAAGGGCGGATCGACATCTTCGCCGCAGCCGATCAGATCCTGAGCGAGATCGAAGGCCAGGGCGTCGAGGCCGACGATCCTATCGGCCGCGTCCAGCCGGCGATCGAGGAGCGGACGGAGATCTCGCCGGACGAGGCCGAGGAGCTGGCCGCGTTCCGCGCGGATCGCGCAGACAAGGCAGCGAAGGCCGCAGCGCGGCGGGCAGCGAAGAAGGCCGACCGCGTGACCGGAGCGAAGACCACAGAGGCCACGACGGCCAGCGTATAGGGGGACTCGACAGTGCCGCAGTTCATCCCCGACGTAGGGGTAGTCGGTCTTCTGGCCCCGAAGGTCGGAGTCGATGCCGAGATGGGCCTGATCTCGGAAGCGACGACGCTGACGGACGTCTTCACATCGGTCGGCGACGCCCCGAGCGGCGGCACGGTAACGATCCTCTACAGCCCGACTGCGGGCGGCGGCGGGTCGGGGATCACGGTGACGATCGCAGACGGCGCGACATCCGGGACTGCGACCGGATCGATCGCGCTATCTGCGGGTGCGACTCTATATCGGCGGATCACCGCAGAGTCGGGCCTGGCGCTGAATCTCGGAGGCTATGCGACCGTCGCCCTATCCGGGATCACAGACACGGTACTGGCGACCCTGGGCGATCTGAAGCTCCATCTCGATAAGACCGGGACCGGGGACGACGTCGCGCTGACGTTCTGCCTGGCCGCGGCATCGAGTGACATGGAGGCGTCACTCGGTCGGAGCCTACTGCGCGTCCCCTACACGTCGGAGAAGTATGACGTCGCGCCGTTCCAGGACTTCGTGCTGCGCGAGTACCCCGTGAATCCCACCTACTCATCGAGAGCAGTAACGGAAGGATCGACCGCGCTGACCAATGATGACGACTATCAATACCGCGGTGCCCAGGATCACGCGCCAGTGCGGCTGCGTCGGATGTCTGGCGCTGGCGGAGTGCCGCGGAAGTGGACCGAGGGCGAGGTGACCGTGACCTACGAGGCGGGCTACGCCCAAGTCCCGGCCGCGATCAGGAACGCCGTCGTCGAGATGGCGGCGCACCTCTGGCGGCAGCGCGTCGATTCGGGCAGATCGCAGCTCGGGCTCTCGTCGAAGACCCCGGCGAACGGCTCGGCCGAGTCCTACCTGCCCGAGCTTCCTCATATCGCGCACGTTATTCAGACCTTCAAGCGGAAGTTCGCCTAGGGTGGCGCGGGTCGAGATCACGACCGAAGGGCTCGACGACGCCCTGCGGGTTCTCGACCGCCTGAATCTGAAGGCGAATCCAGGGAAGCGGGCCGCGGCGAAGATACTGATCTCGATCGCTAACGAGATCGCGAGCAATGCGCAGTCGACGCAGATCCTGCGCGGCGGCGGCAAGGGTCCGGCCACGGATCCGCCGACGAAGGTCACATCGCGCACCGGAACGCTGCGACGCTCGATCGCCGTAGATCGCGGCGAGCTGGGATCCTTGATCGTCTCGATCGGGACGGATCTCGTATACGGCGCCGTCCACGAGGAGGGCGGCAGGATAAAGATCCCGCAGACGCGAGTCCGCGAGCATAAGCGCAAAAGCGCCTTCGGTAAGAAGTTCCCTGCGTTCACGGTGCCGGCGCATACACGCAAAGCACACACGGCGAAGTATCCGAAGCGTCCTTTCCTTCGGCCGGCGCGCGATGCAATCATCCGTAACGGGACGGCAGAGAGGATCGTCCGCCGCGGGATCGAGAATCTCCTAGCATGAGCGAGCTGAACGATCGGCTGACGACCGTGAAGACCGCGATCGAGGCCGCAGTCGTCGGGATCACGGCACAGGTCGGCTTCACGCCGACGATGGACGTCGGGAAAGAGAAGTTCCCGTTCGCGATGGTCTACAACCCGGTCGAGACGACGCTAGAGGGCGACCATCTCCAGGCGATCCGCGTCGTGACGATGGCGATCATCTACATCCGTGACCAGAACGAGTTCGCGCTGGCTTCGACGGACCTCGATCTGATCCGCGACGAGTTGGAGACTGGACCCTGGAAGGGTCTCGTCGCAGGAGAGGAGCATGGAGTCACGGTCACGCGGCGCGCGATCAACGAAGAGAACGATGAGCTGGGCCGGATCCAGGCGCTGATCGAGGTCGAGATGCGTCAGGAGGGCCAGTAGATGCCGACGATGGCGGTCTTCGATGCCTCCGTCGCGACGCTGCTGACGGACGCGCCCTACACCTGGACGCGCTCGGTCTCGGACTGGCGCGTCGATCGGGACCGTCCTGATCCTGGGCCGCTCTTCCAGCTTCGGATGTTCCAGACGGAGCTGGACGAGAGCCAGAGCGCAATCGTCGGATTCGAGATCGTGAAGATCGAGCTAGCCGTTCATCGCTATCTTCAGGACACGGACGCCGAGCGGACGTATGTGATCTCGGAGATGGGGCCGGACCTGCTGACGCTGCTCGATCGAGCGACCTGGAAGGCTGTCGCGGGCGTGAAGAAGGTAATCGAAGGCCCGGAGCTGACCGGGCCTCCGACGCTGAACCTGCGCGTGATGAGCTACACGGTAGAATTGACAATAGAGAAGGTCGCGGCTTAGCGACCTGGGGGAAATTCGATGGCAGATATCAACCTACAATATGCGATGGCGATCGAGACGCAGACGACGCTCGGCACGATCTCGACGGCAGTGGCTGGACTGACGACTCCCGTGACCATCGCCGATGGGCTGATCTATGGCGACGCCGATTCGGGCACCCGCGGCACGGGGATCGAGTTCAGTACGGAGCCGAAGCTCCAGGAGCGCGGCTCGGTTGCTGGTAGCAAGACGGCGCTGATTGACTCATATCTCGGCATCGAGACGGTCGCCAACTTCACAGTGACGATGCCGTTCACCGGGTCGCTCGTCGATGTGGGCGGGGCGCTCGCGGATTCGGACTTCGATCTCGCGACCCATTACCCCGCTCTCGACGCTCTGCTGAGATGTTGCGGCCTAGTCGGAGCAGGCGGCGCTGGGGATAGCTGGGACTACACGCCCGTCCTAGCTGCCGGGACTACCGAGTTCTGCTCGGCGATGATCTGGGATTCTGGATTCGTTCACGGCGTGAAGGATATCCGCGGCGATTTCTCGATCAAATACGATCCGGGAGAGGTGCCGATCATCACCTTCACGCTGCAAGGGATCGTCGATACGGCCGCGACGCAGACGGCGACATTCCCTGCGACGGTGACCTATGGGGTCTGGCTGACCGAGCAATTTCAGGCCGCAGAGTCGGCAGTCACTGCGGAGTGGGCGGGTACGACTCGGAGCTTCACGGAGCTTGAGGTGGCATCGGATAACAAGCTGACAGCGGTGAAGGACATCACGGCAGACGAAGGGAAGCGGGTCAAGCTCGGCAGCCCGCGAGTCTATACGCTCAGCGGGACGATGATCGCAAACTCTGCGGACGCTCGCGCCGAGTATGACGCGATGGTCGGCACTGGAGCGGGCGACACTTACGTCCTCCAGATCGGCGCGGCGACGGCGATAAATACCAACGCCGACGCGCACAAGCTGACGATGACGGGACTCAGGCCCACGACGGTGAAGACGATCGACCTGGAGGAGACAGGCTCGAAGGGCGTCGAGTTCGAGGCGACGCTTTCCAATACCGTGGACGGCGCAGAGTTCGCTCTTAACTTCCTCTAACCCGCCTCGGGGAGGGTAGATCGTGGCACGCGACCCCGAAGTCAATGTCCGGCTCGGACTGAAGGACAAGCTCAGCGCTGGACTGAAGAAGACCTCGTCGGGCGTCAAGAAGGCGAGCACGCGGTTCAAGCAGCTAGCGACGAGCGCCCGAGCCGCCGCTGCGGCTATGAGCGGCCCGTTCTTGGCAGGTCTAGCGCTGGCAGCGCTGGCCCTGCGCTCGCTAGCTCGTGTACTCGGCGAGGCTGTAGAGAAGAGCGCCGAGCAGGAGGCTGCGGTCAAGGCGCTGACGGACGCGCTCGCTCCGCTCGGGTCCAAAGCGGAGACGGTATCGCAAGCCCTGCAAGAGCAGGCGGCGGCGCTCCAGAAGGTATCGACCTTCGGCGATGAGACGATCATCCGAGCCCAGGCTCTGATCGCGGCCTTCGTCCGGGATGAGGATCAGATCAAGGCCGCGACGAAGGCGACGCTCGATCTCGCCGCGGCCAAGGGTTTCGATCTCGTCACGGCTGCTGATCTCGTATCTAAGACACTCGGCTCTTCGACTAACGCGCTGAAGCGCTACGGAATCGAGGCGAAGGGCGCAGTCGGCTCGACCGAGCGGCTCTCGTCCCTGACGGGAAACATCGAGAAGGTCTTCGGCGGGCGCGCAGCCGGTGAGATCGATACCTACGCAGGCGCGATCAAGCAGTTGTCGAATGCTTACGGCGACTTCCTGGAAGTGCTCGGCAACACTGTTACGAAGAGCGGCGCGGTGCGCGAGACGATCGATCGGCTGCTCGGATTCTTCACGGATCCCGCGACGACCAAGGGGATCCGGGACTTCTCGAATCTGATCTTCTCCGTAGTCAACCATCTAGCGACTGCCGCGGGCATCGTGAAGAAGATAGTGCTGCCGCCATTCCAGTCGATGGCGACGCTGCTGACGTCGTGGGTTCCTCTCGCGCTTGCTGCCGGCGAGTCGATCCGCCAACTGACGGACGACTCCGTCGATTATGCGGCGCAGGCCGAGCGTATGGGGATCACCGAGGCTGAGCTGCAGAGGATCGTGACGGCCCGGATCGCAGCGAATCGCGAGGCCAGCATCTCGACTACAGAGTTCGCCGCCGAACAGGCGAAGGCTGCAGAGGCTGCAGAGGAGCTAGCGAAGTCCGAGGCGATAGCAGTGAAGGCCGCGGAGGAACTGGCGCAGGCGCAGAAAGACGCGGCCATCGCGGCCGAGATCCAGAAGACCGAGCTAAACAAGCTGAAGAAGTCCGTCGAGGACACGGCGAACGCCTACGATGGAGCGCTGGCATCTGCCAGCCGGTTCGGGTCAGTCAGCAGCGCGATCCTGGAGGGCGAGATCATCGGGATCGAGACGGCGCTGCTCGACCTGAAGAACATCCACGGCGAGTACTCCCTGGAGTACCAGAGGCAGGTAGAGGACGCGGCGCGGGCTACCGAGCGTCTTCAGCGTCGGATCGATTCGCTGAAGTCCGGCCACGGCGATCTGAAGACTGCAACGCAGGAGACTATTCGGGAAAATGTCGAGCTAGCGCAGTCTACCGAGACGGCCGCGCTCGGGCTCGGCCGACAAGCTCTCGCCGCGAACGCTGCGACGAACGCCCAGCTCGGGCTCAATTCTGCCTCCAACGCATATAGACAACTGAACGCGACGGCCTCCCAGATCGGCCAGCCATCGAGTTTCGCGAGCATCGGCCGCGGCACGTTCACCTTCCCGGCTGGGACTGTTGTAGTTGACGGGACTGGGAGAAGGATCACAGTCTGATGCCGGCAGCCACCCGACCGAACCCCGCCCGCAACGCCCGCTTCGGCGTGCTCCATGCAGCCAGGGACGCAGGGGATTCTGCGCTAACCCTGACCGGCGCCTACGAGGCAGCAACGCCGAAGGCTCGCCTGATTGACGACCAGGCCGGTCGGCCTCTGGTTGCCACAACGAATACCGGGGTCCGCGAGGTGCTTCTCGATAGAGGCCAGCACGACGTCCGGGAGGGTACCGACAGGACCATCATCGCCGGCCACAACTTCGACGCCGAGAGCACCGTCACCGAGTACCGGACTGCGGCCAATTCATCCATGACGTCAGCGGATAGGATCCTGTACCAGGCGGACCTATCCACGGTTGATCTGCCGCTGGACTGCGGTTCGATCGGCCTCTATGACATCGAATACAGGCAGCTCGACGCCGCCGCACTCGCACCGAATCAATACCATGAAGTGCTGTTAGAGGACGGGACTACTAATCCCGTCAGGATGGGCGAGCTGTGGGCGACTCGAATGCTCACGCCCTCCTCTGGGCATTCGACCGAGTGGAGCATCGACCCCGGCGGTAACGTCGCGATCACCCGCAGCATCTCGGGCAAGACCTACGCCACGAAGCTAGGCGAGCCTCAGAGGAGGTGGACGCTTAGGCACGAATCATGCAGCGACGCCGACCGGCGTGAGGTCTACGGGCGTTTAGATCGGGCGTATGCGAACGGGCAACCCGTGATCTATGACCCGCCGGAAAGCGGGGACCATCGTTATATACGCTTCCAGATGGAGCAAGGAACTACCGCCAGTGCCCAGTGGCAAGACCTGTCCGGGTCCAGCACCTCGGTGATTGCCCTGGCCTCACAACGCGATCCGTGGCACGCCGATGTGAATACCGAGCACGGGATGCGCGTGACGACGAACGGCTTAGGCACCTACGCACAAGGACCGGGGCATGATAATGCGACGACACGAACTGCACACGGTCTGACGGGCGAGAGCTGGGCAGGTCTGCACATCACGCTCGATCTACGCTGGCCTGTAGGGGAGACTACTACCTGGGTGACGGCCAACAGATCCGTCTGCATTGAGATCGAGTCTAATACGGATAACGACAAATACTCCCGATTCGGACTCGCCCAGTGCGTCATCAATAGCGGCATCGCGACGGACGTCTGGTATCGCATCTGGCTCGATCCAAATACGCAGGCTCCGTTCTTGACGGGATCCTCCGGGCCTGCCGATCTGACGGACGTCACCGGGGTCAGGCTACTGATGGAGCCTGACGTGGCAGTTCGGAAGCTCGACTTCGCGAAGTTCACGCTCGTCGATCCCACGAAGGGGCCGCGCATCGTCGAGATTCTATCGCCTCCGACCTATCGTCAGGTCGCCGACTCTCCGTCCTCTGACCCCGAGTGGGACGTGGATCTGGAGATTCTAGAGCTGCTGACGTAAAGGGGACGGATGCGAACGCTACCGCGAGACGAACTGGCGAGGCGGCGGCGATGGCAGCCGCATCTCCTAGTCAAGTTCGAGCAGTATCGTCTCCGCGATACGCCCGGCAGCGAGTTCCTTCGGACTCTCTACTGGTCCACGGATCCCGTGACCTATGACTACGGAAACACGGGGACCGATATCGACTTCGATGCTGTGGTTGTGGATGCGACCAGCGTGCTCGCGGGGATGGGTCACGTCCAAGGTCCATTCGAGATCGGCGGGCTTCAGAAGACGCTGACCCTGCGGCTTCGCAATGGTGAGATCTCTACGGCCACTGCCGCAGGCAGCCCGGCGACGATGCGTCTCTCCGAGTTCCTGCGCGATCAGTGGCCGCTCCAGTTCGGGATGATCGAGGTCGCGGAGATCCGGCTCGACCTGGACGCAGGCGAGCAGCTCCCGGACCTCTCGGCGCTCGACGGAGACGAACATGACGTCTGGTATCGCGGCGAGCTGGTGCGGGTCGCGGACGAGAACCAGAGCGAGATCGTGCTGGAGTTCTCGACGTCGCTCTTCAGTCGGAACGAGAAGAGCCTGCTGGGGCCACCGCTGCCCGGTACGGATGAGACGACCGATCCCATCGACCGAGGCACCCGCCTCCCGACGCTGCTCGGCGATGTCTTCCGTTCGAGTACGCGGGGGTTTCAGGTCGGCGGCGTGACGACGCTGGCGCGCACGATCAGCCCGACATCGACGGCGCTGCATTTCACGGACATCGGGGACTTCACATCTGCCGCTCGGATCCTGATCGGACGCGAGCAGATAACTATGTTTGGCGCTCCGTTGCAGGGCGTTAACGGCTGGCAAGTTTCCGGGGGCGCCGCGGGTCGCGGAACGAGTGGGACTCAGGCAGCGTCGCACGCGGCCGGCGAGACGATTCTCCAGCTCCCGGCCGGCTCGTCCGTGTATAAGTGGCTGGTCGCGGATCACGAGATTGACTCCGTCGATGCGATCTACGCGCACTCGATCGCGAGCCCCGATATGGTGCGCGTCGATGAGAGTCTGTTTACGAAGACGTACACCGACACGACGAGTCTGCCGGCGGGTCTTGCGGGTCCGGTGACGACGATCTCGCTGAACAGGACGAACCTGCTCAGGATCATTAATGACCTGATCATCCTCGGCGCCGCGCAGACGCAGGATCAGCAGATCAGCGTCACGACTACCACTACCATCACGCCGCAGTCCTCGGTTACAAACGACGACCAGATGCCTACATCCTGGCACGGGCACGCGGATATGAGTCTGCTGATCGATGGACAGACGGGCTCCGCAAATACGCTGAATCAGGTCTCTTCGGGGAGCAAGTCGGGAACGATCTTCTTCCCAGATCCCGGCGGGACGATCATCAGCCAGCGCCTGAGGGTATGGATGGAGGATAATGCCAGCGACTATTCTGGAGTTGGAATAACCATCACACACGGGGGGACGCTGGTCCACAATTCGCACACCGGCAGCTCGGGCGTGTATAACGACTATGCCCCGGTGCTTCTATCCAGTCTGAACTCCACTACTAACCGAGTGGACATCACTATGATAGGAGGGGTTAGCGCAAACCAGATGCAGATCGGCGAGATCCACCGGAGCGTGACCTATATCCCCTACCCGCCGGCCGTCACGTCACCGTCGAGAGTGACGATAGACATCCAGAATCAGGCCGCGGCAGTCGGCGGGTCGCTCCGCTTCTTCGTCAACGCGCAGGGCGGCGTAGTCCCGGCCTTGGACACGAACTACACGGCCTCGGCGGGTGATCCTGTCTACAACCTGCCCGACATGCTGCGCTGGATCCTGACGGAACGGATGGGCCTGGCTCACGGCGACCTGGACGCTACAACCTGGAGCGCCGCCGAGACGGAGCTGGCAACCCAGGTACTCGGAACAGTCCTTCACGAACTCGGCGAGACGCCGGAAGGGATTATCGCGCGGCTCTGTTTCGAGGGCCGCGGCCAGATCGCTCTATGCGAAGGCGCAAGCGGCACCGTCTGGAAGCTACACGTCGCCGAGCAAAGCTCCGGCAGTGTCTACCAGTACCCTGCGGCGTCGCGGACGCTGACGCAGTGGGGGAGCCTGACGGCCGAAGCTCGCGACCGCTCGGGCCTCTATAACGAGACGACCGTCCTCGGGGACTTCGATCGCACGTTCCAGCCGGGCGATGCTGGTGGCTTTCAGTTCGCGCAGCAGATCAGCGAGGACGTCTCGGCGGTATCGACCTATGACTTTTTCCCTGCCGCAGGAGCGCTGCCGCTGAAGGGGTCGGCGCAATTCGACCGCGGCACCCACGGCGAGAGCCTTCGGATCTTCGGACGTCGGCCGCGCAATGACGTCTTCGGCCTATTGACCCACGAGCACGCAGAGAAGCAGGGAGTGATCACCGCGGCCCGCGCATCGGCGCAGCGTGACATCGCTGGCTTTTACATGAATGACGCCATGAGGGCGAATGCGCGAGTCTTCCACATGACGGACGTCCCGTGGGTGGAGGCGCTCGATCTCGAGCTGGGCGATATGGTGAGATTCATCCCGACCTGGCAGTCTGCGAGCCAGCCTCTTCTCTCGCTGACGGATCCGGGGACGACGGACCACATCCAACAGGTCGGGGGCTCGATCTTCAGCTACACGACAACGAATACCGGGGAGGCTCAGGGCGGGACGAGCCTCCGAGTCCAGCCGGCCACGAGCGGCACGGATACGAGCGTCAGGCTCCCGCTCGGATGCGATCTGGGCGCGACCGATGATGACACTGGGGATCAGATCGACTTCATTTCTGTCGATGTCTACTGCCCCGCATCTATGTTCGCGATCATTACTGCGGTGAATTTGCTCTTCACGAGCCATGAGAGTTTCTCCACGGACTACAAGGTCGCGGCCATGGGCGTCGGGGATCTAGTGTCAGATGAATGGGTGACACTGACGAAGAACGTCGCGGACTTCGCTTCTCCTACGGGCACCTGGGAGCCGAGCAAGACGACCCTCGTCCAGCTCCAGGTCGGGCACTCAGCATCAGCGGCAGGGGCCGAGTCCTTTCACTGGTCCAACCTGCGGCGCGGCCCGACGATCAAGGGCCGGGTCATAGGGGCGACGAAGCAGCTCGGGGGCCAGGCCGCACGCGGCCGGATCGACCTCGACATCGCAGAGCAGCTCGTCTGATGGCCCGCCAACTCTGGGACTGGCAGGACATGAAGGAGCGGCACCCCGGCGCGATCTCGCCGAGCGCTGCCAGCTCGGCCTTCGTGGAGATGACGCTGCTCAATAACTGGGCAGATGCCTCCGCGGCCTGGGGTGTTCTCAGCTATCGGCTCGACGAGGACGGGATGGTCGAGCTGCGCGGAATGACAAAGCACACGGCGTCGCTCACTAGCGGGGACTTTGTCATCGCGACGCTACCTGCTGGGGTCCGGCCGGGCGTCGAGATCCAGAAGGTCGAGTTCTACGTCTCGGCTTCGATCCCGGTCGTGACGCCGATTCGGGTTCTGACGAACGGGCAGATCGCGTGGAAGGGTTCGAGCGGGTCGGCGATCGACTACCTCGTCCTGGACATTGACTTCCTGGCGGAACAGTAGATGGCCCGCAGCCAGATCCCGACAGAGAGTCTCCTGAAGGTCGAGACGAGTTCGCTCTCGCCGTCCGACTCCGATGAATCCTGGACGACGGTCGGCGCAGCGGGCGCGATAGCCTACTCGGGGACATGGGCCGCGCACGCGACGGAGCCCGCGCTGCGCTACCGCATCGACTCGCTCGGGAACGTCCACTTCGTAGGCAGTTGCCAACTGGCGGCGACGCCTCACGCGACGCTGGAAACGGTCCTCGTCCTGCCGGCGAACATGGCACCCGGATCTGGGATCCTTTACTACCTGAACGTCGCGGCGGAGCAGTCGCCCTACAGCCAACTCTACACCTACTCGGTGCGAATCGTCTACGCGGCCGACGCGACGTCTCCGCTCGCGCTCAACTGGTGGCTCGGGGGCGGCTCGATCTCGGAGCTGCGTTTCGCAAACTCCTGGCACCCGGTCTGATGTCGCTCTTTTGGCGCCGCGCCGATCTGAAGAAGGTCAATCCGGGGACGAAGCTCCCGGCCGATGCGACCGACTGGATCGCCGTCTCTGGCGGCATCGGCTTCGCTGCAGCGGCCGGCTCGGACTGGACGAATGCGGCCTTCGCGGACCCGCTCCGCTATCGGCGCGACGCCTCGGGCCGAGTCTATCTGAAGGGGACGATCGCGAAGAGCGACAGTCCGGTGCAGTTCCTCGGCTCCCCGGTCGTGACGATGCCGGCGGACTTTCGGATGAGTGGCTCGCTCGTGCAGTTATCGACCTGCTACTCCAGCCAGTCGTCCTCGGCGGGCCTCTCGGTCGTGACGATCTGGGGCGAGGGCAGCGTACTCGCGGGCCAGATTCGTTTCACGGGCTACGGCGGGACGAACGCAGTCGGGCTCTGTGTAATTGATCTAAGCTATCTCGCGGGGGGGTAGTAGATACGTGATGGAGATCCCGAACGAAGTAGTCGCTCTGGTAGTAACGGCTCTTGCCGGCGGCGGCGGGTTCGCGGCGCGGCGCTGGCACAACGGTAACGGCCGCCACGCGGCGGCGGTCGAGGGGACGGAGCGCCGGCAGGGGCAGTCTGAATTGATCGCGGCGGTGCGTGAAGGGACTCGGGCGACGCGCGAGGAGGCCAGCAAATCCCAAAGCGGTATTACGGCGCTCGCTAAAGAGCAGGCCGAACTCGTTGGCTACCTCAAGGCCAAGCTCTGAATGAGTCGAGGACCGTGGACCTACGGGCGGCGCTCGACGTCGCGGATTCTGACCTGCCATCCCGATCTGAGGCGCGTGCTGTACCGCGTAATCCTACACCTCGACGTAACGATCCTCTGCGGGTCGCGCACCGAGGCCGAGCAGGAGGCCGCGTTCCGTGGCGGGACTACTACGCTCCACTTCCCCGAGTCAAAGCACAACGTCAAGCCGGGCCGGCTCTACAGCGACGCGGTAGACCTCGCGCCCTACGATCCCGAGGTTCCGGGCGGCATCGACTGGGCCGACGTGGCCGGGTTCGAGCGCATGGCCGACCTCGTGCTAGCGTGCTCGGACGGCGAGGGCGTTCCGCTCCGCTGGGGGGGAGACTGGGATATGGGGGGCGACCGGAACCCGGCCGGAGCGCTTGAGGATCTCCCGCATTTCGAGCGACTGCGACCGTTCCGGGCGGTGAGTCCGTGACGCAGTATCGCGCCGCGATGGTACTGACTGCGATCATCTTCGGGCTCGCGATCACTGCGGCCTATACGATGCCCGCTCCTGCCTGCGGCTCGTGCAATGTCGAGGAGCGCGACGAGTCTGTTGGCTTCGGTCTGCGCCAGGCGTGCGAGAACCTGATCGGCGTCGAGGACTATGATCCGCTGATCTGCGTAGGAAAGATCTGCGCCGTATTCGAGAAGCAGGGCTTCGACCCCGGCGAGCTATGCCCGTCGCCTCTACCTATAGGACCACAATGAAACAGCTCATCGTTATCCTCTCCGCTCTTTTCCTTCTAGGCTGCGTCGGCCCGACGATCCAGAGGACCGCGTCGGGCTGGCAACTGACGACCGGCGTTCTGGGCCAGGGGACGGCGAAGGTCGGCGACGCCGAGACGGCGGGCTCGTCGATCTCCGAGGGCGCGGCCGAGATGCTGCAGGGGATCATCCTGCCTGCGATCGAGATGGGCTGCTCCGCGATCCCGACCTGCAATCCTCAGGACGCGACCCACATCCACGCCGCGCCCGAATGAAGCTGAAGGCGGGCTATCGCTACCAGCTCCAGGATGAGAACGCCTGGACCCTGCCTTTCGCGATCTCTCGCCACATCGACCCGGCCGCGAGGCAACCCCCCCACAATCGCCTAGAGCGGGTCGGCCGAGGCCAAGGTCCGGCGCAGCGCTGGCGGATCGTGCTCGAATCGGACTGGGCACTCGACGGCGCATCGGGCGGGATGCGCGACACGGACGCGGCTCTCGCGGGGGCTGGCGTCCACGACGGACTCTATCAGCAGCTCCGCTGGGGGGTGATCCACATCGACGCCCGCGACGCCTGCGACGACTTCTGCCGCGACCTCTGGCTGGCTGCCGGCATGTGGCGGATCCGCGCCTGGTACGGCCGGCGAGCGCTGAAGAGATTCGGAGCTGCCGCCGCGGATCCAGACGCACAGAAGCCGGTGCGCACGATCGCGAACGTGGAGGTCGAGACGCTGCCTTAGTCTCCGTGGAAGAAGTGCCAGATGCCGAGCCTGAAGCGGATCCAGGCGATCTCAAGGCGCTCGCGTGCCGTCAATGGTCGCGCCTCGCGAGGCCCGGATGATCTTCGATCATTTTCTCGCTCTGCTCCAGACGAAGCTCCAGACACTCGAAGCAGACTTCAAGCTGGACGTCTGGCTCGCCGGGGGCCTCTGTATGAATGATAGACGCCTCTGCTTCCCCGCAGTCGATGCAGGTCACTGCATCCGGCCGATCGCGATCCCTGCCATCAGGATCGCAGCGCCGAGGATCAGGAGATCCATCTTCAGCTCGGAGCCGGTCGGCCAGTTGATCCAGCGCCGGCGCTCTCGGCGCCGGACGCGGACGAGATCGTAGGGCGGGCTACAGTCGTCGGGACTTCGCCATCTGCTTCGGGGAATCATCGTCGTCTCCTCCATCAGAAGGGGATCTCGTCATCGCCGAGCGGCGCCAGCTCTTCGGCTGCGTCCTGCCCGGTCTCGGGGAAGGCTCCCGTCAGCCGGTCATACATCCGATCATAGCCCGGCTTTGGGGGGCAGTGCTCCATCAGATGCGCGTGGACGGTCTTCTCCGTGATCGTTCCCGTGAGTAGCGGCAGCCGTTCGGCCTTGAGCGCGGCCTGGAGGACTTTGATCGTATCCAGACCCGAGGCTTTGCAGTGCTTCCGGCTGGCCGTCATCAGCCGCCAGGTCATGTTTACCGTGATCCCGGAGAATCCTCCAGACGCTGCGGTCTGTGCGGAGGGTGCGGAGGGTGCCGGCCCTGACGTGCGTCGCGCTGCGGGGCTGTCCGGGAACGGCTGAGAGTGATCCTCGCCTTCGTTCGCCTCTGTGTCTGGCTGGTCTTCGGTCGGGATCGAGAACGCCTGGAAGATCCCGGCCTTCAGCGCAGTCGAGAGCGCCTGCGCTGCGCCCTTGTCGGGGGGATTGACGGCGTCGGCTCCCTGCCCGATCACCCGCATCGTCTCGCGATGCGTGGCCTCATTCGTCCCGTCGAAGCCGAGCAGCGTAAAGGTGTAGTCCACGGTCACGCGCGTGAGCAGCGCCTTCTTCTCGACGCCATTCCGGTCGCTCCAGGTCAGCTCCTGGACGGCGTCCGAGACGACGGAGGGCGTCATCACGAGACCCTTCGCGACGAGCTGCGGCTGGAGCCAGGCGAGCACCTGCTGAATCCCCCTGAAGGAGTATCCCATAGGGGAGCGCTCGGAGAGCGGGATCGCGGCGGCGTCGCGCATGATCGCGAGCCGGGCCTCGTATACTGACTTGAACGCTGCGGACTTCGCGGGCATCGGGATCCTCCTAGCTGATCTTGAGAGTGATACGGCGGTCTCGGACGGCGTAGACCTGGAGCGTCGCGCCCTTCCCCAGGCTCAGCTCCTCGACGTCCGTAGCCTTCATCGCGTCGAGCAGGAGCTTCAGGCCCGGCGGGGGCGGCTTCGGGTCGAGTCGATACTTCTTCGGGACGAGATGCTCCTTCCCGTCGAGCACGATCGCGGCCTGGCTCTTGGAGTAGTGGACCCTGACGCGCTCGTCCTTCAGCTCCGAGGCCCATAGGTTCGAGCGCTTCAGGTTCTCAGCCAGATACCGAGCGAGTCCGTCTGCCTGGCGCTCCAGCTTGCGGGCGTCGAGCAGATAGCGTTCGGCCAGAGCCTTCGCGTCGGCGACGATCTGGGCGGCGATCCCGTTCGGTCCTGCGGCCTCCTGTCGAAGCCCCTTGATGTAGAGGGCGATCTCCAGCGCGCGCTCTCGGCTGTCCCCTTCCAGGGACTCGATCTCGGCCAGACCCTCCTCTGATACCTCGCCAGTCTCGCTATCGACGTGACGGCTGATCGCGCTCTGCAGCGCGTCGGCGATCTCGTACAGTCTGCGTTCGTCTGCCATTGAATCCCCCTGAAGTGAGGCGAAAGCGTCGCACACATCCAGAGGTGACGCTACTGTCGAGCGCCTGATTGTGTGATACACAATCGGGGATAGGGGGGCCGATGGGATTCAGGCCGCACTTCAAGGCGCACGTCTCGATCACGACTCATCCGAAGATGGCCCGCATCTATGCGGACGATCAGCTCCTGGCCTGCTGGCTGCGGGTCGGCGTCGAAGCTGTCGAGAAGTTCGCCGGGAAGACGGGGGGCAGTTTCATCCTCCGCGACCTGGCTCTCTTGCCGCTAGCCAACACCCACGAGCTCGCCGATGCGATCGATATCTTCCGGCGGATCGCGGCCGAGGGAATCTGGAAATTCACGAGCGCCGGCCCGAAAATTCACCGAATCGAATGGCTCAAGCTACCGGAAAAGCAGGGATTCGGAGGCGAAACGCAACGGAAACCCGGAGAGAACCCGGAGCAAACGCAACGGAAACCCGGAGCAAACGCCTCGGATCCGACTCCGACTCCGACTCCGATCTTAGATAAGAAGAAGAAGAAAGAGAAAGAGAAGAGCGCGACGGCTCCCGCCGCCGCTGTGTCTGTGGATCCCCCTGACGACTGGCCGAACGAGAAGGAGCGCGACCAGATCGCAGCCTGGGCGGCGAAGCAGACGCCGAAGATCGAGCGCCGCTATCTCGGCCGGGCGCTGGAGCGATTCCGCGACAGCTCGGAGAACCGGAAGCAGAAGCGGAAGAACCCGCGCACCCGCCGCGGCTGGTCGGCCGCGTTCCGTGGCGGGCTGTCTGACGAGTGGTTGCTTCCCCCAGAGGTCCGCCGCGAGCGCAGCCGGCCAGTCGAAGCGAGGCCCGGTCACGGCCGGATCGACCGGCAGAATGCCGAGGCTCAGGCGGATATCGTCCAGGCACACGCGAAAATACACCCCGAGCCCGTCGAGGGCTGCGTCTGGTGCCCTCAATCAAGCCAGGGCTAGGACGGGACCAACCACCAGCGGGTGCTCTTAGAGAGCAACCTGCGCGCTCACAGAGGAGACTCCAGCATGATCGAGATCGTGAAACGCCAGGCTCCAGCTATGACTCTGACCCCGCAGTTGCCATCGCGAACGCGGCGCGTCGTCCACTATCGCTGCTGCGACTGCTGCGAGATCCAGTACGTCTTCAAATATGTGGGTCTACCGCAGCGGCTCGTCCGCTGCGTAGCCTGCTCATTCGCGAGGTGGCGACGCCGCCAGGGCATCGCATGAGCCGCTCGACTCACGCGATCGGGGCTGCTCGCGACGCGAATGAGCCCGAGATCCGGCGGGCATTCGAGGAGGTCTGTGGCGCGGTCTTCTGGCCGACCGCTGAGCCTGTGGACGCGCTCGTCTGGTGGATTGGGAGCTACGGCCCGAACAGCCCGCAGCTCCACGCAGTGGAGATCAAGCGCCCGGCAGGGCCGAAGGGCGGCACATCGGGCCGCAATCTGACCCCGGCCCAGGAGCGATTCTTCGCGGCCTTCCCGGCAGGCGTCCGACATGTCGTCAGGACGGTCGAGGACGTCTTCGATCTGGTCCCCCGGCAGCCTGGCTGGCCCGCGGCTCGCCATCGACCTGCCGTCTGGGAAGCTATCCGCGAGTTGAGGCCGACCCGCTCGCCCGAGGACGCGAAGTACGCCGCCGTCTTCCACGCGCGTCGAAGTAGCGAGCCCTGATTGCAGCGTTCACCAGCTCGGACACGTCGATCTCTCGGCGCCCGGCCTCGATCTCCAGGAGCGCATTCAGATCGGGCGCGAGGGCGACCGAGCGCCGTCTGACGGTCCCGCTCTCGTGCTTCGTGGGCCGGGAGCCCTGCTGTCTGTGGTAGA
>Ga0255048_10000618_pt1 | contig 26782 bp, 21 predicted proteins | sample JV7_2_2_MG_FD_183619 | JGI IMG/M metagenome (GOLD analysis project Ga0255048, IMG submission 183619) | Seawater microbial communities from Jervis Inlet, British Columbia, Canada - JV7_2_2 | ecosystem: Environmental > Aquatic > Marine > Inlet | place: Canada: British Columbia | collected 2016-10-06
AGGAGATCGCGCACGCTCTCGACGGGTCGCCGCGCCAGGGTCTCCAGGCACTCATCGGGGATGCGAATTCCGCCCGCGGCCGCCTTCTCGCGCAGGATCGAGCGGCGTGTTGCCAGCTCCGGAGGCAGGATGCATGCGACGAGGCCCGAGCTCATGCGCGAGCGCAGCTTAGCGTCCAGGCCCGAGAGCTCGTGGGGTGGTAGCTCCGCGCTCAGCACGACCGTCTTCCCGCGCGTGAGGAGATGGTCGAGTGTGTGGAAGAACTCGAGCTGAGTTGCGCGCTTTCCGATCAGGAACTGGACGTCCTCGAGGATCAGCACGTTCAGGGAACGGCGATAGCGCTGTCGCAGCGGCTCCATCTGTCCCGCCCGCATCGCCCGGGTCACCTCCGTCGTATATTCCTCGCTGGAGCGATACACCACGCCCTCGCGCAGCTCCGAGCGAATCGCCCGACACAGGTGGGACTTTCCGGCGCCCGAGCCGCCTGTCAGCACCAGCGGGCTGCAATCTCCGGCCTGCCCGCGTGCAACCGCACGCGCGGCTTCGAGCGCAAGCACGTTTCCAGGTCCCGCGACGAAGTTTTCGAAGCTCTCGTCCGTGCGGCGCGGCGTGGGTGGCGTGCCCGCAACGGCGGGTACACGTGTAGGCTCCGCGCGAGCCGAGCGCAGCGGCGGCTCGATCTCGTACGCGATGGTTTTCAGGCTCGGTACGGCCTCTGCGATCACAGGGCCGTAGCGTTCGCGGATCCAATCCCGGCTGAAACGATCGGGACAGCGAAGCACCAGGGACCCGCCCTCGAGCGAGCCTTCGAGTTCCCGGAACCACGCTTCATACGCAGACACTCCGACCCGCTGCCGCACCGCCTCGCGGATCGACTCCCACCCCCCAGATTGTGTCATTATTGACGATTTACCCCTGCTTTGAGCTGTTTTGGCGGACTTGTCCGGAGGCGGGACTCTCTCATGAGGCTCGATCTCAGGCAAAGTCGATTCCGGGCAGCGGCGTTTTCGCCCGCGCCCCGGATTAAGCGCTCACGAGACGCTGCGAGGGAATTTTCCGACGGTAACGGAAGGGCTCGGAATCACCGCGTTCTTGGTCAGGTGTAGGCCCCGGGCAGCTCTTCATGAACAGTCGATACACACTGGGGCGCACAGCGAATAAGCACACTAATGAGTTATTCGAACGCGAAAATTCGGCTTATTTCGTCGAAATTTGTACGAAATCAGCGAATTTCAGTTGACATTCTTGGGGGAGTCGGGAAGCCTGCGCTCCGCGTCCCGGAACTCGAGCAGGCGCCGCAGGAGGCTCGCCCGTGCGAGAGGATCGGGCGCTTCGAGCAGGCTCTGCTTCTCGATCATGCTGCAGTTGAGGCCGAAGGCCAGCATATGCATGAGGGTGACCGGATCGAGCGCGCGCATACGCTCGCGCAATGCATCGACGCGCTCGGGCGCGCCTGCCTGCGCGAGCACGAGCAGCTCCGTTTCGAGCTCGGGACGCAGGGCGTCGAGGCTCGCTTGCGATCCCGACGCCAGATTTTCGAAACCGGGGTCGTCGAGCAGCTCGGCCGTGACGATCCGGTACGACGTGTCCGTAGCCTCCTCGCGCCGGATGTGAAAGCGGCGTTCACCCAGCAGGACGAGGTTGAAGCGTCCGTCGGGCAGAGACCGCGCCTGTACGATCGGCCCAGCACAACCCACGGGAAAGACTGTAGGCGGCTCTTCGCCCGTTACTGCGTCCGACGCCAGTAAAACCATTCCGATCACGCGATTGCCATCGAGTGCGTCACGGGTCATGGCGCGGTAACGCGGCTCGAAGATGTGGAGCGGAAGCAGCGTATGCGGAAACAGGACCACGTTCGGCAGCGGGAAGATGGGGAACGTGGTCGGGAAGGATTTTGCGGACATCAAGAGCAAGGTATATTCCTTTTGCCCCCCGGAGCCACCCGGTTTGACGAAAGCGGAGCGCAAAGAGGGGCAGACGGTCCTCGCCCAATTAAGAAGGGACGCCCGGGTGCTGGTGGCCTACTTCCGGCTGCAGGTCACTTCCGTGGACGCGGAGCGAGCTCAGGTGAAGTCGCGCTACGGGGTCTGCTACTCGGACGGCAGCATTCGCATCCGGCTACGTCACGCGCGCACTGGGCGGCTGCTCAAGTACTCGGGCTTGGTGGATACTCTGTGCCACGAGCTCGCACACCTGCGCTTCTTCGATCACGGGGTGCGATTCCAGATCTTCTACCGCAGGATCCTCGAGCACGCGCGGCACATCGGAATCTATCGGCCCGGCCCCCGACCGCGCAGCGCCGAAACGCCCGCACGCGTGCCCTTGGAGACAAGGTCTCGTGCCAGGGCTGGCCCGCTTCAGCTGGAGCTCTTCTCGAGCGATCCTGGCTAGAGCTAGCCCCCGGTGCCGGAGCTCGCGAACTTGTCGTATTCCTCGAGCGTATTGGGGCCCTCGAGCACGGCCGCTTCCACGGCGTCGAGTGCGATGGCCTTGTCCAGAACTTGTTTTACGAGTTCCGAAACGGTGAGCTCATCGTACTCGGAGAGGGCGTCTTCCAGCGCAGATTCTTCCAGCGACAACGTGACACTTAGCTTGATATCAATCGGCATGGCGGTATGCGTCTCCCGCAAAGCATGGTTCGGGGAGCCGGGCAGTGTAACGAAGCACGGACGGAAAGCCAGAATTATTTTCATAAAATAAAAGCAAAAATCCTGACGGGATATTGGCGATGTGACACGCTGGCGTGGCACCCCTGGGGCCATTGGAGACACCAGCTTCACGGGGGCTGTGGGATGACCTGCAGGGCGGCCCGGACGCGGGGAATCCCCCGCGCCACGTCAAGCCTTTGACAGGGATCTGCCCCCCCCTAACCTAGCCTGCGTGTTTACCCGGTAAGGGGTGTCGTGAAAAAACTCGCATGTTTCCCGTGGCTGGTGCTGATGCTACTGACGTTGGCGTGCGACCGACGGGTGGCACCCTATGTGCCGCCCGAGCAGGAGCCCCCAGCTCCGAGCCGGCCGGTTCGCATTCCGGGTCTGCAAAATCCCGTGCCCCGTGAGCCCCAGCTCACGCGGACCGCGGCGGGAGGCGTTATCCGCGGCACGGTGAGCCTGGCAGCGGGCGTCGAGGCGCCTGGCCAGGGCGTACTGTTCGTGATCGCCCGCACGCCGGGCGGCGGGCCACCTCTTGCCGTGAAGCGGCTGCCCGTGAGCTCGTTTCCGCTCGCTTTCGAGCTCGGACCGGCCGACGTCATGCTGCAGGGGCGTCCCTTCCAGGGCCCCATCCTGCTTACGGCCCGGATCGACCGCGACGGCAACCCGCTCACGCGAGAGGCGGGTGAGCTGGTGGCGGATCTGCCCCAGCCACTGGAGCCGGGCGCGACAGGCGCGCGGCTGGTCCTCCGGCACTCGGGGAGCTAGCAGGGGCTCAAGCTCGCCGGCGAGCCCCACGAGATAATAGGTAGGGATGGAGCCGGAATCGCTGCATATTCAGCGCGCGGCTGGGGTCGAGATCTTCGTGGCAATCGACTCGACCGTGCGTGGACCGGCGCTCGGCGGCTGTCGTTGGCGCCCCTACCCCGACTCGGCCGCGGCACGTCGGGACGCGCTGGACCTCGCGCGTGCCATGACGCGCAAGGCGGCCCTGGCGCGCCTGGCCCTCGGGGGCGGCAAGTCGGTGGTCGTCGGCGACCCGCGCCAGCGCACGCGCGACCAGCTCCTGGCCCTGGGTGATCTCGTCGAGAGCCTGGAGGGTCGTTTCATCGTGGCGGCGGACATGGGGACCGGCCAGGAGGAGATGGCCGTGCTCGCCGAGCGCACGCGATACGTAACGGGTCTGCCGCGGAGCGCGGGTGGCTGCGGTGACCCCGGTCCCTTCACGGCGCTGGGCGTTCAGCTGGCGTTGGAGGCGGCTTTGACGCAGGTGGGTCGTGCGCTGGACGGTGCCAAAGTGGCCGTCCAGGGCGTGGGCAGTGTGGGGTCCACGCTGGTGCGGGGCTTGCTCGAGGCGGGCGCCACAGTCGTGGTGGCCGACTCGGACCCCAAGGCTCTTCAGCAGCTACCGCGCGAGGTCGAGGTCGTCGCGCCCGAGCTCATCCTCGATCAGGACTGCGACGTGTTCGCCCCCTGCGGTCCACCCGGCGTTATTGACGCACGCGTCGCGGAGGAGCTGTCCTGCCAGGTGGTCTGCGGTGGCGCGAACAACCCGCTGGAGCATAGCGGCATCGCGCAGCGCCTGGCGCAGCGCGGTGTGCTCTATGTGCCCGATTTTCTGGCCAACGCCGGGGGGCTGATGCATCTGGCGGTGGCTCTCGAGGGTGGGGATGACGCAGCCTCGCGCGCTCGTTTGGGCATCATCGTCGAGAATCTCGCGCGCGTCCTGGCCTATGCCGAGGCGGAGCGGGTCGACACCGCAAGCGCCGCGGAGCGCCTGGCGCTAGCTGCCCTCACAGCCGGCGACCAGGTCTAGGATCTTGGGCGAGACCCGGTCGCGGTCCCAGCTGAGCTCGGGCTCTAGCTGCAACAGGGCCCGATAGCCCTCACAGGCCGAGTCCGTCCGATCGAAGGCGGTGTAGACGAAGACCAGGTGCTCGAGCAGCACGACCTGCTGGTCCGCGTCCCCGCGGGCCAGCACCGGCGAACGCAGCCCTTCGAGCTGCTCCAGGGCCTGGTCGTAGCGACCGTCCAGGTAGGTGTTGACGGCGCGCCGCATCGGCTTTTGGAAAGAAGCTGACCCTGATGCGCGCGGTGCCGCGGATACGGCCGCTATCATGGTCGCCTTGGTCGCTAGCGCGCCAGCCGGCGCGAGGTCCGCGAGGGGTACCAGAACCCTGTACCCCACCCGAAGCCGCCGCGGATTTTTGACGCGGTTGAAGCGTGCCAGCTCCTCCGCGTGAGCCGAATTACCGTAGAAGCGTCGCGATACCGAGGCGAGTGTCTCGCCCTGCCCGAGCCGGTAGGAAATCAGCGCGCCGATGCGTAGCGTCTCTCCCAGCTGCAGGGTCGCGTCAGGTCTCCCCGTGCAGTGCTCGGCCAGCTTGCGCTGCAGCGAGGCGTCGCCCCAGTAGCGCAATGCCAGGACCGACCAGCTGTCCCCCGCCACGACCGTGTGCTGGTCCCGGATGGGGATGCGTAGCTCCGTCCCCTCGCGAATCACGGAGCTGTCCAGACCGTTGTAGAACCGGAGCACGTCCGCCCGCGCGACATTGCCGTAATAGGCCTGTGCGATGTCGCCCAGGGTCTCGTCAGCAGCGACCTGATGCGTGAGCTCGCTTGCTGCGCTGAGTCCCGGCAGGGCCAGCAACAGGGCTAGCAGCGCCAGCCGCGTCATGGAGCCCCTGGCTTCTTGAAGAGATGACGCACCACCCGCTGCTCCCCGGGTCGGACCTCTAGCGTCTGACGCGCCTTTCCGTAACGCGGGTGCCGGAAGACCAGCTCATGGGAGCCTGGCGCGAGCTCGATCGGCTCGGCCCGTGGCGTCAGGAAGGCGGGCAGGTCGTCGACCTGGATCACGGCCCAGGGGTAGGCCACGAAAGTGACCGAGGCCCGCTCGCTGGCTACGCGGGTGGGGAGCTCAGGCGGCGCAGCCTTGGCGGCGGCCACGGGCGGCAGGCCCTCGATGGGCGTGGCTTCGCGCTCCGGTGCGCCCTCTCCCCCGAGCTGTGTCAGCAGCACGAGTAGCAGCAGAGCCGCCGCCAGCCCTGCGGCCGGAAGCGCCAGGCGCCGCAGCTGGATGCGCGGACGCGCCTGCGGCTCGGCTGCGAGCGCCGCTGGCTCCTCCTCCAGCTCTTCGTCGGGCCGGACGTGCTGCATCCGAACCTCCCAGAACCAGCTGGCGATCGCCATCCGGGAGTCCTTGGCAGCGCGTCCGAGCGAGCGCTCCAGAACCCGCGCGAGTGTCGGGAGGGCGGGCCGGCGAGCGGGGTCGGGGCTCAGGCAGCTGCGGATCAGCCAGGCCAGGCGCGAGGGCATGCCTGGACGCAGCGTGCCCCCCTCGGAGGGTGGTGTCCCGCTTACCAGCTCGTTCAGCAGGGCGCCGAGAGAGAAGACATCGACCTCAGGCTCCACGCTTTCGCCCTGATTCAGCTCGGGCGCCGTATAGGGTGAGGGGCTTAGGGGGCTCGGCGGCGAGGCCTCCCCCAGCTGCCGTGAGTGGCCCAGGCCGGCCAGCTTGACCTCCCCCAAGCGGCTCACCAGCACGTTCTCGGGGCGCAGGTTGCAGTGGAGAATGCCCCGACGGTGAAGCTCGGTCAGGCCCCGAGCCACCTCGAGCGCAATGCGCGAGGCGATGCGCGGGGGCACACGCCCGCCGCGCTCGAGCACGGAGCGCAGGTCCGCGCCGTCCACGTGCTCCATCACCAGGTAGTGATCCCCCCGGTGCGCGAAGAAGTCGAAGACCTGGAGCACGTTGGGGTGGATCACCTGAGCCGCCAGGCGCGCCTCCCGTCGGAAACGCTCCAGCAGCGCCGGGCTCCCGAGCAGATCGCGCGTCAGCTTGCGCAGCACCACGCTGCGCTCGAGGCCCGGCTGGCGCCCGAGATACAGCTCACCCGCGACCCCGCTCGAGATCTTTTCCTCGATCACGATGCTTCCGATCGCGGTGCCGCTGGGCAGTGTCATGTTGGCTGTGATCCTCCGCGTTTGCTGCGGAGAGCTGCGGGAAGATGTGAGCCGACCCGTCCGGCGCTTAGCGCTCCCAACGGGGCGTTACGGAGTACGAGAAGGACAACGCACCCAGCTCGAAACGGTCGTTCGGCTTGAGTGGCGACGCCTTCACCGGGCCCCCATTTACGCAGGTATCGCCCGAGTCCGTCAGGCTGCGCAGATGGAAACCCCCGTCGGCGAACTCCAAAACCGCGTGCTCGCAGGACAGCGAGTCGTCGTCCAAGGCCAGGTCCACACCCGGGCCTCGGCCCAGGGTGACCCTGCGCTGGTCCAGCACGTGCTCCATCCCAGTAGCTCCCCCAGACAGGACGATAATGGTGGCGTGGAACTTCGCAAGGAAAAGATGCAAACCGTCGAGCGCTGCCTGGGTTTCGGGGGGCTCGCTCGAAGGGACGGGTCGGGGAGCTTTCAGGGACCTCGAAGCCACATCCCGCCATCGGCGGGACGCTGGCCTCGCTTGATCGCTTCCTCTCAGGGATGTGTGAGCTCGGGCGGCAGGGCTCGGTAGAGCCAGTAGGCCGCGAGTGGCTTGGTCCTGGGCTGGGGGCCGCGCCGGATCCCGCGCGCCATCAGGCCCGGCTCGCCGGTCACCCGCATCAGAAATTCGAGGCCGGAGAGGGCTCGCTACGCGTCCGCCACGGCCTCGCGATGGGTCTCGTCGTCGGACTCGACCTGCACCCGCGTGCAGCTGGCTGCGGCCCACTGCCCCGTGAACGTGGGGGTATCTGCGAGATTCGGATAGTTTCCGCTCTCGAGGTCCCGCGCCAGCGTGTCGAGGTTCACCCGGTAGAGCACGACACCCTCGGAAGCCAGGTGTCGCGAGAGCAAGGCCTCACGAAAGCGCAGCGCCTTGCGCGCGAGCAGCAGCAGCGCGATCAGGATATGCATGCGAGCGAGCGTGCGATCTCCTGGGCGGGCGTGCCCCCCGTGCGGGGGCTGCCGTAGATCCCGCGGTAGCTTTCGGGCAGCAGGTCGGCGATCAGAAAGCCAATCGCGTCCATGGCTAGGGCTCGCTTGCCCTCGCAGCGCTGGAGTAGCTGGCTGCCGTCGACAGGTGTGCCCATGCGCGCCGTGACGCGCGCGCGTTGTAGCGTTCCCTCTTCGATCGGCATCAGACGTTCCGTGCCCGTAACGGCCCACGGCAGCAGAAGCGCGTCCCCACTTTCCAGGTAGCGGGATACGGCTGGAAGCGCGCGCTGCATGGCACCCGTACGGCTGCGTGTCCCTTCGACGAAGATCAACAGGTGATCCCCGTGCTCCCGCCGCTCGCGCGCGACGCGGAACGTCTCGGGCGCGAGGCGCGCGACCTCGCGCCTCGACATCAAGGCATCGCCCGAGGCGCGGCTGGCACTCTGTGCCACATTGATAGTTCCGAAGCACAGGCTCGCCAGACGCCGGATCGGGTGTGTGTAGACCTTGGGTCCCACGAGTACCGTCATGTGCTCGGCCACGTCGGGGAATCCCGCTTCCGTCATGAGGTAATCGAGGGCATTCGCGTCGATGAACGACAGGTGGTTTCCGAGCAAGAGCACCGGACGTGTGCGTGCGATCTCGAGTGCGGCTGCGTTCTCGAGCGTCGAGCCCGGCTCGAGGACGAGTTGCTGAGTCGCCCGCGTGACGATCCGCGCCACGGGATCGGGCTCGTGGTAGCCCCAGCTCGCACCCGTGGATTCCAGTCGCTGCACGAAGTGTCGTGCTTGCGCGGGTGTCACACTCGCGAGCAGTGCCTCGAGCTCGGAACGCAAGCTGGCGACGTCGGCGACCCCCCAAGCCGCCAATCGCTCAGCCAGCCGCTGGGAAGCCGCGCCGATGTCGGTCTGATCCACCCCTGTCATCACCCCCCGAAACCATACTCGATTCCCCATCGATCGCCGCTCCCGGAAGTGTTCGAAGCGCTCGCCGGAAAGATTGTCACAAGCTTCTCGATGCGACAGTGTTTGAGCACTGGCGTGGCGTTTCTCAGGGACTCGAGTTGCGAGTCCGACTGGCACGGTCCTAGTGTCCGGCGCTATGAGGGAGCGGTACTCTATTGAGCAGCGCTACGCAGAGTTCTACAAGCTCTACGTCGGCGATTTCAAACAGGACATTCCGATCTACCTCGAGTTGGCGGGCAAGTATCCAGGCCCGATCCTCGAGGTGGGCTGTGGCACTGGACGCGTGGCGGCGTATCTGGCTGCAGCAGGACACCAGGTGCTGGGGGTCGACATCTCCAGACCCATGCTCGAGGTCGCCCGGCAGCATTTGCAGCCGTGGTCGGATCGTGTGCGTATCCTCGGCCACGACCTCAGGCATTCGCCGCTTCCGGAGCGTTACGGCGTGGTGCTGGTGACGCTACATACATTCAATTGCCTGATCGACATCGAGGAGCAGCGTCTCTTCCTGCGCCACCTGCGCCAGACGCTCTCGGAGCCGGGCGTGCTGGTCATGGACTGCTTCTGCCCTCTCGCTCTGGTCCAGCCCGAGATCGCCGGCGAGTGGCGCCAGATCAAGCGCAGCTATGGGGATCAGTGTGTACAGGTATGCGACCGGCGGGAGATGCTGACGCCCTTGCTCGAGCGACGTACCCAGGTCTTCCGGCTGAACAACGGGCCGGAGCTGGAAATGGTCACCCACCGCCGCTTCGTGCCGCCGTCGCTCGCGGCTCACCTGCTCGAAGAGGCGGGTTTCGAGGGCGTGCTCTGCATCGAAGGCTACGATATGAGCAGCGCGCGTCCCGCCTCCGAAGCCGAGGGCGTAACGGGCCCGTTCCTGCTATTGGCCGAGGCGTAACTGGCGGGTCCTGGGCGCGGGCGGCCGCGCCCAACCGCCCTTCGTTCGGCCCGCTACGCAGGCCTCACTGCGCGCACCGCTTCGCGGTGCTTGCATCTCCTATAGGTGACGTTAGCGCCTTCCTGCAAGCAGGGTGCTAGCATTGTGTTTGGTCACGACTGACTGAGGTTCGGGCCGGGGGGGACGGACCAGACGGGGGACCTGTGGGCCGGAGCCTCCTCGACAAAGTTTGGGATCTGCACACGGTGCGGGAGCTGCCGAGCGGTCAGACGCAGCTCTTCATCGGTCTGCATCTGGTTCACGAGGTGACGAGTCCCCAGGGCTTCCAGATGCTTGCGGACGCGAGCCTGTCCGTGCTGTTCCCGGAACGTACCTTCGCGACGGTCGATCACATCGTGCCCACGGACGACCGCGCGCGCCCGCTGGCCGATGCGCTGGCCGAGCAGATGCTGAGCGCGCTCGAGCGCAACGTCAGCAAGTACAACATCACGTTCTTTCCCATCGGCTCGGGTCATCAGGGGATCGTGCACGTGATCGGTCCCGAGCTGGGGCTCACCTTGCCGGGCATGACGATCGCCTGCGGAGACAGCCACACCTCCACGCACGGTGCTTTCGGCGCGGTGGCTTTTGGCGTCGGCACCTCTCAGGTGCGGGACGTGCTGGCCTCGCAGTGTCTGGCGCTGCAGCGGCCTCGGGTGCGGCGTATCCGTGTGGAGGGCGCGCTCGGCCTCGGCGTCTACGCCAAGGACGTGATCCTCCACATCATCCGCAGGCTCGGTGTGAAGGGAGGGGTGGGCTACGCCTACGAGTACGCCGGCCCCGTCGTCGAGCGATTCTCGATGGAGGAGCGCATGACGCTCTGCAATATGTCCATCGAGGCTGGAGCGCGCGTGGGCTATGTGAACCCGGACGACACGACCTTTGCGTACCTGCGCGGGCGACGCTTTGCGCCCCAGGCAGAGACCTTCGAGCGCGCCGTGGCCTGGTGGCGCTCGATGGCCAGCGATGTGGACGCCGCCTACGCCGACGATGTGGAGATCGATGGCTCGCGCATTGCGCCCGCCGTGACCTGGGGGATCAATCCCGGCCACGGTATCGGCGTGGACGAGAACGTGCCCAAGCTCAGCGAGCTGCCGCCCGACGAGCGCATTACGGCGGAGGAGGCGTTCAACTACATGGACCTGAAGCCTGGCCAGGCCATCCGCGGTACGCCGATCGACGTCGCCTTCATCGGCTCGTGCACGAACGGACGTCTCTCAGACCTGCGCGAGGCCGCGCGTGTGGCAAAGGGCCGCCACGTGGCGAGCCAGGTGCGGGCGCTCGTCGTGCCCGGCTCCGAGGAGGTACGGCGCCAGGCGGAGGCCGAGGGTCTGCACGAAATCTTCAAGGCGGCGGGCTTTCAGTGGCGGGAGCCTGGCTGCTCCATGTGTCTCGCCATGAATCCCGACAAGCTCATCGGTCGAGAGATCTGCGCGTCGAGCTCGAACCGCAACTTCCGCGGAAGACAGGGCAGCCCGAGTGGACGTACGCTGCTCATGAGTCCTGCCATGGTGGCGGCTGCGGCGGTCGAGGGCCGCGTCACCGACGTACGGGAGATTCTGGGATGAGTGACCCCAAGCCGATCGAGCGGCGTAGCGGGCCGGGGATCGTGGTTCGGGGCGATGACATCGATACGGACCGAATCATTCCCGCGCGTTACATGCGTTCGATCACCTTCGCGGGGCTGGAGGATCATGTCTTTGCCGATGCACGTTGCACCGCCGATGGCACGCCCAAGGATCATCCATTCAACGATGTGCGCTTTGAGGATGCATCGATCCTGGTGGTCAATCGCAACTTTGGTTGCGGCAGCTCACGCGAGCACGCGCCCCAGGCCTTGATGCGCTGGGGTATCCGCGCGGTCGTGGGCGAGTCGTTCGCCGAGATCTTCCTCGGCAACTGTATCGCCATGGGACTGCCCGCCGTGACCGCCGCGCGCGACGCTGTGGCCGCCCTGATGGATACCATCGAGCTCGATCCATCACAGCAGGTGACGGTCGATCTCGTCGCGCAGACGGTCACCTCGCGTGCGGGTACGGCCCCGATCGAGCTGCCCGAGAGCGCACGGCGTCAGCTTCTCGAGGGCAGCTGGGATCCCGTGCGTACCTTGCTGGTGGAGCGCGACGCGATCCGCGCGACCGCCGACCGCCTACCCTATCTCTCGGGATTCTGAGACCCAGTCCACCTCGCCCCAGCCGGGTAGGGCACGGTCTGTCAGGATCGCGCTCGCGAGGATCTCGCCCACGCGTACGCTCAGTGCGACGCCGTGGCCCGCATAGGCACCGCTCAGAATGAGTCCGGGCAGCGAGGGATGGCGGCACAGGATGGGTCTCCGGTTCGCGCGAAAGGCGACCGGTCCGCCCCAGCGCTCTCGAATTCGCACCTGCGCGAGCGCGGGGTGGAGCGCCCGTACGCGATCCTCGAGGCGGGCGAGGCTGAGCGCCACCTCCTGCGAGCGAAGATCGATACGGTCCACACGCTTGCTCACGTCGAAGGCGAGCCCCCCCCCGAAGATGAGTCGATCCTCGCCCAGGGGTCGACCCCACAGATAGGGCAGATCGATCGTGTAGAAGGGACGACGCGCCTCCAGCCCGATGGCATCCAGCGTGCCGGGTGCGAGGGGCTCCGTGCTCATTGCCAGTGTGAGGGCGGGGTGAAAGTCTTCGCCGACCGAGACGACGGAGGACGTGTACGCGTTCAGACCGAGAACGACGTGGTCAGCGCGCACGTCTTGGTCGCAGACGCGCAGCACCAGGGGCCCACCGCCCGCGATCTGGGTGACTGCCGCCGACTCGTACAGGCGCGTCTTCGCGTCCAGTGCGGCCGTGGCCAGGCCCGCCAGCAGCTTACCTGGGTCGAGTGTCCCACCGGGCACACTCTCGTGGACGTGCAGGTTCCGCTCGCCGTCCCGCCAGAGCGGAGTGTCGCGCTCGCTGTGGCGGAGCTCCCAGCAGCCGGGCAGCTCCAGGTCGCAGTCGAGAGCGGTCTCGTCGAGGATCCGCTGGAGCGCGGGAATGCAGGCGTCGGACTCCGGCAGTGGACCGTCGGCCGAGCCCTCGAGCACGATGCCGCCGGTGCGTCCACTGGCGCCGCTTCCCAGCTCAGCGGCCTCGAATACCGCAACGTTCGCACCCCGACGTGCGAGTGTGTAGGCAGCCGTAAGGCCCGTGAAGCCGGCGCCCACCACAGCGACCTCGCAGTGCGCGGGAAGCGGGGGGCGCTCCAACTCCAGCGCGACCCGCCAGGGGGACTCGCCCCATGCCGCAGGCTGAGACACTAGCGCTCCTCGGGCAGCATGTTTCCGAACACGGGCACCAGGTCGGGACCCTTGCGGATCGTGTGGCCGCCGTCGACGCCGATGCACTGACCCGTCATCCACGATGCCTCGTCGCTCAGCAGGAAGGCGACCAGCGTGCCCACGTCCCGCGGCCGGCCCACGCGCGAGATGGGCATGAGGCGCAGATATTCCTCACGCGCCGCGTCGGTGGTGGTGAGAAGCTGGGCGAGGTCCGTGTCCACCACGCCGGGCATCACGGCGTTTACGCGAATGCCGTGCTCGCCCAGGTCATCCGCAGCGCAGCGTGTGAGCATGTTGAGACCTGCTTTGGAAGCACAGTACGAGTCCATCCAGCGATGCGTGAGCGCCCCGGCGATGGAGCTGATGTTGACGATGCTGCCCCCTCCCCCAGCCTTCATCGCGCGCGCCTCGGCGCGCATGCAGCGGAACACGCCCACGAGGTTCGTATCCAGGACGTCCGCGAACTCGGCGGGGGTGGAGTTGAGGACCGTTCCCGCGCCTCCTTTACCTGCGGAGTTCACCGCCAGGTGAAGCGCGCCGTGCCGCTGCTGTACGCGGGACACCGCTTCCTCGACCGACACCTCATCGGTCACATCGCAGTGCACCCAGTCTGCGCGAGGCCCGAGCTCCTTGGCCGCCTCGCGCAGCACCTCCTCTCGGCGACCCGCAAGGACCACCCGGCCCCCACCCTCGCTGATCTCCCGCGCACAGGCCAGTCCGATGCCGCTGCCGCCGCCCGTTACGAAGCCGACCTTTCCCTCGAAGCGCGCCATCTTCCCTCCGTAGCGATGGGTCCGGGTCGCATTGTAGACCGTACGCGCGGCGGGTGGTGCGAATCCGCCCGTGGTTTCGTAGCTTCTTGAACCCGGGGGCAGCATGGCATCACGGACGCAGCTCGAGGACAGCATGGTGGCTGTCATCAAGGCGCTCGAATATGTCGAGAAGATGCTGGAGGCCCAACCGCCACCCGTGCTGGTGGAGACTGAGACCTCTTACTCCACACTCCTTCGCGAGCTCAGGGCGTATATCGAGCAGGCCAAGCGGGAGCTCGGCTAGGACCTAGGCGCCCCAACCAGCTCTGGCGACCGCTTCCCCTCGGCCGAAGCTTGTCGACGCCGCTCCGCACGTCTGCGTCCAGGCGTGTCAACTGAATCTCTCCCGGAGGTTCTCCGATAAGGGATACCGAGCCGGGAAACGGCATCACGACACCTGACGCAAACTTGTGAAGGGCGCGCAAATCCATGGACTATGACGTCGAGACCGCCAAGGCGCGGATCCAGCGGGTTTTTCGATACCTGCAGGAGATGCATCGCGTAAGAACTCCCCCGATCGTCTGCCTGGAGGAGAGAGACTGGCTGCTCAGGCTGGATTCCTTCCGCCAGTCCCCCCACATCCAAACGGGCTTTAGCTTGAGCCCGGCGGGCCACCCGGTGGAGGACGACGGGCCCCTGGGCGAGATCATCCTCAAGGTCGGGCGACCCAAGGAAGGCGAATGCCCGCAGCCCTCGGTCGTTATTCAGAACTGGCTCAAGCCAGGCTGGGACCGGGTGGATGCCGACCCCGATTCGATCGTGATGAAGACGCAGAAGGGCCAGTCCTTCTCCGACTCGGTGGAGAGGGTCGACGCGTTCGACGAGTGGTTGGGCCGCAAGCGGGCCTGGGAGGAGGGGGAGCGCGAGGTGGTCGAGGCCCTCAGCGTTTTCTCCGACTTCTTCGACCTGCGTGCAAAGTTCGAGCGAGAGTCCGAGAAGTACCAGCTCTTCCTCGCGGATGGGATCCTGGTCGTCGATCAGCCCGGCGGAGTGGTTCGGCACCCCATCCTGCTGCAGCGGGTCGAGCTCGGCTTCAACCCGTCCATCCCGGAGTTCATGATCGTCGACTCCGAGGACAATCCGGAGCTCTACACGCCACTCCTCCGACATGTGGGCCTCGATGGGAAGGCGATCCAGGACGCCACTGACGCGGTTCACCGCGAGCACTTCCATCCGCTGGCGGCAGAGTCCACAAGCCACTTTTTGAGGGACTTTGTACAGAGGTCCTGGACCAACGGAGAGTTCTGCGAAGATGAGGAGGCCATCGAGAGCGCGTCCGGCCCCTATATCTATCGCCAGCCTCATCTGTTCCTGGGCATCCGGAACCAGGGGCTGGGCGAGAACATCGAGCGCTATATCGAGGCGCTACCCAGCTTCTCCGAATTGCCCGAGTCCCTGCTGCGCGTCGTTGGGATCGAGAGCGGGCGCGCCGCCCAGCGAGACGAGACCGCCGCGCCCATCGACCTGCTCTTGACCAAGCCCGCCAATCCCGAGCAGGAACAGGTCATCCGGCGTTTGGAGGATACCGGCGCGGTACTGGTGCAGGGACCCCCGGGAACCGGGAAGAGTCATACCATCGCGAACCTGATTGGCCACTTGTTGGCACAAGAGAAGAGCATCCTGGTTACGAGTCATGCCTCCAAGGCCCTCACGGTGGTGAGGGAGCAGCTGGCGAAACCGCTGCGGCCACTCTGCGTGAGCGTTCTGCGAAGCGATGAGACGAGCACCAAGCAGCTCGAAGAATCGGTCACCGGCATCGTCAACTACCTGGCGTCGACGCGTGAGAAGAAGCTTGCGAAGGAGATCGGGAAGCTCGAGGAAACTCGCGCCAGACTAAGGACGGAGCAGCACGAGCTGTGGGTCGAGCTCGTGAACGCCGTCAAAGGCGAGTACCAGGAGTTCGAGGTCCTCGGCGAGAGGATCGCTCCCTCGGAGGCGGCGAAGAAGGTCGCGGAAGCCCAGGGGCAGCACGAGTGGATCCCCGGGCCGCTGCCGGAGGCTGCCGAGCTTCCACTCTCCCGGGACGAGGTCGAAGAGCTCTACTCCCTCAACAGCTCGCTGAGCCCGCAAGAGGAAGCACTCCTCGGCGGGCCCTTGCCGCCTCTTGCCACGTTCCCGAGTCCAAAGGACTTCGCGTCGCTCTACGACGAGCTGGCCGCACTCGAGAAGACCCGTCCCAAGGCGGATGACGAGTTCTGGGTGCATGACGAGCAGAACCTGGAGAGCCTCGCCGAGTTCCTGCAGGCGATGAAGGGCGCAGTCGCGCCGCTTCAGCGCGACGAGGAATGGCTGTTCGATTGTCTAGCGGCGGGTCGCAGCGGAGGCGAACGCAAGGAGTCCTGGCTGGAGCTGGCCCGTCTGATCGAGACCTGTAACCAGGAAATTCCGGATAAGGAGCCTCTCACGCTGGAGCACGGACCCGAGGTCGGCTCGGCCCGACCGCTCGATGAACGGATCCTCACTTGCCAGGCGGTCATCGAGCACCTGGAATCCGGCAAGAATTTGGGGCGGCTCTCCACGCTCATGAAGCCCGAGTGGAACGAGTTGATCCAGTCCTCTCGCGTCGAAAGCGGACCGCCCAAGACGCTGACGCACTTTCGAGCGATCCTGCATCACCTCGAGATCCGCGTTCTGCGGGAGCGCCTCACGCAGCGTTGGGAGCGCCAGATGGCGCCCCTCGGTGCGCCGACAGCGAGAGAGCTGGGGAGGCGGCCCGAGCGCAAGGCGAAGGCCTACGCCGAGGAGATCACGCGAGCTCTTAGCTGGTACGTCGAACAATGGTGCCAGTGCGAGGCGAGGATCCAGGAGATCGGACTCGACTGGGATCGGCTCTTGCGACAGAAAGCGAACGAGGAAACCGCCCGCTCCGAGCTGCACCGGAACAGGGATCTGGTGCTGAACGAGTTGGAGACGCTGATCGAGTCCAGGCAACGCTACCTGCAATGGAAGAGCCTGTCGGATATGAAGCGGGTCTGGCTCGCGTGTCTCGACGAGTTCTCCAGCAAGGATGTCATCTATCCCTTGATCAAGCGCCTGCGCAGCGGGATCAAGAAGGGGAACTACGACGCCTATTGCGAGGCCTGGGGGAATCTCGAGGCACTCATTCAGGTGCAGCCGAGCTTCGAGAGAAGGCGCGAGCTGCTCGAGAGGCTGGGGGCCGTGGCGGAGGCGTGGGCCCAGGCCATTCGCGAGCGCCAGGAGCCCCACCACGAAGGCCGGGTCCCGGGAGACTTGGACCAGGCGTGGCGCTACCGCCAGTGGGAGCAGCGCCTGGTCCAGCAGGCCAAGGTGGATCTGGATCGGCTTCAGGAGAAGCTCGATTCCGTCACGGAGACACTGCTCGAAACCAGCGCCACCTATGTGGAGAAGAAGGCCTGGTTGGCCCAGATTCGGCGAACAGGCCTGGAGCAGCAGCAGGCACTCACCGGCTGGCTCGGACTGCATAAGAAGATTGGGAAGGGCGGTGGAAAGCATGTGCCGCGCTTGAAGGAGGAGGCGAAGCGGACCCTGGCCCAGTGCCGCAGCGCCGTCCCCGTATGGATCATGCCGCTCTCCCGAGTCGCCGAATCCTTCGACATGGCAACCACTCGCTTCGATGTGGTGATCCTGGACGAGGCGAGCCAGAGCGACGCACTGGGGCTGGCCGCCTTTGCTATGGGGCGTGAGGTCGTGGTGGTGGGAGACCACGAACAGGTTAGTCCCTACGCCGTGGGACAATCCACGGACCGGATCCACGCGCTGATCGATGAGATCCTTACCGACATTCCGAACAATCAGCTCTACGACGGCAAGACCTCGGTCTACGATCTGGCGAGGCAGTCCTTTGGCGGGACGATCCGCCTGCTGGAACACTTTCGCTGTGTGCCCGACATCATCCAGTTCAGCAACCAGCTGTGCTACGGGGGCGAGATCAGGCCTTTGCGCGAGGCCTCTGCGAGTCGGGTCACGCCGCATCTGGTGGCCCACCGGGTCAAGAACGGAAAAGAATCGAACGGGATCAATCGCAACGAAGCGCTCGAGGTCGCGTCCCTCGTATCGGCCGTCTGCAGGCTCGATGAGTACGAGAACTGCACGATCGGTGTCATCTCCATGGTGGGAACGGATCAGGCCCTCTACATCGATTCTCTGCTACGCAAACGCCTGAAGGTCTCGGAGTACCAGCAGCGGCGGATCCTGTGTGGGAACGCATCCCAGTTCCAGGGCGACGAACGAGACATCATCTTTCTCTCGATGGTGAACTCACCCTCCGACGGTCCCCTGTTCATGCGCCAGAGGGACGACGTCCGGAAGGTCTTCAACGTCGCCGCCAGTCGAGCTCGCGACCAGCTCTGGGTCGTCCATTCGCTGAAGCCGGGCCGCGATTTGAAGGCCGGAGATCTTCGGCTTCGGCTGATCTCCCACGCCGAGGACCCGGCCGCCCTACGGCCGCAGGTGGATCGCGAGAGGAAGAAGTTCCGCTCGGAGCTCGAGAAGGAGGTGTTCTGGAATCTCTCTCAGGCCGGCTATCAGATCGCCCAGCAGTATATGGTGGGTGAGTGCGTGATCGACATTGTCGTGGAGGGAGAGGGCGGAAAGCGCGTCGCCATCCAGTGTGATGGAGATCGGACCCAGTCGATGGAGTCGATCGACGAGGAGATGGAGCGTCAGCTGACGCTTCGACGCCTGGGTTGGGACTTCCTTCGTGTGCGCGGGTCGGAGTTCTTCTGGCAGCGCGAGAAGGTGATGAAGAAGCTCCAGCGGCGGCTCGAAGAGCTCGAGATCGCCCCCGTGGGGCCGCAGACGAAGCCCGAAGGTGCGAGCGACGAGGGCGAGTCGCTGCACAAGACGGTCATCCGCCGCGCCGAGCTGATCCTAAGCCGCTGGAAGGATATCCCGACCACGTCATCGATCCGGAGCGAGACCGTCGACTAGCGCGTCCGAAGCGCGCCGGATCGAGCTTAGGAGTCCGAGTCCGGGTCCGAACCCGAATACTTGCTACTCACCTTTTCGAGCCTTGCGAGCTGCTTCTGTGTGAGCTTCACGCCGGCGCTCGTAATCTTTGCCATTGCGGCTCGTTTTCCGTCCGCGAGCTTCTCTTTAACAACGTTTCCCTGTGAAGCAGCCTTTTTCGACACTCTTTTTGCCACTCGTCTTGCGATCCGCTTGCCTGCTTCACTCACCTTATCTGTGGCTGCTCTCGCATCATCGGATATCAGCTTCTTCGGCATGTGCATCGGCTCCCAGGGCACTAACCCGGCTTGAGCTATCGGCCCGGCTGCAGCGGACCTGTAGCTCGCCAGGAGCGGTTATTTGAAGTAGTAGCGGACCCCAAAGGAGGACCTCCAGAGCCATGTCGTGTCGGGCGAGACATCGAGAACCGGCACGAACTCGACGAACGCGCCTACTGGAGCCTCCCTGAACCGGTAGCTGAGGCCCACGGGAAAGCGGATCCCCAGGTCGACGTCATCGTCGAAGACCTTGCCTGAAGTGAGGTCCTTAATTTTCATCCGGGCGCCAATTCCGTAGTACACGGAGAGCCGGCTGCGTGCGGCTCTCGGCACTATCTCTCGCAGCAGCTTGAAGTTGTGGAGCAGATAGTCCGCCTGAACTCGAAGTATCTCCTTGCTGTCGAACGAGTAGGCGCCGGCAGCGACGATGGCCGTGGATCCAGTGAGCCACTTCTTGGCGGTGATCCCGGTCGGCTCTCCGACCACCATGCCGACGCCGAAACCTTTGCCTTCGGCGTGGACGATGTTCGCAAAGGGGAGAAGAACGAGTAACGCTATAGGGATGAGCCTGGACATGGGGGGTCCTTTCGTGGCTGAGGGTTGCCCGAGTGACGGGTCTGTCTGGTAGAGATCTGTAGACGTGCCATTCGCCAGGTTATGTCGGAGATTGGCAGTGAACTCTTGAGAGCGCAGTTCCGCGCGCCGGACCCGCGCTGGGACCTGATCACGTGCGATTGCCTGGGCTCACGCGCACGAGCTGCGGATTTGTTGCTGCCGGATGAGGTCAGAGGTTGGCGATCGAGCGCCATTCGGAGGTGGAGTACTTCCATCGCACGCTCGCTGGAACCAACGAGTTCCAGCGAGCGTGCTGATGGAGGAGTTCGGAAGGCGTATCGCTAGGGCCAGATCTCGTCGATTTCCTCGTCGTTCAGCCGATTGGAGCGGTGCGAGCCCCCGACATCCAGGTACCAGCTGTCGGCGATCTTGCTGGCGGAATCAAAGCCCGGGTACTGGCTCAGCGGACGCGGCACCAGGAAGTCGACGCTTCCGTTGTTGATCCAGGCCGACGCACGGGTCACGTCCCCATCGATCACCACCAGTGAATCGTTGAACCGTGCCTGGTTGTACCAGGAATCCAGCGCGATGGCGGTCCGGCTACCCACGATCGAGAAATCGTGAATCCGCACGAACTCGATCCCGGACATCCCCACGTGCGTACGGTCCGCATGGGGGAGATTAATGTTCAGGCTGTCGACGCTGAGGCTGTAGGTGGAGTAGAGCTCTCCATCGCCTCCGGTGTGCAGGTAGGTGCCGTGATTAGGGCCGGCATCGGTATATACGACGACGGCGCCCTGGAAGGTATTCTCGAGATCGACCGCAGTGATGTTCCGGATAAAGACGTCTCCGGGGTGGCCTGCCACCGTGATGGCCGATCCACCGTCACCTCGAAGGTCTCGAATCGTCACGTCTTCGATGAGCAGCCGCCCGTGGCCCGAGGGTTGGGGCGTCTGAGCGCCGGACTCGAATTCGTCCCAGTTGGCCGGGTTATTGGTGTCAAAGGCCCGGTTGACGATCTGGATCGCCGTGCGGGTCGAGCCGTTGTGCTCGATGCCCTGGAAGTAGGAATCTCCCTGCGGGCTGTCGACGTAAATGGCGTGCTCGAGCACGGGATCGAAGCTGCAATTTCGGAAGTCGTAGCGACCGAGGGCGCGAATACGAACGCCCCACTTGTAGCCGAAGCCCTCGAAGGCCCCCGTCGCAAGCTGCTCTTCGGAGGCGGCGAAATGGACGTCGTAGAAGCGGATGATCCCGAACCTCTCGCCCTTACCTCCGCCTACGGCCATGTTATAGCGTGCCTCGATGGTGAGGTTCTCGAAGCGTGCATCCTCCACCCCACCGTGGACCGTGCCGTTGTTCATGCGGTTCCGGAAGCCGAGCTCGCCGATCTTGGCATCGGGCGTCATGCCGACAATGCTGAAGCGCATGGGGACCGGACCCCAGTGAGCCACGTAACCCTTATTGTCCGAGTCGCCCGCACCGATCTGCATGCCGTCGCCGCGAATCGGACCGTAGATGCCGAAGACCGGATCGGAACCCGGTGTGGCAGCTCGAAGAGCGGTGATCAGAGGGTAGTTTCCGCCCGAAAGTACCTCGTCATCCTCGGCTCCAGGACCGTTGAGAACGACAACCTGGTGCGGGTAGACCTCGATGTTGACCGGACCCAGCGGCTTTCTCGGCGGCGGCCGGAAGCTCTCGTGCATCGGGTTGGGGACGAAGGTGCCAAGATAGGTGGTGACGCCCTGGACCCAGGTGTACGCGGCGACCCTCAACGAGCTGTTGACGGACTTCATTGGGTAGGTGGCCTCGAACATGCCGTTGGCATCGGCGCGGAACACTTTCGCGATGCTGGCCCCGTTGTTCAGCGCCTCTCCCGCGTGACTCGCATCCTCGATGCGGTTCGGCAGGATGAGCAGCGGCAGGTACGCGTTCGGTGCGACCGGCCCGATTTCGAGCGTGGCCATGCCGCCGGAGCGGGTCCAGCGGAGGAGCTCGTTTTCCGCTTGTCCTAGAGCCTCAGTAGCCGGCAAGCCCAGCCAGGCCAAGCACAGTAGACAGTACGCCATTCGACTTCTCATCAGCAGCATGCAGTCCTCCGCATTTGCTCGAGATGCCAGTAGTCCCCCCTTGCTCGAGCGACAAAATGATGTGCAATTCCCATACCCTGGCCTGCGAACCGTCAGCATTAATGGCAGACGCGTCGGTTTTCAAGGGGTCACGGGCGAGAGACCGAATGTCTTTCCGTGCAGATCGGCCATCAGCTGCCGACCTCACGGGGTGTAGCTGGAGCGCCCCCGTCCTCGTCCTGTACGTGCCGGGGCCCGAGCGGTGACGACAATTGACGTCACATTAGGTCAGATCGCGTCACTTTCGGTCAGCTTGGGACGTACGCGTCGAGCTAGTAGAGCTGTCGCCAGAAGACGAGCTCGATCGGTGGCGGCGGGTCGGCCGGTATGTCCAACTGGATTAGGGCCCCGGTGGAGGTCCGGCCCACGATCTGGACCTTGTCCTTCGAGATCGTGATGCGCGGATCGCCCGGCACGCCCGGACCGACGTACAGCTTGCGCTGGTCATTGCCCGCTGCAGCCGCCGAGTCGAGCAAACCGCCCGCGTTGCCCAGGTTGAAGACCCAGACGTTGCTGGCCCCGCTGCTCACGCCACCACAGGGACCGAGGGGGGCGCCGGCGCCCGCGGGGTCGTAAGCGAGCGTGATCAGGATCCCGGCGAACAGCACGTGGTTCGTGATGAACTTCTCACCCTCCGGGGCCTTGATGAAGTAGCCATCGTCGAAGGGATCGGGGTCCGTCGCCAGGTTCGACACGTCGTTGAGCCCCCGTGTCACGCTGCCCACCAGCGTGTGGCCCTCCCCGATCGTGACCCAATTCGTGAGCGGATCCTCGGGATCCAGCCCGAGCGGCGTACGATCCCAGACCACCCAGAAGCGGTTGTTGTCATCGTCCGCCGCGTCTCCGATGTAGCCGAGGTTGGTGCGCTCGCCACTGCCGAAGGCGAGCACGAGCTCCCCGTTCAGGTAGGTCGCCACGGGCGGGAAGAAGATGCTGTGGTGGTGGGTGCCCCCGGCTCCGAGCGTCGCAGGATCCGACTTGAACAGGAGCCCCACCGGCCAATTGTCCATGAGGCCATCGCTGAGGGCCGTGTCCTCGCCCACCTTAGAGATGTCCCAGCGCCACATCTGACCGCCGAGATCCCCCACGTAGACCACGTCCGCGAAGCCATCGAAGTCGAGGTCGAGCACCGCCGGCGAGCTCGGGATCGAGAAGCGCATCTGGTTGAGCGTCTCCGTCGGATTCGCGTCGTAGACGACCTGGCCAATCAGCTCTCCCGTGTCCATCGCTACCATGAAGATGCCCTTGCTCGCATCCGACCAGGAGGCGCTGCCCGGGTCCGAGACGTAGGCGGCCAGGCCGGGATCACCATCCTGGCGGTAGCCACCGCCGAAGATGGCTACCCACTGCTCGCGGCAGGGCCCGTCGTCGGTCGTGATCTTGCCGCAGAAATCGGCCGATCCCGTCTTGAGCTTCACACGCGTGATCACGGCCTCGGACCAGGTGTTGCCGATGGGAATGTCTGTCTCGTCGAGCTCCCAGAGCAGCTCGGGATACTTCGAATCCCCGGGATCCGACACATCGAGCGCCAGGTAGCCGCTGTCGCCGTCCTTCATGCCCACCACCAGCGCGGTGGCCCACTCGGTCGGCTCCTTGCTCGTGTCCGCCCCATTCTTCGGGATCCAGATGTCCGCCGCAGAGGGGCTTCCGTCCACGTAGTAGTACTGGCGCGGGTTGTTGATCGGGATGTACTTGAGCGTGTCTGTCAGGAAGCTCGGGATGTAGCCGAAGTCCTCCTCGCCTGTACCGAGATCGTAGTAGCCGTTCTCGGTCTCGGGCGTGGCCGGGTTGTCGCCGACGTTGAACGAGCCCGCGTTGAAGGCGTGCAGCATGCCGTCGTTGGCCCCCACCATGAGCTTGCGATCGCGGTATTGGTGGGTGGCCCAGAAGGAGAGCGGATCGTTGGGCGGGCCGAAGCCGTCCTCCCCGATGAGGAAGGATGACGGGGGCCCGATCTGGATGGCGCCCGAGTGAAAGATGTCACCCAGCACGGCATTCCGTAGCTCGCCCGTGTCGCCGTCGGCGTCGGCGTCGAAGGTGTCCTGTCCCCAGATGAAGTCGATCAGCCCGTCGCGCAGGGCGTTCGTGTTGGCGAAGCTGATCGTGGGATAGTTCGGGTACAGCACCAGATCCGCGTTGGTCAGGGCGAGGTCGGCCGCGCTGACCTTGTTCGTAGCGAAGTCCTCGCGCAGGGCCGTGGGGACGTATTTGGTCGTGTACAGCTTGCGCGTCGGATGCGAGCTCTTGGCGAGCTCGACACCCGCGTCCCAGAAGGGATTGGGCGGGTCGTTGAAGAGGCCGCTGTTCGGATCGAGCGCCGGGTTTTGGTTCTTGTCGAGGATCACGAGCTGGGTCGAGATGCGGAAGGCCTGCAGGTGTCCGGCCCAGAAGGCCTCGTCGCCGCTGGGATCGAAGGAGGCCACGAAGAAGCCGTCCGTGAGCGCCGTCTGGAAGGCCGTCACAGAGGGCGCCGCAAACGAGAAGTTGCCCTCCATGGTGGTCGCTGTGAGCTGGGCGAGCGCGTCGTAGAGCGTCTGGTAGTCGGTCGCGTCGAAGAAGAGTCCGCCCCCGTTGGCGGACGCTGCGATGAGCGAATCCCTTCCCGCGCCAGTCAGGTCGTAGGCGATGTTGTGGACCGTGATGTTCTGCATCCCAGGGATGCCAGGCGCGAAATCGTAGCGGTTCATCGCGTACGCGACATCGTCGATCCAGTCGAGGAAGCCCCAATCGTTACGCAGAGGGGGGGAAGGGCAGTCCTCGCCCATCATCGGCCGGTTGGCGGCGTCGAAGCCGCACTGGAGGCCGCAGGTCTCGACCCCGTCCGCGTCCGCGTCCCCGATCGTGGCGCAGAACTGAGTCGCGTCCGAGAGGGTGGGATCCGCCGGACAGGTGCCGACCGGAAAGCACCACTGGGTGCCGTTGTCCTGCCAGGGGACGTACTTGCCCATGTCCACGGGGTCCGCTTCGCCGTCGGAGAGGTTGATGATCACGTTTGAGCGGCAGTCGTCGACGATGGGACTCGGGGCCGGCGGCTCGATCTGGCCGCTGGGCGGGGGCCAGCTCGTAACGGGCAGTCGAACCGGCAGGGTCCCGTAGAGGGGGAGGGTTCCCCACCCGTCCGTACCGGCGAAGTAGCGGCCGACGTCCGTGAGCGAGGAGCCGTTGGGCGTCCCCCCCGCGTTACTGCCTATTGCGTAGGCATCCAGCACGCTGAGGATGCTCGCGGTGTTGCCAGGAGCGATTGGAACCTTGAGCAGCCCGCCCCAGTTCGTCCGGTCGAACTGGAAGAGGCCGAAGCGCACGTTCTCGACGTACCCAGCCCCCGACCCGTCCGGCGGGTTCACGCTCAAGATGATGTCCCGTATGGCGTCCCGGGCCATCTCCCACTTCTTCTTGGGGCAGGCCGCGCACCCTGCCGAATCCCACTGCATCGATTTGGAGGTGTCGAGCAGGATCATGATGTTGGGCGCGGCGGCATTGGCACTGAAGGTGTTGATGTCGGTTGAGATCGCTTGCGCACGACCGGTTGCCAGCAGCAGCAGCGCCGCAACGAGCAGGACCAGCGGGCGTAATCTTTGCGGGGTTTTCATGCCGTCTCTTGGTGAGAGCAAGAAGCGTTCCGCTCCCGATCGACCGCTTCTCTTGCAGTTACGCCGGACCGCTGCATGCGGGAGATCGGAAAGAGTTGCGCTGCAAGAAAAGTTTGCAGAGGGGGGGCCATCAGCTAACCGCTACGCTCTCAGTAGAGCTGCCGCCAGAAGACGAGTTCGATCGGTGGCGGCGGGTCGGCCGGTATGTCCAACTGGATAACGGCCCCGGTGGAGGTCCGGCCCACGATCTGGACCTTGTCCTTCGAGATCGTGATGCGCGGATCGCTCGGCACGCCCGGACCGATGTACAGGTTGCGCTGGTCATTGCCCGCTGCAGCCGCCGAGTCGAGCAGACCGCCCGCGTTGCCCAGGTTGAAGACCCAGATGTTGCTGGCCCCGGCGCTAGCGTTAGTGCAGGGGTCGCCGTCGTCGACATCGCCCCCGGGATCGTAGCTGAGCGTGATCAGGATCCCGGCGAACAGCACGTGGTTCGTGATGAACTTCTCACCGTCCGGGGCCTTGATGAAGTAGCCATCGTCGAAGGGATCGGGGTCCGTCGCCAGGTTCGACACGTCGTTGAGCCCCCGTATCACGCTGCCCACCAGCGTGTGGCCCTCCCCGATCGTGACCCAGCCCGTGAGCGGATCCTCGGGATCCAGCCCGAGCGGCGTACGATCCCAGACCACCCAGAAGCGGTTATTGTCGTCGTCCGCCGCGTTTCCGATGTAGCCGAGGTTGGTGCGCTCACCACTGCCGAAGGCGAGCACGAGCTCCCCGTTCAGGTAGGTCGCCACGGGCGGGAAGAAGATGCTGTGGTGGTGCGTGCCCCCGGCTCCGAGCGTTGCGGGATCCGACTTGAACAGGAGCCCCACCAGCCAGTTGTCCATGATGCCATCGCTGAGGGCCGTGTCCTCGCCCACCGCGGAGATGTCCCAGCGCCACATTTGACCGCCGAGATCCCCCACGTAGACCACGTCCGCGAAGCCGTCGAAGTCCAGGTCGAGCACCGCCGGCGAGCTCGGGATCGAGAAGCGCATCTGGTTGAGCGTCTCCGTCGGATCCGCGTCGTAGACGACCCGGCCAATCAGCTCTCCCGTATCCATCGCCACCATGAAGATGCCCTTGCTCGCATCCGACCAGGAGGCGCTGCTCGGGTCCGAGACGTAGGCGGCCACGCCGGGATCGCCATCCGGGCGGTAGCCACCGCCGAAGATGGCTACCCACTGCTCGCGGCAGGGCCCGTCATCGGTCGTGATCTTGCCGCAGAAATCGGCCGATCCCGTCTTGAGCTTCACACGCGTGATCACGGCCTCGGACCAGGTGTTGCCGATGGGGATGTCTGTCTCGTCGACCTCCCAGAGCAGCTCGGGATACTTTACATCCCCGGGATCCGACACATCGAGCGCCAGGTAGCCGCTGTCGCCGTCCTTCATGCCCACCACCAGCGCGGTGGCCCACTCGGTCGGCTCCTTGCTCGTGTCCGCCCCATTCTTCGGGATCCAGATATCCGCGGCCGAGGGGCTCCCGTCCACGTAGTAGTACTGGCGCGGGTTGTTGATCGGGATGTACTTGAGCGTGTCCTGCAGGAAGGCCGGGATGTAGCCGAAGTCCTCCTCGCCTGTGCCGAGATCGTAGTAGCCGTTCTCGGTTTCGGGCGTGGCAGGGTTGTCCCCGGCATTGAACGAGCCCGCGTTGAAGGCGTGCAGCATGCCGTCGTTGGC
>Ga0255048_10000619_pt1 | contig 26768 bp, 28 predicted proteins | sample JV7_2_2_MG_FD_183619 | JGI IMG/M metagenome (GOLD analysis project Ga0255048, IMG submission 183619) | Seawater microbial communities from Jervis Inlet, British Columbia, Canada - JV7_2_2 | ecosystem: Environmental > Aquatic > Marine > Inlet | place: Canada: British Columbia | collected 2016-10-06
AGCACCGTTGTAGATTGCACGCATGCAACAACCATTCGTCCCGAGTGATTTTGTAGTTCCGAATCCTCTTGAGGCCCCCGGCTTCCATCTGGAGCCGCTCGGGGCGCACCACAACAATCGGGACTACGAGGCTTGGATGTCGAGTATCGAGTGGATTCGCTCCACGCCCGGATACGGACCGGATTCAGACTGGCCGGTCACGATGAGTCTTGAGGCGAACCTCGACGATCTTGAGATGCACGCCCGTGACTACGAAGACCGGGTCGGGTTCACCTACTCAGTGCTCGACGCCGACGAAGTGATCGGCTGCGTCTACATCTACCCAACAACCGAACCCGGCTTCGACGCATCGGTCAAGTCGTGGGTCAGGGTCAGTCGCAAGGAGATGGATGCGGTAGTGCACCGGACAGTGATGGGGTGGATCGGCCAGCACTGGCCCTTCGACCACCCCCACTATGCCGAAAGGTCGAATCAGACCTACCTGCAACCGTGAATGCATCGAGGTCTCTCGCATGCCTTCTGCTCGCCGTGGCCACTGTTGGTGGTGGCTGTGCGGCAGATGGAGATCCCCTCCTGCAACCCGACTCCGGAGGTGAGACCACTACGCCTCTGCAGAACCGCAATGCGTTCGGTTCGCCAGCAGGCAACCTGACCACGGAGGAGCGACTCAGATTCGAGATAGGCAACTCCTTCTTCACTGAGGGTTGGGTCACCGCCCCCGCATCAAACGATGCGAGAGATGGACTCGGACCGCTCATGAACGCGGTCTCGTGCTCGTCGTGTCATGTGTCCGATGGCCGCGCCGCTCCGCCTGCGGACAGTGACGATCCGGAGCGGGGTCTCCTGCTTCGACTCGGCATACTCGATGGAGATGAGGTCGTGGCTCATCCGGTGTACGGCGGACAGTTGCAGGATCGAGCGATTGCCGGTGTGCCGGTCGAGGGAGCCATCGACATCTCGTACACCGAGATGCCAGGCACCTACGACGACGGCACCACATACTCGCTCAGAGCGCCGCAATACTCGATCGAGATGCAGGGATATGGAGACATCGGCGACGCCATTCTGATCTCTCCACGTATTGCACCCGTCGTCTCTGGTATGGGACTCATCGAGGCCATCCCCGTAGCCGCAGTTCTTGCGAATGTGGACGAAGACGACGAGGACGGCGATGGCATCTCCGGCAGAGCCAACTTCGTCGCATCGGCTGTGACGGGCGAGTCCATGCTTGGACGAATCGGTTGGAAGGCGAATGTCGCGACGATCGAGGACCAGGTGGCAGGCGCGTTCCTCCGCGACATCGGGATCACCTCATCCGTCCATCCCGATGAGAACTGCACCTCCACCCAATCTGAGTGTCTCGCCGCTGTATCAGGAGGCACCCCGGAGCTGACCGCAGAGCGGCTCGCTGAGGTCGTGTTCTATTCATCGACTCTTGCGGTACCCGCCCGAAGAGACCTTGATGACTCCGACGTGCAGGCCGGCGCGGGCCTATTCGGGCGTTTGAACTGCTCCGGGTGTCACACGCCCATGTTCACGACGGGGTCTCACAGCATCGCCGCGATCTCAGGCCAGACGATCTATCCGTTCACTGACCTCTTGCTTCATGACATGGGCCAGGACCTCGCCGATGGGAAGGCCGATGGGCTGGCCACGAGTTACGAGTGGCGAACGCCACCGTTGTGGGGAATCGGCCTCATCGAAACCGTGAATGGGCACACCAATCTGTTGCATGACGGCAGGGCGCGGTCCATAGAAGAGGCAATCCTTTGGCACGGGGGAGAGGCCAAAGATGCACAGACATCGTTCACGATGCTCAACCGGGATGACCGGAACCGCCTGATAGCGTTTGTGGAGTCGTTGTGACTGCGCTCTCGTGGTCAGGGGGTTACGTGAGCAGGATGGTCGCCGTCAGCAGGAAGCCGGTGAAGCCGACGATGTCGGTGATCATCGTGAGGAAGATGTTCGACGCAAGCGCAGGGTCCTGGCCAAGCCTTCGCAGCAATACCGGGATACCAGACCCGACAAGTCCTGCCACGAGGAATGACACCCACACGGCGACGAATACGATCGCAGCGAGTTCCATCGGGGCGATTGATGCGGTTCCTGACTGGAACGCGGTGATGGTTACTGCGGCAAGAAGACCGGCAGATACAGCCATGACGGTGCCGTCGACGAGGCCAATCGTGACTTCCCTGCGAATCGCGCGTCCTGCACGGCCGGGAGGGAGATCCCCCACGGCCATCGAACGAATGATGACCGCAAGGCTCTGGGCGCCCGAATTGCCGGCCAGCAGCGCCACGGTTGGCATGTAGGCGGCGAGGACCGCGTAGGTGGTCAGCGTCGGCTCGAATCGAGAAATGAGCGCAGCGAGGAAGACGCCGACCACGAGATTGAAGAAGATCCACGGGAGGCGCCTGCGCACGGAACGTGTCACTGGCGTGAAGACGGTCTCCTCCTCACCGGCGCCAACCATGACGGCGATGTCTTCACCGACCTCGGCGAGAATCGCTTCGATCGCTTCAGACACCTTCACCATGCCAACGAGGACGCCTTGGGCATCGACCACTGGGATGGCGATCAGGTTGTATCTCTGGATTTCCTCAGCGACCTCTTCGCGGTCGGTGTCGGTCCGTACGCTGACGATGGACGTTTCCATGAGATCATCAAGGCCCGTGCCGGGGCGTGCGAATACGAGTTCCCTGAAAGGAACTACGCCGAGGAGCCGCTCGTCGTCATCGACCACATAGACGTATCGAACGTTCGATCCGAGGTCGTCGTGGATATTCCGGAGGACCTCAATCGCTTCACCCGAGGACATACCGACAGGCAGAGCTGCTACGTCGGTTGTCATCATGCCGCCAGCAGTGTCGGCCTCGTAGATGAGGAGCCGTTCGACATCGCGCGCCGTCGTTGCATCCAAGGCGCTCAGAATCGCCGTTCGATCCTCGGCATCGAGCGCACCGATGAGGTCGACTGCTTGGTCGGTCTCCATCTCAGATACGAGAGCCGCAGCCTGGGACGGCATGAGCTCCTGAAGAACGTCCGCCGCGGCCTCAGGGTGCATCTCGTCGAGCACATCAGCCGCTTCGTCAACAGGGAGTTCCCGGAGCAGATCGGCTGCTCCCTCTTCGTCGAGTGCCTCAAGAATGTCCGCCGCGTCGTGCGGATCGTCGCCTGCGAGTTCCTCCCATGCCTCGTGGTGAGAGTCGAGATAGTCCTCAGCCTCACTCGGCCTTCGGCGCGCGAGTTCCCTGATGGTCGAACCGAGTTGGCCTGGTCGTGCTATCCGGATTCTCATGGCGTCTCCAGCCTAGGAGTCTCAGACAGCGACTTGGATATGCAACAGGCCCCCAAGGGGATGGGGGCCCGCTGCGTGTCCTACGGGTTCACAGGGGGGACTGGAACCCGCAGTATGTTTCGCAGGCTCCCCAGGGGGGACGAGGGAGCCTGCTGAGGGTCGTCTGGCGACCCAGCTATTTGAGGATACCTCATCGACGAGCCACTTCAAGCCGAATTGATGATGATTCGTGTCAGGATGCCAGAATTCGTCCAGAAGGCCCGTGTTCAAACGTTCGTTCGACGATGCGACCGATGACCGAACCTGAACTCCCCTCATCTTCGATGGCTTGAACGAGAGCATGCTCCAGCGCCGGGTCGACGGAAAGCAACAGTCCCCCGCTTGTTTGAGCGTCCGAGAGCACCCACTTGAGGTCGTCAGCGACACCGTCAAAGACGACCATCGATTCGATAGCGGCCCTGTTCCTGCGCGTACCTCCCGCGATTTCTCCACTCGCCACGAGCTCTCTGACACCGGCGATTGTTGGGATCGCATCAGCATCGAGTTCGGCGCTTACGCCCGAGCCCCTGGTCATCTCCGAGAGGTGGCCCAATAGCCCGAATCCCGTGATGTCTGTCACGGCTCGCACGCCCACTCGCTGTGCGGCGCGTGCGGCGCCTCGGTTGAGTTGCGTCATGATCGCTATGGCTTCGTCGATCACGGACTGAGGAGCCTTGCCGTGTTTTGCCGCGGTAGAGACAACGCCCGTTCCGAGGGGCTTCGTGAGGACGAGGGACTGTCCGGGTTCGGCGGCGCTGTTGGTGGTGATGTCCTTCTCCGGTGCGGTGCCTGTGACCGCAAATCCGTACTTCGGTTCAGGGTCGTCGACAGAGTGGCCACCTACAACTGTGCAACCGGCCTCAGCCATGATCGCAAGGCCGCCTTCGATCACTCTGCCAAGCACGTCGAACGGAATCGTGTCGCGCGGCCAACCGATCAGCTGGAGCGCGGTGAGCGGGTCACCACCCATCGCGTAGACGTCGCTCAACGCATTCGCTGCGGTGATCCTGCCCCAATCGTAGGGATCGTCGACGACCGGCGTGAAGAAGTCGACCGTTTGGATGATGACGTTGCCATCTCCGACCCGAAAGACCCCGGCGTCATCTGAACCCGGGATACCCACAACAAGGTCCGGGTGCAGCGTGGCTGGGTGGTTGTGCGTGTGACGCAGGACCTGCGTCAGCTCGTCAGGACCGAGCTTGCACGCTCAACCGGAGCCGTGGGAGAAGGCTGTGAGCCTCACGTCTTTCATGTCCAGAACGTAGCACTGCCCGTGATGGTCAGGTACTGGTCCCCGGCTATGTTTCCAATCAGCGAGCAACGGAGATGCATGCGGGTAGCGGTTATCGGCGGGGGAACGATGGGAATCGGAATTGCTCATAGATTCGCCGCCAACGGCGCGTCTGTCATCGTCGTTGACGTCGACCTTGCAACCGCACAGACCGCGGTCTCCCGAACAGTTGAGACGCTCACGACCGCTGCGGCGCGTGGCAAGCTCAATCCGGATGACCTCGATGGTGTTGTATCGAATGTCCACGCTGCCGCGTCGATCGAGGATCTCGACATTGGACTCGAGTTGATCGTTGAGGCGGTCATTGAGGACGTCCAGCTCAAACAGTCGATCCTTGCGGCCTGCGAGGCCCGTGATCCGGTTGTACTCGCCTCAAACACGTCAAGTATCTCCATAGATGAGCTTGCTACGGGATTGTCGTCACCGGAGCGTTTCGCTGGAATGCACTTCTTCAATCCTGTGTGGGCAATGCACCTCGTTGAGGTGATCAGGGGTGCAGCAACTTCAGACGCCACCCTTGACACCATCGCATCGATGGTCGAGTTTCTCGGAATGGAGCAGGCACTCATCAACGATGCCCCCGGCTTCGCAACCAGCAGGCTTGGTGTCCTCGTCGGCGTTGAGGCGATCCGGATGGTCGAAGAGGGCGTTGCTGCACCCACGGATATCGATCGGGCGATGGCACTCGGCTATGGGTATCCGATGGGGCCACTCATGCTCGGTGATCTCGTTGGACTTGATGTGCGATTGAAGATTGCTTCACATCTGGCATCCGTGTACGGCGAGCGGTTCAGACCGCCCGAGCTGCTCAAGACGATGGTGGCTGAAGGGAAGCTCGGCAAGAAGTCCGGGGTTGGCTTCTACGACTGGACCTCAGGGTCAGCGGTTCCGTTGCAGGAACTCTGAAACGACCTCGCAGGTCACTTCCGGCTTGTCCGCCATCGGATTGTGTCGTGCTCCGCCGATGACTCGAAACTCAGCATCAGGGATCAAGTCGGCCATCTCTTCGTTCAAGGACCGATACTTGTCGTCCTCTTCACCGGCTATGAGCAACACCGGAACTGACACGGTCGCGAGTTCGTCCCAGATAGATGGCTGTGCCCCTTGTCCGTAACCGCGAAGGGCAGCGGAGAGACCGGTGGACGTATTCGCTGAACGGACGGTGCGGTCCCAAGCCCTGCGGTCGGTGCTCAAATGGTCAACCGACGTGATCCCGGCTGACGTCCACGAGTCAACGAACGCTTCCAGGCCGATGGCTTCTATGCGCCCGGCGAGCTCCGCATCCTGATCTGCGCGATCCCGACGCGCGCTCGTATCGCGGATCCCGGCTGTTGCTGATATGAGCACGAGGCTCGAGACGTCGTCGGGAGACTCGACGGCGGTGAGAAGTGCGAGCCTGCCGCCTTGGCTGTAGCCAAGCAGTGGGCGAGGGCGCGCAAGCGAGGCGAGAACTGACTCGATGCTCGCAAGGACGCTGTCGATGTCACAGGCCTGCGTACGGCTAAGACCGTGACCTGGAAGGTCTGGGGCGATGAGCGTGTGGCCACACGCTGCAGCGAAGGGCGAGAATTGCTCACCCGTCATTGAGAAGCCGTGAAGTGCGACCATCTCTGGACCAGCACCGAACCGCCGAAGGTGCAGCACGGCTACTCCTTGATCGGAACTTCTGTGGTGAGCACCTTGTAGATAACGGCGGCGATGAGTGCGGCGACGCCGAGGAGAATGAGTTTCTTCATGCCGCAAGGATACTCCCTGACCTGACCCCAGAACACAGATCGGCGGCACAGAACATGGTCCACCGACTGCCTACCCTTGACGCGTGACCACATCCGCGCGCGCACGGCGAGTCTTTTCATACGTTGCCTGGGGAACCCTCGCGTTCAACGTGCTGGTGATTCTGTGGGGGACCGTGGTGCGTGCAACGGGTTCGGGTGACGGATGTGGTGAGAGCTGGCCGAAATGTGGGCAGCAGTTCATCCCGCCGAACCCAACGGTTGAGACACTGATTGAGTTCTCGCACAGAGCGTCCTCATTCCTTGCCGGTATCGGTGTCGCTGCTGTGTTCTTCCTTGCAATGTGGGCCTGGCCGAAGCGTCACATCGTGCGCAAAGCGGCGACTGCATCTGGTGTCTTCCTTGTGGTAGAGGCCCTTCTGGGCGCCGCGCTCGTCTTGTTCGGCTGGGTAGACGATGACATCTCAGGCGCCCGCATGATCGTTGTTCCGCTCCATCTTGTGAACACGTTCATGCTGCTCGGCTCGCTGGCGGTGACCGCCTGGTGGGGTTCGGGACTCCCCCAGCCCCGGACCGTTGGCAAGGAGCGGTCGATCCGTTGGCTCTGGATCGGAGCCGCAATCCTTCTTGTCCTTGGCGCAACAGGAGCACTCAACGCACTTGCGGACACGATCTTTCCTGCGGACTCAGTAGCTGACGGAATCGCAGACGAGTTCGGGCCGACGGCGCCGCTCCTCCTTCGTCTCAGAATCATCCATCCGATCGTTGCCGTTGCGGGTGGGTTGTTCGTTGGATGGATCTCCGCTGACATCTCCCGTCGAGGTTCGGAACGAACGAGACGCCTCGCCGTCTCGGTGAGCGTCATCGTGCTCTCCCAGTTCTTCATCGGAATCGCCAACATCTTCTTCCTCACGCCCCTGTCGATCCAGGTGATTCACCTGATGGTTGCCGACTTCCTTTGGATCGCGTTCATCCTGTTCGGTGCCTCATGGCTTGGTGACCCGATCCGAGTCGATGACAGGCACTTGGTGGGCTCATGACGGCACGGGCGTATATCGAAATGACCAAGCCGCGGATCATTGAGCTGCTGCTCATCACAGCGGTGCCGGCCATGGTGGTTGCGGATGGCGGTTGGCCTGGTTGGCAGCTCGTGTTGCTCGTGCTCATCGGCGGAACTCTCTCGGCCGGTGGAGCGAATGTGATCAATCAAGTCTACGACCGCGATATCGATCGCATCATGAAGCGCACTTCGGGTCGGCCGCTCCCCACTGAGCGAGTGTCGCCGATTCCAGCCACGGTGTTCGGGATCGTGCTGGGACTGGCCGGTTTCGTCGTGCTTGCCGTTGGGTCAACGATTCTCGCGGGTGTTCTCTCATTGGTCGCCTTCGGCTTCTACGTGTTTGTGTACACGATGCTGTTGAAGCGAACAACGACGCAGAACATCGTGATCGGGGGTGCCGCTGGAGCAGTCCCTGCCCTCATCGGCTGGGCAGCTGTTACCGACGATCTGTCCGTGGCACCGTGGGTCATGTTTGCGATCATCTTCTATTGGACTCCTCCGCATTTCTGGGCACTCTCGCTCAAGTACGAGGAGGACTACCGGGCCGCTGGAGTTCCGATGCTGTCTGTGATTGCAGGCGACGAGGTCACCTTCCGGCAGATCTTCTGGTACTCGATCGTGACTGTTGGCGTGAGCCTGATGCTGATTCCAGTCGCCAGCCTCGGCTGGATCTACGCTGTCGTGACGATCGCTCTGAGTGGCTGGCTGATCATCGCTGCGTTCCGTCTTCGGTCAGACCGCACCCGAGCGATGGGGTTCTTCGGGTTCACGAACCTGTACCTGGCCGGCGTTTTCCTCGCCATGGCGATCGATCGGCTTGTCGACACGACGGCGTTGATCGAAGGGACCACGTTCTGGATGGTGGCCGCCACCGCTCTGATCGGAATCGGCGGGTTGGCTGTCATCGCGTCCGAGATCTCGTCCGATGCGCGTGCTCCGGGTGTTTCCAGGCCGAGGCAGATCATCGAAGTAGGCGTCACTGCGGTGTTTGCGTTCGCACTCACCTGGATCGCATGGCTCGCCGTTGGGAATCTCACCGTCGATCTGGTGTCCTAGTGCCCTGCCCAGCAACCTTTGCGCTGTTCTGTCGTCCAGGAGCACTTCTCGCGGCGTCCTCGTCCTCGACGCAGTCCAGACTGCGCCTTCGTCCTGTGTCCTTGCAATCAGCGCACCTGAATCGACATCGACACCTCGAACGCTACTGGGCAGGGCACTAGGCTCTCCGCCGTGTCAGACACAGCCCCCATTCGTGCAGAGGAACGGTTCGACGAGCAGACCGCAGCTGGCTATCTCCACGAAACGTTGCCAGATCTCTTCCCCTGTTCGGACGTTCTCTTCGACCAGTTCCCCGGTGGCGCCGCCAACCTGACCTATCGAGCCCGCTGTCCCGAAGCTGACGAATGGGTACTGAGGCGGGCGCCCCTTGGCGAGGTTGCAAGAGGCGGGCACGACATGGCTCGCGAATACAAGGTGTTATCCCGTCTGTGGCGTGAATACGAGTTGGCACCGAGGGCGCACCACTTCTGTGACGACTCTGAGGTCATCGGCAAGCCATTCTTTGTGATGGAGCGACGCCATGGATTCGTCATTCGTAAGGACTGGCCTGAGTTCTGCGTCGACGATCCACATCGGCAGCGGATCGTTGCAGAGTCCCTGGTGGACGCGCTGTGCGATCTTCACACGGTTGATCCGCGGTCCGTTGACCTTGCGGATCTTGGACGGCCGGAGGGGTTTGTTGAGCGTCAGATAGAAGGCTGGTCGCGCCGATGGGATGCCGCAGCGACCAGACCCGTTCCTGACATGGATGCGAATGCCCGCCTCTTGCGATCCGGAGTCCCCACGCCGCAGCTCGCGACGATTCTCCACAACGACTTCAAACTGGACAACACCATGGTTGGCACCGATGGCCACCTCGTCGCGGTATTCGACTGGGACATGGCAACGCTGGGTGACCCGTTGGTGGACTTCGGGACAATGCTCGCGTACTGGGCCCAGCCCGATGACCCAACGCATCTCGTCTTCGGAGCCAATGCTGTTGCGATCGGTGAGGTGATGCCCAAGTCCGAGGTACGTGAACGGTACGCAGAGCGAACCGGCTTCGATGTGTCCGAGATTTCGTACTACGAGAGTCTTGCGCTGTTTCGGATCGCCGTGATTATCGAGCAGATATACGCGAGATACGTTGCGGGGCACACGACAGACGAGCGTTTCGCCGGCTTCGAACCGATCGCTCCGCTCCTCGCCGCCGCAGCCCGCGATCTGCTGTCGTAGGATCAGCGGCATGCCACAGGAGCGAATCGACGAACTCAGACAACAGATCGACGAGATCAATCAGCGCCTTCTCGCTCTGATCTCGGAACGCCAGGACGTATCGGTTGAGATCGGAGCGATCAAACTCGACCATGGTCTCCCGCTGTACTCGGAGCAGCGCGAGTCTGAACTCCTTGCAACATTCCGTGGCGACGCAGCGCGCCTCGACATCGACCCTGACTACGTGGAGGAGTTGATGCGCGTTGTGCTTGAGCACTCGAGGGCCGCCCAGCGTCGCAAGAATCAACGCGACCCGTGATGGAGGTCACCGAGGGGAGCGACGGGCGGTTGCGCTGCTGGTGGGGAGTAGGCAACGCGGAGTATGAGACCTATCACGACACGGAGTGGGGGTTCCCCCAGCTCGATGACAAACGACTCTTTGAGAAGATCTGTCTGGAGGGTTTCCAGTCCGGGTTGAGCTGGTTGACGATCCTTCGGAAGCGAGAAAACTTCAGGGCAGCGTTCGATGGATTCGACTTCAACCAGGTGCGAACGTACGACGAGTCAGACGTCGACCGCCTCCTCGCCGATGCAGGCATCGTGCGACACCGAGGCAAGATCGAAGCGACAATCAACAATGCCAACCGAGCCGTTGAGACGGTTGACGAGCACGGCTCCCTCGCCGACTACTTCTGGTCGTTCGAACCGCCACGGAGGGCCGCGCCGACCGAGATTGCTGCGACAACTGACGTGTCGGTAGCACTCTCGGTGGATCTCAAGAAGCGCGGATGGAGATTCGTTGGACCGACGACTGCCTATGCATTCATGCAAGCCATGGGGCTGGTCAATGACCATCTCAGAAACTGTTTCGTCCGTGATCAGGCTGAGGATGAGAGACAGAATCTGGGATCGGCCCCTTCTGAGGTCTGAACCCGGTCAGGAATACTCGCTCTTGGCTTCGCGCGTCATCAGTTCGTGGAGCGCGTGGTCGACGTCGGCTTTCTCGTAGAGCACCGAGCCAACCTTCTCTGCGATCGGCATATCGACTCCGTGCTTGTGTGCGAGCTCGAGGACGCCCCGCGTTGACTTGACGCCCTCAGCGACCATGTTCATCTCTTCGACGATGTCTTCAAGGTCCCTGCCCTGGCCGAGCCCATAGCCAACGGTCTGATTCCTGCTCTGGGATGAGTTGCATGTCGCGATGAGGTCGCCGAGTCCGGCAAGGCCGGAGAAGGTGCGTTCGTCGCCGCCCATTGCAACTCCGAGGCGTGTCATCTCAACAAGGGCGCGGGTGATCAGGGTGGCGAGGGTGTTGTCGCCAAAGCCCTGCCCCCGTGCCATGCCTGCGGCCAGCGCCATGACGTTCTTCACGGCTCCGGCGCTCTCCGATCCGATGACGTCCGGATTCGTATACACGCGAAGTCGAGGCGTTCCGAACACCTGCTGGATGGCTGTCGCGATCGTCTGATCCTCCATTGCGATCACCGTCGCTGCCGGTTGGCCAGCCATGATCTCTCGTGCGAGATTCGGTCCGGTCAATACGCCGACGATCGATGGATCGTGGCTCGGAAGCACGTCGAGTGTGACCTCCGTCATCCGCATCAGCGTGCCAGCTTCGATTCCTTTGGAGAGCGACAGGATTGGCGTGTCGTTGGGGATTGCGTCGGTCAGTCGTAACAGAACGTCGCGGTACCCGTGCGACGGCACGCCCATGATGATCACGGTTGCGTCGTTCACCGCACCATGGAGATCGTCGGTCGCTACGAGTTCAGGAGAGAGGTCGTATCCCTTGAGGTATCGCTTGTTGCGGTTCTTCTTGTTGATGCCCTTGACGACATCTTCGCGACGAGACCAGATCGTCGTGGGGGCATAGGGCGCCGACAACGACGCCACAGTCGTACCCCATGATCCTGCCCCAATCACTGTGTACTTCATGGGGGCAGAATACCGAACACTCCATGGACTCGCCTCCGACAGTGAATTACATACTTGCAATTCGACCCGACCCGTAGCAAGCTTGCTGGCGTGCCGGACCGGAACGCCAGCGTGACGCCAGGACCAAGATCGTTCGTATTGGACACCTGTGTGCTGCTCGCAGACCCGCAGTCCATCCTTCGCTTCGATGAGCATGATGTAGTGCTTCCCATGGTCGTCATCGAGGAGCTCGACCGACAGAAGACGAGAATGGACGAGGTCGGTGCCAGTGCCCGCAGCGCGATCCGGCTGCTCGAGGAGATGGGCGCTTCGCGGCGAGGCGGCCTTGCAACTCCTCATCAGCTTCCAGGCGGCGGAACGATCCGTATCGAACTGAACGGAATCCAATCCGAACGGCTCCCCGTGGTCCTCAACCCAACAACTCCCGACCACCGGATCCTCGCGACGTGTCTCAACCTCCACGACTCCGGATCCGACACCGTACTCGTCACCAAGGACGCAGCGCTTCGGATCAAGGGAGCGCAGCTCGGCATCGATGTCGAGGACTACCGCGGGGACATCGTCCAGGTGGATGAGTCGTACAGCGGCGTGGCAGAAGTCGAGGTTGACCAAGACGTCATCGATGAGATCTACGACTCAGGGAAGGCTGAGATCCCGTTTCTTGATGGCATCGTGAATCAGTACCTCATCGTGAAGGGCCCAGGGTCTGCATCCGCTCTGGCTCGTGTTGCCGAAGATGGTCCAGACCCTGTCGCGGTTCGAGTATCAGGCTCGCGGCACATGTTCGGCATCGAAACCAAGAATGTGCGCCAGGCGTTCGCTGCAGATCTCCTCATGGATCCGGACGTCTCGGCGGTGAGTCTCATGGGCATGGCAGGGACAGGAAAGACCTTCCTCTCTCTCGCTGCTGGCCTCGAGCAGGTTGTTGAGATGGGCCGCTACCGCCGGGTGTCCGTGTACCGGCCGTTGATTGCTGTTGGACGACAAGAAGTGGGATTCCTCCCCGGAGACCTCAGTGAGAAGCTGGAGCCGTGGATGGCGGCTGTCCACGACAACCTGTACGCGCTCTTTGGTCACAACGGTGCGAATCCGAAGGACATGGTCGACGAGCTCTTCGACCGTGACATCCTCGAGATGGCCGCTGTCACCTATCTGCGGGGACGCTCGATCACCGATGAGTTGGTGATCGTGGACGAGGCCCAGAACCTCGAGCTTCCGACGCTCAAAGTCATCCTCACCCGCATGGCTGCCAACTCCAAGGTCGTGTTCTGCGGAGATCTCACCCAGGTCGACAACCCGTACATCTCACCATTCGGCGGTCTCTCTGCCCTGATTGAGAAGTTCAAGGGCAACCCCATGTTCGGCCATGTCACGATGGAGCGAACGGTTCGGAGCCCGCTCGCCGAACTCGCTACCCAGCTGCTCTAGAGCCTTCCGATAAGCGCTGCAGCGACTTCACCCGCGACGCGTGCGTTGTTCTCCGAGAGAGCGAGATTCGCGGGAATGTTGCGTCCATCGAGTCCCTTTGAAATCTCTGCGAGTACATGTGGTGTAATCGCGGCACCGGTGATTCCGATGTCAGCGGCTGAGGCCAATGCATCTGACATTGCGGACTGAATCTCCTCAGATGAAAGCGCATCACCCTCAGGGATCGGTACGGCGAGGAGTGCACCACCGGACTCCCATGAGAGTCGTTGCTCCATCAGGTCTGCCACATCCTCAGCTGTGTCAAGGCGCAGCGGCACCGGCTGCCCGGACGAACGTGCATAGAACATGGGGAAGTCGTCGGTTCGGTAGCCGATCACCGGCACCGACAGCATTTCGAGATGCTCAAGTGTTCCTGCGATATCGAGGAAGGCCTTCGCTCCTGCCGCCACGGTGAGGACGGGATGACGAGCGATAGCGCCGAGATCCGCAGACACGTCGCCCGTCTCTGACGACCCGTGATGCACACCGCCGATTCCGCCGGTGGCAAACACCTTGATTCCTGCTCTCGCGGAAATCGCGAGACTCGCAGACACCGTCGTCGCGCCAACGGCCCACTTTTGCGTGATCGCAGCGGGAATGTCTCGCTCCGCGGTCTTCACTGCTTCGCCGAGGATGCGGTCGTAGCCGCTGCCTTCGAGGCCAACACGTGCGACTCCATCCATGACCGCTGTCACTGCTGGCTCAGCTCCGGATGCTCTCACTGCAGCGAGCGTCCGCACCAGGGCCTCCTCGTTTGCGGGGGAGGGCAGACCGAGATTCGAGAAGATGGTACTTTCGAGCGCCACGACGGGCTGGCTGGCTTCGAGCGCCTCTCGTACTGGTTCGCTAACGAGCATGTGTGTCATTGAGGTCTCCGCATCGGTTGCTCCGCACCCATGAGGTTACGAGGAGTGCTCGGTGAGCACCTGCGCTGCGACTCGATGGCCTTCGGAGATGGCACGATCCACACCCCAAGATCGCATTCGTCCGTTGATGAAACCTGCGGCAAATGCATCTCCCGCGCCGGTTGTATCTCGTACCCTGCCGAGTGGGAGTGCGGCTACGGATGCCACGAGATTCCCGTCCGCATATGCCACGGCGGCCGCGCGTCCTGCCTTCACGATGGTGACACCGACTCCTGCAAGGCCCCTCGACTCCGAAACGCCGAGCGTGGCGCCCTCATCCGTGTTGCAAAGGACGACGTCGGGCTGAAGTTCCTTCAGCACCCCCTTGAATTCCTCCACGCCCATTTCGTTGATGATCGCCACTGAGGATGCGTCGACGCTGATCCCCGCTCCTGCACGTCTGACGAGGGCGATCGCTTGCTTGGTGGAAGCCGCGAGGGGTTCGACAACAAGCGAATACGCGGGTACATGCAGCCATGCAACATGTTCGAGATCCGTCGCAGCGATCTCCGTCAGCTCGGTTGCCGCCCCACGATCCGGCAGCATCGATCGCTCGCCATCTGGGTCCACAAGCACGACAATCGTGCCGGTTCGCCCTCCGCGCTGGATGCGCGGGTCAACACCCGCGGAGCGCATCTCCTCCACCAGCGCTGCGCCGGTGGAATCCGCACCCACCTTGCCGATGAATCTCACGTCGAGGCCGCAAGACGCTGCCGCTACAGAAACGTTCGCGGCGCTCCCGCCGCGGCGTCTGACGATGGATGCGGTCGTGTCCGATCCTGTCGCGATATCGGAACTGAGCCGAACGACGACATCCTCGACGAGGTCGCCGATGCAGCAGAGCACTACCCAGCCGCTTGCTCGGTGGCGGTCTCGTCTGTCTCCTGTTCGGACTTTCGGATGCGACATCTTCGGGCGGCGAAGAACACTGCCGCGCCGACGACGACCACCCCGAAGCCGATGAGTGCATACTTCGATCCACGGCGTGCCTTTGCGGCAACATCACCGGCCGTAAGGGCGAGCTCGTCAACCTTGACGGCGATGCTCTCTGCCTGGTGAAGTCGATCCTGCACGAAACCGATACCCCGTTCGAGCTGATCGACGGAAGTCTGTGCGTATTCGAGGGTTTCTGCGGCGGTCATCTGGTCCTCGCTCGGTAGTGCTGTCTGTTCCAGTGATTCTACGTCACCGAATCTGGGTCAGTTCCGGGTTGTCACTGACCCGCGACCACGTACGAACGATATCTGGCAGCCTGATCGTGGGGGAGACGAACAGTGACCGCTGTTCCGGTGTCATTGTGCTCGGTGGCGATGACATCCGCAGACTCGTGGAGGTCGGCAAGGAGGTCTCCCCGTTCGTACGGAATCTCGAGAGCCAACTCAATTGTCTTGGCGTGGAGACCGGTGGCGATCGTGTCGAGAAGCTTCGGAACTCCCTCACCGGTCTTCGCTGATACGAACACTGCGTCTGAGTGCAGGGCCCTCAGGCGCGAGAGCGTCGTGGCATCGACTGCGTCCGACTTGTTGAATACGACGATCTCGGTGATGTCATCGGCCTCGATTTCACTGAGAACCGCATGGACCGAAGCGATCTGGTGATCAGGGTCATCATCTGATGCATCGACCAGGTGCACGAGTAGATCGGCGTCTGCCACTTCTTCAAGCGTCGACTTGAAAGCTTCGACAACTTCGTGGGGAAGATCCCTGACGAAGCCGACGGTGTCCGACATCAGCGCCTCGTGCCCGTGGGCGAGTTCGAGTTTCCGCACTGTCGAATCGAGCGTTGCAAAGAGCTGATCCTGGACAAGTACGTCCGCATCGGTCAGCCTGTTGAACAGCGTTGACTTGCCAGCGTTCGTGTAGCCAACGATCGCGACCACAGGGTCACCTGCCCGCCTCCGCTGCTTGGAGCGAGTGGCTCGGGATTGTTCTGCGTCTTTGAGGAGCGTTTCGATTCTGCGAATACGGTCGAGAATTCGACGCCGGTCCGTCTCGAGCTTCGTCTCACCGGGACCCCGCGTGCCGATGCCCGCGCCGAGCCGTGAAAGCTCGATGCCCTTCCCTCGCAGCCGAGGGAGGCGGTAGCGAAGCTGGGCGAGTTCCACCTGCATCATGCCCTCCTTGGTGTGAGCGTGCTGGGCGAAGATGTCAAGGATCAGGGCAACACGGTCGACAACATCGCACTGGAATGCCTGCTGGAGGTTGCGCTGCTGAGCAGGCGTGAGGTCATTGTCAAAGACAACCACATCGATGTCTTCGATCTTTGAGATAGACACGAGTTCACTGAGTTTCCCGCTTCCGATGAACGTTGCCGCAGTTGGGCGTTCGCGTCTCACGAGGATCGACTCGACCGGTTCGGAACCGGCTGTGTCGGTGAGCAACTCCAGTTCTCTGAGGCTTGCCTCGCCGCGAACCTTGTCGTGCCGGGAACGGATGAGGCCGACGAGGAGCGCTCGCTGGCGTACGACATCGAGGTCGGTTACCGAGGCGGTAAGGCGCTGGCGCTGGCGGCCTGCGTGGGATCCGGGAGACTCAGCCATGGGCGAAAGGTACAGCACCCGCGCCTGCGACGGTTGCTCGCGCCCTGCAAACGTGCCTACTCTCACCGCCACACGGATTCTGTCCGTGGCAAAACTCATATGGAGGCAATCAAATGGACGACAACCTGAAGAAGTGGTTGCCGTGGATCGCAGTTGCGGCTGTAGCTCTCATCGTCATTGTCATCATCGCTGTGAACAGCGGTGGCGACGACGAAGCGGCTACGACGACGACGGCGGGCACGGAGACGACCACGAGTGCGGGAGACACGACAACGTCGGCTCCCGACGAGACGACTACCTCGGCACCAGACGAGAAGCCCGAACCCGGGCCGCTCGGCGCTGTCGAGGTTGCACCGGGTGAGAACATCCAGATCCGAAGTCTGCAGGCGATCACCGGTGACGTTGCGTTCCTCGGTATTCCGAACCTTCGCGGCACGGAGCTCGCAATAGCGGACTACGGACAGATCAAGGGCCACGACGTTGGTCTTGGAAACCCGCTCGACGATCTCTGTTCAGCCGAAGGTGGACAGGCCGCAGGCCAGACCATCGCGTCGGATGACAAGGTTATCGGTACCATCGGTACGTCGTGTTCAGGTGCGGCAACAGCCGCGTCGCCGCTGATCTCAGCTTCGGGCGGTGTTCTGATCTCACCATCGAACACCTCACCTGCACTCACGTCCGACCTGGCTGGTACGGCTGGCGAGAGCTACCACGCTGGCTACTACCGCACGGCGCACAACGACCTGTTCCAGGGTGCTGCGGTTGCACAGTTCGTGTTCGAAGATCTCGGTCTGACGAAGGCAGCGGCCGTACACGATGGTGACCCGTACACGAACGGTCTCGCGACAGCGTTCAAGAACGCCTTCGAGGCGCTCGGCGGAGAAGTTGTCGTGTTCACGGCTGTGAACAAGGGTGACACCGACATGACCGCTGTTCTGACAGAGGTTGCAGCCGGCGGGCCAGAAGTGATGTACTACCCCATCTTCATGCCTGAGGGCGGGTTCATCGCCGTGCAGGCCGGTGGAATCGCAGGAATGGAAGACGTCGTCATGATCGGGGCCGACGGCCTCCTGGTCGACAACTTCATGGAGCTTCCTGAGACCGAGGGAACGTACTTCTCCGGGCCAAACCTCGACTACGGCAACAACGCGTCAGCGATCGGCACAACGGCTGCCGACTTCTTGGCTGCGTACGAAGCTGAGTACGGCGAGGCACCTTCGGCTCCCTTCTGGGCACACAGCTATGACGCAACCGTATTGCTGCTGTCCGCGATCGATGCGGTGGCGGTGGAACTCGCCGATGGGACGCTGTTCATCGACCGTCAGGCACTTCGTGACAATCTCACCGCGACATCGAGTTTCGGTGGGATCATCGGGACATTGTCGTGTGACGGGTTCGGCGACTGTGGCGCACAGCGGATCTCCATTGTGCACCATCTCGACGCTTCAGATCTTGAGGCAGGGAAGAGCAACATCGTCTTCGAGTTCTCGCCTAACAGCTGATCTCGACGACAATCTGTGAAGCCAGAAAGCCGGCGTCCTAGACGCCGGCTTTCTGCTTTACTGCCAGCCACATGACAACGACATCGACAGCCGAGACGTCAACACGGGCGTTCAAGTTCTCTTGGACCGATTCGTTCCTCTGGGCGATTCGCGTGATGGCGATATTCGTCATCGTGTGGGGGTTCGTCGGAGCGATCGCTCTCGGCGTTGAGGGAAATGGGCTCAGTGCAGACGCATGGAAGCAGTTGATCATCTCCGGCCTCGCTCAGGGGTCGATGTACGGTCTTCTCGCCCTCGGCTATTCGATGGTCTACGGCGTACTCGGATTCATCAACTTCGCACACGGCGAGGTGTTCATGGTCGGGGCGATTGTCGGATTCTTCGCCGCGGACGCACTTTTCAACGCAGGAGTCTGGGAGTCGAACTTCTTCCTATCGATCTTCATCGTGCTCGCCGTCGCGATGGTGACGTCCACATTCACGGCGGTGCTGATCGAGAAGATTGCATACCGCCCGTTGCGGGATGCACCGCGACTCATCCCTCTCATCACCTCGATCGGCGTCTCCTTCTTCATCCAGAACGCCGTCCAACTGCTTGTCGGCCCCGCGGTGAAGACCTATCCGGCACCTCCGACATGGTTGAGTGACCCCATCAACGTGTTCGGTATCGCAATCCCTGGCACTGCGATGCTGGTTCTGACGCTTGCTCTTGTCTCAATGGCTGGCCTGTGGCTCTTCGTCGAGAGATCTGCGACGGGGAGAGCGATGCGGGCTGTTGCGGAGGACAAGGAGATCGCTGCTTTGATGGGCATCAATGTCGACAAGGTCATCGTGACGACCTTTGCCGTCGGTGGTGCAATGGCCGGTGTAGCCGCGCTCTTGTGGGCTCTCATGTTCCGCGGCGTGTCATTCATCACCGGGTTCCTGCCAGGGATCAAGGCATTCACTGCTGCGGTCCTCGGTGGCATCGGGAACATCGTAGGTGCGATGCTCGGTGGGCTGTTGCTCGGGCTCTTTGAGGCCATCGGCCCGAACGTGGTGCTGCGTGGTCTTGCATGGCAGATCCCGACGGCACTCGCAATCGTGCTTCTGATCGCTGGGGTCATGGGAGTGGTCGGTGGGCTGAGGATTGAACGTAAGGGAGTTGTTGTACTCGGCGCGGCAGCGATTCTGATGGGTTTCGCAGGTGTCATCGGATTCACCATCGTGATCCCTGGACTCAGCCAGCTCAAGGACGTGGTCGCGTTCACGGCGCTCGTCCTCGTGTTGATCTTCAAACCTGCAGGGTTATTCGGTGAACAGCTGGGCAGAGAGGACCGAGCCTGATGACTGACACGCTCGAGCGCGCGGACGCGCACAGCGCACCATCACCCAATCCTGTCGATTGGCAGAGGGTCCAGAAGTTTGGCGCGCTCGGTGGTCTGACGATGTCCTTCATCGCTGCGATCGGAATGGTGACCGTACTCGATCGAAGACTGATCATCTCCCCATGGTTGAGCCTTGGTTTCCTTGCACTTGTGTGGGTGCCTCTTGTGTTCGGTTTCATTGGCGCTACCGAGGATGCGCCTGATGGTGTTCCCCCGCCTGCCAAGGGCGAACGCGACCTTGCGTCTGGACTCGTGACTGGCCTTCTCTCCGGTTTGTTCTTCTCATTCTTCATCGTCGTGATCGACACGTTCGACCTCACCGACGTTCTCATCAACCTCGGTCCGAAGCTGGTGGAGTTGCTCACATTTGGACGAGGCATTGGAGTCGCAACTGTTCTGTGGATCGTCGGTTCGGGCTTCCTTGGACTTGTTGGTGGCGCGCTCAAGTTGGCTTCGCGCAGATTCCGAAGTGCGCTGAGTGCTGCGGCAGTTGGGGTTCTCGGGTTCGCCCTGCTCGAGATCATCGTCACCGATATCACCCAGGGCCTCCACATCGAATTCGTCTCGGACTGGATCTATGCGCTCAACGGAGGTCTGACAACGCTCTCTGCGGCAGTCATTGCTGCATTTTCGGGTGTCATCGGTTGGAGATCAGACCAGCGGACGCTGACGGAACGGCGAATAGAGAGGATGAATCTCGACCCCGAAGTCCTGTTCCGCAGGAACGTTGTCGCTGCGATCATCACGATCCTTGCCGTCATCTTCCTCCCAATGATCCTCGGTGGCCTCACGAACGAGCTCCTTGCCAACGTCGGCCTTTTCGTGTTGATGGGCCTGGGATTGAACATTGTTGTTGGTTCTGCCGGGTTGCTCGACCTTGGATATGTCGCATTCTTCGCCGTCGGCGCATATACGACGGCTGTGTTGACCTCTCCTCAGTCACCGTTTTGGACACCAGAGCTAACTCTCAACTTCCTGTCTTGGGAGGGCTGGTTGATCTTGGCGGTCGTTCTGGGTATGGCCGCGATCGCCGGCATAGTCGTCGGCACACCGGTCATCAGGCTCAGAGGCGACTACCTGGCGATTGTCACGCTCGGCTTTGGTGAGATCGTCAGGATTCTCTTCCTGTCCGACTGGCTCGCACCCTACTTCGGCGGCGCCCAGGGCATTATCAACATCCCATCCGCCGCGCTCGGACCTGTGGAGATCAGAGGAACCAGTTCCCAGGCCATGTTCTACCTTCTTTCGGTCTTCGTCGGGATCGCGATCTATGTCGCGTGGAGGCTTCAGAAGTCAAGGACGGGGCGGGCCTGGACGGCGCTTCGTGAGGACGAGGACGTCGCCGAGGCCATGGGCGTCAACACCACGGCCGCGAAGCTCACAGCGTTCGTCATGGGTGCGATATTCGCCTCGACGGCAGGCATGATATTCGCTGTGAAGGTCGGATCGATTTTTCCGAACTCCTTCAAGCTCCTCGTATCCATCATCATCCTCGTGGTCGTAATCGTTGGCGGAATGGGATCGATTCCTGGCGTGATTGTTGGTGCGGTCGTCCTCATCGGAGTGCTCGGTGGTCCGACTCAACCGGGTTTGCTCCAGGAGTTCGGCCAATACAAGTTGTTGATATACGGAGCCATACTCGTTGCCATGATGCTCAAACGCCCTGAGGGTCTATGGCCGTCGCTGCGAAGACAGCGCGAGCTCCGCCACGAAGAGATGAGCCAGGATGCCTGGCTGAGAACCGAGGTCGAGCACGACGAGGAGGGCGTAGCCTGATGTCTGTACTCGAGATCAACAAGCTCAAGAAGGGCTTCGGCGGCGTCCAGGCCCTCGACGGTGTCGATTTTCATGTCGAGAAGGGAGAGATCGTTTCGGTGATCGGTCCCAACGGGGCTGGTAAGACGTCGTTCTTCAATGTGATCACGGGGTACTTCTCTCCCGATGATGGTCACATACTGTTCAACGGCATCAACATCGCAGGCCATCAGCCTCACGAGATCACGGAACTCGGGATCGCCCGAACCTTCCAGAACGTTCGTCTCTTCCCGAACATGACTGTTCTCGAGAACGTGATGGTTGCACAACACTGCAGAACAAAGACGGGCATCTTCGGTACGTTGCTCAACACAGCGTCATATCGGCGTGAGGAGAGGGAGATAGAGGAGCGAGCCAAAGAGGTCCTCTCGTTCTTCGGTCAGCGCCTCAAGGGATATCGATGGGATCAACCAGCCTTCGTGCTCTCCTACGCAAACCGGCGCAGACTCGAGATCGCCCGAGCAATGGCGACGATGCCAGAGTTGATCCTGCTCGATGAACCAACCGCAGGCATGAACCCCAAGGAGACTGCTGAACTCACCGACCTGATACGTCAGCTACGCGATGATCAGGGATACACCGTTGTACTGATCGAACACGAAATGCGCGTTGTGCGCGATGTCTCAGATCGTGTTGTCGTACTTGACCACGGAGTGAAGATCGCAGAGGGGAACTACGAGACCGTTTCTCAGGATCCCGATGTGATCGAGGCCTATCTCGGTCGGCCGGCGGAGTCGACCAATGAGTAGTGGCACCCCGGTCCTCGAATTCCGTGGAGTGAATATCCACTACGGGCCTGTGCATGTGCTCAAGGACATGAACCTCTCGATCAACGCTGGCGAGTTGGTTTGCCTCCTCGGAGGAAATGCTTCAGGAAAGACGACAACGCTCAAGACGATTCTCGGAATGGTGCAGCCATCGTCTGGCGACGTACTCATCGACGGCGATGTTGTTACGGGCGACACGATTGCCCAGATCGTGGCAAGAGGGGTCACAATGGTCCCTGAGAACAGACGGCTATTCAAACGCATGACCGTCAAGGAGAACCTCGAAATCGGTGCATATCTCCGCACCGACAGGGATTCACTTGACGCGGAGATGGATCACATTTTTGAGATGTTCCCGCGTGTCAAGGAACGGATCAATCAGAAGGCTGGGACGCTCTCTGGTGGAGAGCAGCAGATGGTCGCCGTTGGGAGGGCGCTGATGGCGAAGCCCAAGGTGCTCCTCATGGACGAGCCATCCATGGGACTTGCGCCGGTGCTCGTGCAGCAGAACTTTGACATCATCGAGCGGATCAACGATGAGGGCGTCACCGTATTCATGGTCGAGCAGAACGCCAACATGGCTCTCTCGATCGCCGACAGAGGCTACGTGCTCCTCACGGGAAGCATTGTCCTCGACGATACAGCCGCGAAGCTTCTTGCGAATGAGGATCTCCGTAAGGCCTATCTAGGCGAAGCGGAGTAGCCCAGGGGTCAGGAGGCCACGTGAGCCACGGAACCGCGGACGTCGTCATCATCGGTGGGGGAATCATCGGGATGTCTGTGGCGTACCAGATCGCTCGACGCTCAATGCTGTCCGTCGTCGTACTCGACAAAGGTATCGGCCTTGGTGAGGGTTCGACGGGGAGTTCGTCTGCGATCACGCGCCAGCGCTACACCATGGCTGAGAGTGTGCGGATTGCAAGAGACGGCAACACGGTGTGGAAGAACTGGTCTGACTACACGGGGCTCACCGATCCCATTGGGAAGCTGCACGACATCGGTGTTCTGTGGATGATGGATGACGACCCCATCGCTGTGCGCGCTGACGCGGCGAGGCTACAGGGCGAGCGGGTTGATGCCGTCGCGATATCCGCTTCAGAGTTGCACGGTCTCTTCCCTGGTGTTTCGGCCTGTATGGTGCCGTTCGATCTCTCGGGCGATACCGAACATGTATGCAGAGATGGGGAGCTCTTCCTCCTTGAGCGAGATACGGGATTCTTTGATGCAACCGGAGCGCTGGCAGACATCGCCACCGCGGCACGGGCCGCTGGTGTCGACGTTCGCATGCGTTCCGACGTTGTAGGTATCGAAGCAACGGCCGGTCGGATCAGCGGAGTGCAACTCGCCGATGGCTCGCGGATCAGCACAGGGCTGGCTGTGAACGCTGCTGGACCGTGGTGCAATGCCATCAACGACATGGTCGGACTTGAGACTCCCTGGTCCCTCGTCCCCACGCGGGTGCAAGTCGGCTATCGGGACCTGCCTTCGTCTGTGCCTGGGCCCATTCCCGTGATCGGCGATGCCCCGGGTGGCATCTACTTCCGTCCGGAGGCTGGAGCTGGACAGATCATCTACGGATCGGTCCTCGAAGAGGACGAGATGGAGGAGGTTGACCCGGACAACTTCCGCGACGCGGCTGATCGTTCATTCATCGACACCAAGGTGTATGCCCTCCACCACCGTCTTCCCGACCTGCCATACACGGGCAGGCCTGATGGCATGGCTGGCCTCTACACGGTCAACCGCCAAGATGTGCTCCCCGTTGTCGGTCCGACGGCGATTGAAGGCTATGCCGTCGTGAACGGCTTCTCAGGGCACGGCTTCAAGGAGTCCCAGATGATTGGGTCGATGATGGCCCAGTGGATTACGGGCGAGCGTGCGACGTTCGACACCGATGTCCCCATGAGCTTCTTCTCGGTCGACCGCGATCCGGTCGAGATCGAAGATCACACCGTCCTCGCCTGAGCCGCGGCATCAGACGACCGTGCCGAGGCCGATCTGTTCGGCCCTGTCGAGAGCGGCGACCGCGGCAGCGACATCTTGGGTGGCGATGCCCACGGACTTGAATAGCGTGCGTTCGTGGCGCGGTGGGTCAACTGTTGTCAACAGTGCGCGGAGGTCCATGTCTGCGGTGCGGCCGGCTTGGATGAGGTCGCCAGCCTCGGCAGCAGCGGCCTCCAGGTCGTCGACGACCACGAACGCGTCTCTGACGAATGCCGCCGGAATCTCCGCCATTGATGGGAGATATGCCCCGACCGCATTGATGTGCACCGCAGAGGCGAGAACCGGTTCCTCGAAGAGTGGTTCGGCAGAGGGAGTTGCCGTTGTGACGATGTCGGCGCCATCCACCGCCTCTTCGGTTGTGAGAACTGCCTGCCCTCCGAGCTCGGCAGCGAGGCGCTCTGCCTTCGAAGTGTCGCGGCTCCACACCACGAGTCTCTTGATGTCGCGCACTTCGCGTATTGCGAGGACCTGGTCCGTGGCCATCGCTCCGGCACCGATCATGGCCATCCTCGATGCATCACCTGCAGCGAGGATATCCGTCGCGAGCCCGGCGACTGCTGCTGTGCGGATAGCCGTGATGGTTGGTCCATCGACAACGCCGACTGGGGCTCCGGACCCGTCGAAAACGATCACGATCCCCGACGGCGAACCGGGAACTGTCGACACGACCTTCACCGCCATAGAGTCGCCTACCCGTCCAGGCATGACGAGAGATGCGCCGACTGCCTGCCTCAACGGAGCCTCAGTGTCTGGTCCGAACGCAGAGCGCACGGATTCGATGGCGCGTGCCATCGAGAGCGCCCGCCTCGTCTCATCAGCCGAAAGGAACCTCACGTCCTCCTCGCGACTCTGGCCAGGTATTCGGCGCGTAGAGCAGCAGACTCCGGATTGACCATCGAGTCTGCGGCCGTGGCGGCGTCATCCCGTGAGTGGTCGCCCGCAATGATCTCGGCAACGTGCGCCTTCGTTGCACGGATCGCGAATTGCGACTTGGCCGCAATCGTCTCAGCAAGATCATTGGCTGCGACCATCACGTCGTCGGAAGGAACAACCCGATTCACGAATCGGGAAAGCAGCGCCTCGTGGGCAGAAAACGGCCTGCCGGTCATGACGAACTCTCGTGCTCGTGCTGCACCAATCTCGCGGACAAGCCTTTCGATGCCTCCCCAGCCGAGTGAGATTCCAAGATCGATCTCCGGTATCGAGAACACGGCATCTTCCGTGGCCAACCGAAGGTCGCATGCCGAAGCGAGTACGAGACCACCTCCGACCACATGTCCGTGAAGCGCAACGACCGTTGGCTGCGGAATCGATTCGATCGCATCGGCCATTTTGCTGCCGAGCATGAATGCTGCTCGCCGAGTCTCGGTGTCTGTCGCCCCTGCCACGGCATTGAGCACCTCAAGATCGACTCCTGCGCAGAACGATCGGCCGGATCCGCTTATCACGACCGCACGCGCTTGTGACGCTGCGATATCACCTGCGGCCTTGATGAGTTCGGCGAGCATGTTCGCTGACATGGCATTGAGCTGATTCGGACGATTGAGGGTGAGCCTCGCTACATCGCTGTCAGTGTCGAGAAGAAGGTCCTGATACGGCATGCACCAGAAGCTAGCCGACGCGTGTGGGCCTCGGTCGACTTCTGGTATCTTTGTCAAAGGAGGACGTATGTCTAAAACGGTTCAGAGCATCATTGATGACAAGGGGAGCGACGTTTGGAGCATCGACGCCGACTCCTCGGTATTCGATGCCCTGGAGATGATGGCCGACAAGAACCTCGGCGCACTCGTCGTGATGCACGCCGGTGACCTCGTAGGCATCATGTCAGAACGGGACTACGCCCGAAAGATCATTCTCATGTCGCGAGGGTCGCGCGAGACGCGGGTCGCCGAAATCATGACGCCGGATCCGATGTGTGTCTCGCCCACTGACACAGTTGCGAACTGCATGCAGGTGATGACCGACAACCGCTTCCGTCATCTCCCCGTGCTCGAGGATGGACAGCTGATTGGCCTGATCTCCATAGGAGACGTTGTCCGTGCAGTCATCGCCGAGCAGGAGTTCCTCATCAACCAACTCGAGTCCTACATCACGGGCTGATCTATCAGAACGGCCTAGGAGCGCTTGTCGAAGACGGCTTGGTCGAAGGGCTCGATCATGATGCACTCGCCAGGGCATTCTTCCGCAGACTCGACAACTTCGTCAAGGACGGCGGCCGGTACACGGGCAACGCCGCGCGAGCCGTCCGGAGCCTGCTCGCCGTCGAACACGAGGTCCGCTCCGAAGTGGGCGGCAGTCTCCTTGACGACCCACACTCCGTCGTTGCGTTCCTGGAACACATCCGGAGCGATCTCTGAGCAGATTCCATCACCTGTGCACAGATCCTGATCGATCCACACCATCAATTCTGCGTCAGCCATTTTCATCCTCGTGTTGGGGCCGGATCGTCAGGATAGCTGCCAGCGTCGATGAGACTCCCGCTCTGCTCCTCGCGTCCCTCTCACGAGGGGAGAGACGCGAGCAAAGCGCGCTAGGTTCTCCGGTGGAGGCGACTGCGTGCCTGGTGGACGTCACGGACTTCAAATCCGATGAGGGGGTGCAAGCTCCCTGGCGGGTTCGATTCCCGTCCGCCTCCGCTGGGAACGCAGCCGACACTCCCTGGAGTGGGGCTCGGCAGCGCCGTGGACCACTCCCAAGGAATGCCGAAGGCATTCCCCTATTCGTTGCGGCCGATGAGGGGATCGTCGCCCTCGTACATCGCGTCGATCTCATCGCCGAATCTCGCCATGACCGC
>Ga0255048_10000620_pt1 | contig 26761 bp, 37 predicted proteins | sample JV7_2_2_MG_FD_183619 | JGI IMG/M metagenome (GOLD analysis project Ga0255048, IMG submission 183619) | Seawater microbial communities from Jervis Inlet, British Columbia, Canada - JV7_2_2 | ecosystem: Environmental > Aquatic > Marine > Inlet | place: Canada: British Columbia | collected 2016-10-06
GTTGTACAAGAGGCGGCGGTGCTACCACTCATTTAGATGGCGCAACAGTAACCAGAACAAAGAAGTGGTACGACATTACCAGAGCCAGTGGTGCATACTCTACTGACGTTACGGAAAACTGGACTGCCACTGTTATAGGCGGTGTACTTGTAATGACTAACGGTGTTGATGATCCACAGTTCTGGGCATTAACTGCCGGTGTACCTGCAACATCAACTAAGATGGCTGACCTTACTTATTGGCCCGCCAGCACAGAATGTAAGTCATTAAGAGCATTCAGATCATTCTTGGTTTCCCTTAATGTAACCAAGTCAAATGTAAATTATCCAAGATTAGTAAAATGGTCTACAGAGGCTGCTACTCAGCTAATCCCAGCCTCATGGGATGAAACCAGTGCAACAGTAGATGCTGGAGAGTATGAATTAGCAGATTCAAAAGGCGCGATACTTGATGGCCTTCCCCTGCGCGATACCTTTATGATTTACAAAGAGGATTCCATATACTCTATGACGTATGTTGGAACTCCTTTCATCTTTTCTTTTAGGCAATTGTCCCCCTCTGTTGGCGCATTAACAAAGAACTGTGTAGCGGAGTTTGATGGTGGGCATTTCTTCTTCGGAAATGGTGACATTTATATTAACGATGGTCAGAAGGTTGTTTCTATCCTTCCCCATAAGATTAGAGATTACATCTTTCAATCTATTGATGGTGAAGAATATAAGAAATCTTTTGTTGTGGCTGATTATGGAAGGACAGAGATGTGGGCTTGCTTCCCAACGGCGGAAAGCTCCAGCCTTCAGTGCAATAAAGCGGTCGTATGGAACTGGACTAACCAAGCATTTACAATAAGGGACATTCCAAATCTGGCGCATATTGGTTATGGATCTATAGACGATCCTAATACCTTTACAACTTGGGCGGCGGCAGTACCCACATGGAGTAGTGCTTTGGGTACTTGGTCACAGAGTTGGAGTCAGGTAGAGAACGTTCTTGTTATGGCTGGATATACAGATACAAAGCTGTATCGTAATAATTCCGGAAACAGAGAAAACACTACAGACATGACCTCTTACATTCAAAGGACAGGTCTATCTACCACAGCACAAGGACAACCGGATCAAGTCGTTGTAAAAAGAATAAAAGCTATATACCCCAAGATGGAAGTATCTGGTTCTGATAACACGGTTAATGTCTATGTAGGCACTCAGATGTCCACAGAAGAGGCCGTTACATGGACTTCTGCCTACACTTTTAACCCTGACACACAATCTAAAGTTTCAGTTAGAGCGGCTGGAAAACTCTATGGAGTTAAGTTTGAATCCACCGGAGACTTTGATTGGAGACTTGATGGGTACTCAATAGAATTAGATGATGCCGGTAGTAGAGGCTCTAGGAGTTACTGATGACTGGATTATTGGATCCTTTACAGAAGAGAAAGGCTGCGGGGTTGCTTGATTTTGTTAGCAATGAAACGAATGAACCCTTAATTCTAGCCAAACCACCATTAAGCAACAATGCGACTCTACAAGCACAAGAAAGAGACGCAAGAATAATGGCAAGGCGACAAGCGCAAGAAAGAGACACAAGAATAATGGCGATGGAGAACCAGAGGAGGGCGCAAGCTCAAGCACAACCACAAGCACAACCACAAGCGTGGAACCAAGAGGATATACCAGAGTATGCTTCACCGGAAGGATCAAGGATACCGGATTACGCGGTTGCTGGACTTAATGAGGCCATAGAAAACATTGCAAGATATTCCAATGAATCTGCGCTTAACCCAGATGAGAAAAATGATTTAAGAAGATATCTCATGTTTTTTAGAAGACACCTTGAAGGAATGGGGCTTAATAGCGGTAGTGCATTCTCCGACCTTTTTAAGAGATACATGACGCCAGATCAACACAAATACTTTATGGAGGAAGGTGGGAGTGTTTTAGAGCCAGACCGCGCCCAATTCGAATGGTCTAGCGACTGGAGAGACAATCCAGACCATTTCTATAGGAATGAAAGGGGTAAAGAACTTTGGGATATGATTTCACCGTTTATAAAAAGGTGGTGAACTAATGGCTACATACAAAGACAGAGTAGTAAAGTCTGTCACTCATTATGAGCCGGGGCCATTACCACTAGATCAAGAGGATTTAGGAATATATGTTGTCACAGAACTTAAACGCTTGGCTGATATCATATTCAACCAAGCCACATTCAGACTAGAGAGGATACATGTCGCGCCACAAAGACCAAGAGGGGGGGACGTCAGATACGCCGATGGATCGGACTGGGATCCGGGATCGGGCGAAGGAATCTATTTCTTCAACGAAACCTCATCCGCATGGGTCAAACTGTAAAATAGTCTTAGTCTCCCCAGAGGATATCCCATACATATGGGAAAAGGTGCATGAACACCTTAAATTAATGATGCCTCATTCTGAAGGAGAATTGAATCCTGAAGACTTTTATGACGCTATATACGAAGGAGAGATGCAATTATGGGTAGCTGTAGACGGTGATGAATTGTTAGCTTCTATGGTTACTCAAATAGTTAATTATCCAAGAAAGAGGATAATGAGAATCATTTCCATTGCTGGAAAGAGCATGGAAGAATGGATTGAATATATGCCCATTATAGAAGATTGGGCTTTAGAACATGGGTGCGTTTCACTTGAATGTTGGGGGAGAAAAGGATGGTTAAAAGTATTAAAGGATTGGAAGTGTTCATACCACATAATAACAAAAGACCTCAAAGGTAGGATGCACTAATGGCTAAAATCTGGAAATTTAATAGCGAAGGTGACTATGGACTCTTTGAAGAGGATTTTCACGAAAAAGCCCACAGGCTTAACGTTGAGGCTGCCAAGAAGAAGAATAATCCACCAAAAGTAGAAACCTATACACACGCCTCCCAGCCCGGTTTTATTCACGGGACTAATGTTTCGCTTGATTCAGCGGATGACACATCAACACCCGAGCATGAAGGCCATGATATTAGCAGGGAATTATATAAGGCCGTTCAAGAGGATGATGTAGATAAGTATACAAAAGAGAATGTAGAAAAACTAATAGAAAAAGAAAGTGGTAAGGAAATACAAGGCGGTCTTCTTGATATCACTATAAAACCCATTGCAGATAGTGGTGGATACACTTGGGTTGATGATGTCGCTCCGGGAGCAAGTTTTGAGTCAGGCGGTGGAATTGATGCCATAACCGGCAAGCCTGAAACTGATTTTTATAGTAGAGGTGCAGGAACAGTAGATCAGCATGACGCCTATCTTGATTGGAGAGATGCGGGTGGCGGTATAGCATGGCCCGGTGGAGATCCAGATAGACCATTTGGTCTTGGAGGGTCATGGGATACAGATCTATATGATAAATGGCTCGCTGATAGAGGTGGAATAGAAAATGTTATTGATATGGTTAATTCGGGGAAGATCACATCTGGCGGGTTGGGGACTCAAGGTTTAATAGATTATGGTGGTGTTTCAGGCGGTTCAGGAACAGGAGCAGGATCAGGAGTTGCAGGATTGATGTACAACACCCCTTATACTCAGCCAGCCCCGAAAGATTGGTCACATTTGAGACATCAATTTGCAGGAAACCCAAACTCAGAACTTGCTCAGGTTCTTAATACTCCCGCTAGTGGAGCCATGTTTGGTGGCGAAGGTGCAGCAATGCAACCGTGGACAACAGGGCAAGGTGTTCCACCGGGTCTACTTAACTACCAGATTCCGGGAGGGCCAGCAGCAAACGTATCATTTTCTGGTGGCAATCCGGGGTTGTTTGATTTTAATGCAGGTGGTTCAGGAAACGGCGGTAATGGTGGCAACGGTGGTAATGGTGGTGGTGCATTAGATACATCTGTAGATGATGCAGCAATGGCAAGACTTTACGCTGCTGCCGGGGGTGATCCTCGGTGGAATGCTGTTTCATTTCAAGGTCGGCCATCTGGTCATGATGTTTGGTTTTATGGCCCTCGCGGAGCGAGTCCTGAATCTTACGGATACGGTGGTCGTGATTACTCATATGACGCAATAATGAGTGACGCTCATTTAGCTAATACGTCAGGAAAATAATTAGAGGATAACATTATGGCAGGTGGAGCAACAACAAGAACAGAACCGTGGGATCAGCAAAAGGATTATTTGACTGCTGGATTCAAAGAGGCAGGTAGGCTCTATGGTAAAGGCGTACCCAATTATTATCCGGGATCTACATTGGCAGGGTTTGATCCTAGTCAGACCGCAGCACAACAGGCTGTGTTGGGTTATGCAATGGGACAAAGACCGGCTGCTCTACAAGAAGCTGCTCAACAGACGACGCTTGGGCAAATGCAGGGAGCAACCCCATTTACTGGCGGTCAGATGAATGACTTACTTGCTGGAAACGTAAGAACAGGCGCGGGAACCCCGTATGGTGATTTGGCTAATATGTATGGTCAACAATACCTTTCCACAATTGGTGCGAATATGCCAGCCGTCAGGCAGCAGATGGTTGAATACCAGCCCGGCGGAGGGTCAAGGGGAGACATTGCCCAATCGAATGTTATCAGTGCTGCTGGGAAAACACTAGGCCAAAACCTAGCCCAAATGTATAGCGGTGCTTATGATACAGCCCAAGCCCAAAGATTCCCTGCCGCTCAAATGAGGCTCTCTCAACAACAAGCAGGACAAGCTGCTTATCCATCTATTATGGGCGCACCACTAGAGATGTATAAAGCCGTAGGAGATGTAGGAGCGCAGAGAAGAGCTATGAGTCAAGAGGCAATTAACCAAGCTCAACAGAAGTATGCTTATCAAGTAGGCGCACCACAGAATGCACTATCTCAATATATGGCTAATATATCAGGAGACTACGGTGGAACCACTACCGAAACTCCTAGCGCACTCTCATCATTAGGACAGATTATTGGCATACTGGGGGCTTAATTATGACATTTAGCTTATTTGGGAATAAAAAACCCCTTGATCCAAAACCACGATGGGAAACCTATGACGTCCACGGCCCAGAATTTATTGGCGGCCCGGATGGGAATTTGCAAGAAGATGAAAATGCTGCGTTCCAACAGGCCTTATCTGATTGGAGGGAGATAAAAAATACAAGGGAAGATAGAGATAACATTTATAAACAAATGGCACAAAAAACTGGGGATACGGCTCAAGTTTACAGGTCAAAAGCCGGTACAAGAGAAGCCCCTCCCAATATGATGACCTCTCTTTTTCCGTCAAAATTTGGCGTTGCTAGTGCAGCGCCAGTAGATATTCTATCCCCAGAGATAGAGTCTGTTAATGATCTCTATAGAAAACGCCAAAACATGTTTAGGTATTCATAATGTCTGCATATAATTGGACTCCAGAAGAAAAGCAACAATTCTTTAATCAGTATGGTTTTTACCCTGAGCAGTTCAGGGGTAATGCTCAGGCATTGTCGGGTGCGCCGAGATATGATGAAGCCGTTGATATTCTGGAAGAGGGTCTTAATGCACCTGAATTTTCAATGTGGCCTGATAGGGAAAAAGCCACCTATAACGAGATGTTTAATATTCAAGAACATGGTCAAAAAGAAGCTGATGAATTCAGGACTTTTGCTGCAAAATCTCAGCAAGAAAGAGATGCAATATTAGATGGAGAATACAATCAAACTAGTAGGTTAGCCAATCTAGCTTCTGTGTTTGGTGTAAATGTTAATCTTCCCCAGAGAAGGAGTTCTGCTTCTACTGTTGATCCAGCAAAGGGGATTGCTGAAGCAGCAGCAACTAAAGCATTTATGGCAGAAATATACAGGAATCCACCACGGTCAAAATCGGAGGTTTGGGATCTTATAAGGAAGAGTAACGCCTCCAAGAAACAAATAGACATTATAAACTCTTTATTTCCTAAACTAAATCTTGGGGAAGTAGTGCCAATGCACAGATGGAATGAAAAAACTAATTCAATAGAAACAATCCATCGACATAAAGATGCGCCAAATCGCCTCGAAAAAGAAGCTGGATTTGGTTTTGCTAAAGATTGGGCAAAGATGGGTAAAGCTGATTTTGAGGCAGGTGTAACAACAGCGACAGAAGCCAAATCAGCTAGACTCTCTGCTGAGATAATTAGTCTAGCACAAGATGCTAGAATAAAAACCGCAGCAGACCTTGATGCGTTTAAGGCTACGCTTTCTACTGAATTAGCTGCCGCATTAAAAATTGATTCAGAGGTAATGTCTGCCTTAAAAGAGGCTGTGCCAGAGAATGTATGGAGGTTCAAGGGAACAGAAACTCTGTTTGCAGTTGGCCCTGATGGAAAAACAATAGTTACCCAAGATTTTGACACTGGCGGGAAAGATTACTTAGAAGCCTTAAATGGAACTTTCATAAGGAAGTCAGAGAGAATTCTCGGCCCAGTAAAAGGACAGGCGTTGCAGTGGGCTAGGAAAGCAGCCGACTTGGATATAAATGCAAAACTTCACGCTACAGAATTTTTTGAGTCTGTGGTAACTGATCCAGCCAATGCAAATCTGACCCCGACAGAATTAAAGTGGAAGTTTGTGACAGGATTACCTCAACAGGGTATTCGCCTAGATTCTGCTGGTGAGATGTTTGACGAGTCTTATGACGCAGAAAATAGAAAAGCAGAGAATGTATCTATGTATAGTAGCCTCTTATCCAACATCCTAGATGCTCCGCCAGACAGTGTTAATAGTATTATAGAAGCCGTAAATAAAATACAGGATGCAGCTACTGACCAAGCTGCATTTGTTGATGCTGAAGACTCGTTCTGGGAGAAATTTGAAGCTAGGTATCCTTATCCAGATGATGAGCCTAGAACCCTATGGCATCCTGTGAATGGTGAGTTCATTGAGAACATAGGTACTTATGCTAAAAGAAACGAAGCCTTTAAGAAGGGATTTACATCTGAAGACCCGATAAATACGTCACCTGCTACAGAAAAGAGAGCAGAAAAACAACATCATCTAATCACAAATACTATTAATCTACTTCCTGCCGGTGCATTAGAATGGCAGTATGAGGGGCAAGAACTCACCACCGCACAAAATAAAGCCTTCCTTGAAAGACACCCGCAAGGGATGACAAGGTTTACGAGAAAAGGAGAACAAGATTTTGTAAAGGGATACAAGGATGATGTTGACGCGGAGATCGCTCGATTCGATGAATTGACAGATAACCTGAGAACAATCATACAAGCATCCAGACAGGGGGGTGCTGCTGATATTGCACTCATCAACAAAGTTATCAAGATGTACGATGAAGAGGGTGTTGTTAGAGCAAGCGACACCGACATGGTTCAGAAGTTAGAGCCATTCATAAATACTCTAAAGTTGTGGGTTGACAAGCAGATAAAAGGACAGCCAAAACTTCTTAGCGATGAAATTGTCGCAGGGTTAGAAAGGGTCGCCTATTCCACATGGAGAATAAAGTGGAATAGTTTATCTGATCGTGTGAATGGAATGAACCAACTGTTTGATGCGAATGTTCTTCCTTCAGCCTACGATCTAGGAAAGGATGAATATGACCCATCTGCTGGCGAACAAACAAAGTGGGCAGGAGAGGGAGTAAAGAGAACTTGGACTTCTGCTGTGGGTAATAGGATACTGAAAATACAAAAACAGAATGAAGAGTTGATCCCGTATATAGAGCTTGAAAAAGCTCCACAAGACCCAGCAGAATATATCCTTACACTGGAGTATACACAAGAACTAGAAAGATTAAGGAAGATAATACTTGGTGATCTGGCAACGACAACACCTGCGGCAGAAGGCGGATTTAGCACTTCTGATTGGTTGGAATAACTAATTATGGCTGAAGAAAATAAAAAAATACCATTAAACATCCCGCTGAAAGATGGAAGCACTCTCACCATCTATGTAACCGCAAGAGGCCCAGACAATAAAGGAAACATTGTTTCCTTTCATGAGCTTGCTGCCAATCCAGAAACCTCTCAACTGGCTGCTAGAGTAATAGCAGACGGTATGAAGGAGCAAATTGATCTTAGTCCTGCGGAGGTTGCTACTGGATGGTTAAACAGTATAGCATCAGGTGCATGGCTAGATGCAGCGGAGGAAGTAGGCTCTTCTATCCAAGCATTACCCGCTTTAACGGGTGGGTGGGATGAGTATACCGACAGAGCGCAACAACTAAGAGATGAGTTTAGGACATCTCAAGGGCTATTCCAAATAGCACATCCAGAGCAAGCTAACTGGGCGCGTTCTATTGGGTTTACTGTTCCAATGGGGCTTTCTATATTATCTGATCTTATAGCAACAAGGGGTGGAGCTTCTAGGGCTTCATTATCTAGGGCTGCTACTATGAGAGCCGCCAATCCATACCTCATGGCAACGGAGGGCTTCTTTCCAAACACCATAGAAGCTGCTCTAAAGATGTCTGCTTTAGCAGGAACAGAAAGCGTTATGACAAATGAGGGCTATCTTAGAGATAGGATAGAGGAGTTGCCCAGTGCATTAAGAGAAGGGGCTGAGTGGGGTGTTATATTAAACTTTCTCCTTCATGGAGGCGTAAGATCTATTTCTGGTATTAACAATAGAGTAAAAAAGGTGAAGGATTGGTATGCAGCATCGAGAGATGAAGCAAGAATCGCAGATATAGAGGGCCAAAGAGTAAGACTGCCTTATCCACCAACAGAGGGAGGGACTACAACACCAGAAGTTTCTCCTTCCAGAGATGTTGCTTTAGATCTTGTTAATACTACATTAGCAAGTGATGCTCTTCGTGGTAGACCTACAACAGGAGCATCTCCAGCAATTATTTCTGATGCAACCACGGGTACAGGAACAGTTCATGGGCAAGCCCCTTTTATGCTAGGTGAGTTTGGTGGCCCAAGAACTCAGGTTCTACAAAAACAGTCCGTAAAAGATGATGTTCATTCTGGTCAAGATGTTATTGATATGTTAAGAGAGAGGACAAATCTTGAAAATGTAAGAAGGGACGCTGCTTTGCCTCAAACGAATGCAGTAGATGATGTGCTTGCCTCAAGAGAAGGTAGACTAACTGGAAGGGTAGAAGGTGATGTAGTAGAGAGGCCCGGTGTTCTTGGTTCTGATCCACTTCCACCCGGAGTTGGCGTGGCAGATATCTATTACTATAATGCTTATCAACATCCAGATGCTCCACTGTCTGGAGGGAGTGGTGGTCTTGGATTTAAGAATTTCTTTGGGGTGTGGAAGGGGTGGAATGATGTATGGAAAAATGCTGTCAATCTTAGGGAACTAAGGATTACAGATAAGAAATCCCAAACACATACTGAAGATGGATTGAGCAACCAACTACCTGATGACTTCAATCAATTCTTGAGTGGTATTAGATTGGTTCCAAAGACTACACATAAAAGACATGGAACTAAAGTTGGTGTAGGGGCAGAAGCTAGGGTAGTACATGAGAAATACGATATTGTTCAACAACACTTTAACCCCAAGACTGAGAAGTGGGTTGATGTTGCTGCCGGTAGAAGCCCCAATCCTAAGTGGGAATCAAGACAGAAGTCTTCTAATGGGGATTGGGTAATTAGACTAAAACCAGAACATAATACTATCTCCTATGAAACCTTGCATGATATGAGGAAGGGATTACAGGCGAAGATAAATGCTGCCGAAGCAAAAAATACTGGAGAAACCCCTGAGTTAAACGCTATCTATCGCCAGCTTAACGAAAGGATACACCCTAACAATCCAGACTTTGCTAAAGCTGATCGCTACCATCATCAGTACCAGAAAATGGTAACAGCATCAGGAGTGGGAACATCTGCGGTAGAATCTTCGCTTATTCCTCTGGAAAGAAGTGTTGCAAAAATGGGTGGCGATGAAATGAGAGCATACAAAGCAGCGCTTGTACAACAAATACAAAAATTAGGGTTAAGTCCAGAGGATCTAATAAAACCAACTGGAAAAAGAATAAGAGATAAACTGCGTACCATGTTTCCAGCCGGTAGGACAGGGGATGATTTGTTTAACCAGATGATAAAAGAATTGTCTGATTCAGCAAAAATGGCAGAAACTGCCAAAGAAATTAAACCTGCATCTATCAAAGAACAAGCAGATGCCGCTATGCAAAATAAACGAGGATGGGGCAAAACTTTAGCTCTTTTAGCTAAGGTTCCTGCCTATAAATTTTCCCTGCCTTTTGCTTTGGGAAGAGATATTGTTGAGCAAGCTGGACGCATTGAGAAATTAGCAAGTGTAGCAACAGCTAGGGAATTGAATGATATCCTTAGTAGATTAAGCGGCCCTCCAGCCGAAAGACAGTTAGCGGAACTTGCATCACGAAAGGCTAGAGTTGAAGGCAATGACATTGAGGCTAATGCGATAATGGATTTAGTTCAATCTCTTAAAAAGGCTTCAGTACGTTACGGCGCATTACAGCACACTTTTATGGGGGAAAAACAGGAAAGACAAAACTACCCCCTAGATACTTCTGATCCAAATGCTGCTTCTCTTAAATCGCTAATGCCGCAACAGCAAAGAGTTTATCCTGCATCGGATGCTATTAAAGGAGGTAGCTCTATGTTGATGGACGCAGGAGCAAAGTATATATTTAATCCTTTAAAGAGGCGGATTTTTTCAGGCCCAGAATGAAAAAGATTTTATCTTTATTATTTCTAATATCTCTACCTGTCTCAGCAGAGATGAGGGTCGTTGAAGTTCCTACAAAAGTAGTATGCTGGGACTCTCTAACAGAGGCTCTCGATTACCATGCAGGAAAGTTTGGAGAGTATCCAATAGTAAAACTCTATTCCGGTGAGGATGGAGGTGGAATACTACTGGTAAAGCCAGATAAAACCAAGTGGACATTCCTCGCCTTTAAGCAAGACAAACCAAATAACAGAACAATTGTATGTGCCTTCTTTGAAGGATCTGCATGGGGCGTAGTTAATGTTCCACAGAATAAAATAGAGCTATGACCAACGGAGTTCAATTCAGCAGGAGCATCTCTCTTGGACATATAATAGCTACTGTAGGTATTATAGTTGCAGGGTTTACCTTTATCTACGATCTGAGAGAAGCCATCAGCATCCTTCAGTTCAAAGGGGACACAGTTGAACAGAGATTAGATAGGATAGTAGATAGAACAGATTCCCAATTCGATCAGATTATGGATCATTTGGTTAGGCTTGAGGAAAAGATTGACACACTAAAAGAGGAATAGTAAATGCGTAAAATTTTAGCACTGATATTAATGTTATCACCACTAGCTGTCTTAGGCGCAGACTTTGGAAAGATAGATGTAAACACAAAGATAAGCCATGAAGACGGTATACATGTAGGCTTAACTGGGAGTGGGATATATAGCTTCGGGTTAGCCGGTGACGGATACACATTTTCATTTAATGGAGAAGACAATGATATGGAACTTGGTGTTTCTGGAGTATATCTCAGCCATTCGGACTCAAAAAACATAGGGGTTGGTTATGGTGCTGGTGTTGGAATATTTGATGGCGGTGTTCATTATCACTGGATGTCGAACGGAGATCACGTTGTAGGAGGAGCCACTACGCTCACAGTTGGGGGTGTTGGCCTTGAAACTTCTGCAGATTGGAACCTGAGCGCCTCTGACGTTAGCGGAAAAGTGGGAACTTCACTGGATTTGTGGGGGGCGCAAGCATCCGCAGTATCTAAATGGGACATAGATGACCTATCTTATGACGGCTTGGAATTGGGTGCAGGATATGCTATTCCAGTTGCTGCCGGTATACATATCACTCCGTCCGTTGGTATGGACTTTGACAGTGACTGGGGGCGTGGCGATGCAACTGCTTCTATTGCTCTTAACTTATCATTTGGCAGTAATGGAATTCAAACGCTATATTAATTTATATTATGCAAATAACATCATCCCCCAGAGAGACGGTTGTCCTTCCTTATTTGTTTTGTCTTTGGTGGTTTCGTCAACGAACAACACCTAGAAAAAATGTTAGCCTTCCAACACCTTGAAATAGTCAAGGAATCTTATAGACAACATCTATGGTTTACGGTTAAGCTCTCCTCTGTACTTTTTATACTGTCTATCTGCGCCCTTATTCATGGGCTACTCCCTTCTATACTGTTGGGAACAGTATCAGATAAGATCAAGCATTTAAATGCGGCACTTAGTGAAAGATGAGCGATGCGATTGACGTAAGCGATAAAACTAAATTCGCTATGCCTATACGCAACCTGATATCTCTGGTTGCATCTGTGGCTGTAGGTGTCTGGGCTTACTTTGGCATTATTGAGCGACTTAACATGATTGAAACTCAAGCAATTTTAGTTCAGGCTGATCTAGTAAAGAACACCGAGTTCAGAATTAAATGGCCCAGAGGCGAACTTGGAGCGTTGCCCGCAGATGCAGAACAGTTCATGTTAATTGAACACTTATCGGGGGAGTTTGACAAACTTCTTCACAACATAGAAACTGGAAAGGCTCCATTCGACCAGCAACAGGCACTCACTCTGGACTTCTACAAGCAGAGAATAGAAACCCTTGAGGTTAAGGTTGAGACATTAAAAGATAACGTAGCAAACTTGAAGGCGCACAACGGTAATGATAATTAAAACAATGTTTGTTCTAATGCTATTTGTTAATGGCAGTGTCATTGAGTTTATGGGACACCATGAGAATGAGAAAGGTGAATGGGTAGAGATGGGCGTACCGGGATGCCTCTCTATGAAGAGAACTCTTTCTAGGAATGGATGGAAAGATAATACTGACACCAACACCAGATATGCCTGTGAAAAACATGAGGTTGCAGTAGAAGATGACTGGGAAGGCAGAGAAGTGGTAAGAAAAATCTTGGATTAACAACTATGGAGACAATAAATGGAAATACTCAAAAAGATATGGAAAGAAATCTCAGAAAAACCTTTATGGGCAATCGCTATTTTAATGGTTGCATGGTGGCTCTTTGCTTAATAATCCTGACGGGATGTTCAACGATCAAGAAGGCAGCGATAGTGGGGGCGTCGGCAGGATTGGGTGCGACTGCCGGGAGTGTGATCGCTGGGGGTGCGATTGCGCCAATAGCGGGGAGCATGATAGCTGCCTCTGCAGCATCTGCCGTGACGAGTACTACGGGTACAGACACCCAGCAATCTCTGGAGATAACGGGTGATGCCACAATTGTTCAGGAAGCGCCTTCAAATTTCTTTTCATTGTTACAACAGCTTGTGGAGGTTGGCGGATGGTTGCTGATCTTAATCTTTGTAGTTCCGATGGTGTTGGGATGGATAATTCCGGGGCCACTGACAACTCACAGGAAAAAGAAAAAGAGTTAGTCCTCGTAAAGTGGATGGATATCATATCCTATTCAGACTGGACTACACACGATAAGATATCATGCCCCATATTTGAAAGTATTGGATGGTTGGTACACAGGGACAGTAAAGAGCTAAAAATAGCCACCACCCTAGACAGGCATGATGGCTTAGGAGAAAACGATGGTGAACCTACTTACTACGGGATAACTTCTTTTCCTTCTGGTTGCGTTCTTTCTTGCGTTCCTTTACATAGTCTTCCAAGCTAATACCCTCCATCTGCTCAAACCTCTTTTCCCAAGTAAGTGGTTGCCCAGCAGTTCTTAATTTCCCCTCTGGGGTGAGTTCATTTCTGTGCTTCCAACAGAACCTAGCAAAGTGTAGCCTCCTGTTGGCTTGATCCTTATTATATTTATCCTCCCAATTACTGAAGTCTACCATTATCTTCAGAAAGAAACGTCAAGTTTATCATACCGGATGTTATACATATCTACTAGGGTTTTAAACCCGTTTGATGAATCTTTGTCGCCCTTCCTCCATATTACGGCTTTCTGGAAAAATTCTTCTGCATCTATATCTCCGCAGTACCAAACTTTCTGAAGTTTTTTGTACCACTTTCCACCCATTCTTTTTAGACCGTCTGCTGGTTGTCCGTGGCGGCCACTTTTCTCAAACTGTAGGCTTATAAAAACATATTTGTCAGGCTGTTGGTGTTCGCTAGTTTTAGCAACCGATCCATCGTAATGAGGAAGTGGGGCAACAACACGGCGTTTTGTTTTTACTTCCAGCTTTTCTCCGTTATGTACTATGTCAAAGTCTTTACTGTCTTTTATGTTTTCCCCAATATAATTAGCAAAAGCGATCTCACCAAGCCTTCCTGCAAAATTTCCGGCTCCGCTTGTAATTGAATTATGTATGCCGCCCAGATTTTTTCCCCACTCAACGGCCTCTTCAATCATTGACTTATTAAAGGTAAGCTCTTTCACGCTTTCTTACTTCGCCAACAAACGTGTTAGGTCATTATACTTCTTTGGGTTATCGCCCTTATCCCATTGTAATATCCATCTCCGTCTAAACCCTCAAGCATGATAATGCCTCTCCACCATTGATACTCAGTGTCTTGACACCATGTTTCGGTGTACTTTGGGTGCGAGAAACATCCAGCAGATAATCCAAATATCTTTTGACCGTCCGGCTTAGTCTGTTCAGCATGGTTGTACAGGTGAGAATGACCCTGCACCGCAGAACAATGCAACTTTGTAATCAAAGCGTGTCCTATATGTACAGAACTAATCGGTCTTCCTCCTACTCCTGATGTAAAGTAATGACTAAAGGTAATGCCCTGTATCGTTACACACCTCTTAAATGGCGTGATCTTCCAGCCAAATCTTTCGTATTGTAAGTCTTCCATTCCAATAGATCCGTCAAGTTCTGGCGTAGTATTAACAGCCCTTGTTATCCTATCTTCATGGTTCCCTATGCACATATGCAGCTTGGGTTTGTACCCACGTATTCTTTTTATCGGAGCAAATAGTTTTTCTTGTGCATCTATCACTGCCTTTACATCCTTGCTATACCTCCTACCCTCAAAGCCTTTGGTTCCCTTATCATAAGAGGACAGGCTAGGCATATCAGCCATGTCCCCTATGCACACTATGACTTGAGGTTTTTCCCTTGCTATAAATTTTCCTAATGCAGTAAACCTTTTGTTGTCATAGTTAGGATGAGCGTGTGGATCACCGATAACCAGAAGATTCATTAGGATTCCCCCTTATAAATTTCAGCTCTGATTATTTCGTAATTTCTTTTACCTTTTTCTTTTCCCGGCTCTTCAAAGCCAAGACCTACGGTATTAGGAACCAAGTCTAACACTCGTATTACCAGTGGTTTATCTTTTTCTCCAACAGGATTTATAACTATTGCTTGTTGTACATGTCTACTAAGTCTCAGCATCTTAGTCTTTCACCTCGTATGGGATAAGAATAATTGTCCATCTTATGACAGAACCCTCTATTTATTTCGCCTATAAGTGAATTTGAAACCTTAAATTCTTTAGCTATTTCTTTGAATGTCTTTTCTCGCGCATAAAGTTCAACTATTATTTCATATGCTTTGTCCTCACTTATCATAAAATAACTATTACTAATAACAAAACAACAACTATAACTACTTGCATTACTTCCTGTTCTCCAACTCTTTAAGTCGCTTATACCCCACAAGGAATCCACGAAAAGCCATAAAGTTTTCATCGATCTCAACAGAAGATCCAGACTCGAACTCCCCTGTCTTTTTATCAAACCTGAGAACATATGCCTTATCTACTGGCTTCCCTCTCATATCCTCTATGGCTTTGGCATAGGCAGCACATTGTAAATGGTAAGCTGAGTATATAGCCCCAGAAGTTTTGAAGTCTATAACACAGTATTCCCCATTGATTATAGCTGTAGCATCTACTGTTCCTGCATATTTATAATCTCTGTGATAAACCTTCTCCTCAACAGTAAGCCACTCAACCTCATTAGATTTAACCCACTCCCTAAAAGCATTGATTGAGTTCTCTGCTTCCGCCCACTTGGTGGGCATATCGGGTATCTCGCCTCTCCCCAGCTTCCACAGGATTGCTTCTTCACACCACTTATGTACAGCCGTACCCACGTTCAAAGCTGATCCCGATGTTTTTCTAAAAGCCCCTCTTATGCCCTTACCCATCTCAGCCTCAGTCATTGATGGGTTTTTACCTAACAGCTTGTGCGCGTTCATACCAAAGAACTTAGCCCCCTCATTGGCAGCCCACGGCACTAAAGCAGGTTTAGCGATAGAGTCAAGAATGGTGGTTACGGAAGGAGCATACTTCCCCTCTACGGTATAGTAGTGCTTCTTCTCCTCGAGATTTAATTCGATTACCTCACCGTCATGATATTCTATTTTCATTTAGAAGTCGAAATCCTCGTCATCAGCAGTTTTTTGTGGCTTGGAATAGCCCTGACCGCTATCTTGTGGCTTCGAGAATTTAAGAGAAAAGTATGGTTTCCCATTTTTGTCTTCATTCTTCCAAGCCTTAACTTTCCACTCTTCCCCATTAATCAAACCCTTTCCATCAAGCAACGGGTCTGTATCCTTGCTCCTATATTTGTTCTTAAAAATATTTATAGAGTTATCTTTAGGTTCCCATTCCATTTTCTTTCTTTCCTCTTGTTGCTGTTGGTTCAATAAATCGTTGTGATGGCTAGCCCCGCTAGCATCATCAAATTCTCTCATCCATCCATCTTCATCCGAAGGTGCTGACATTATCCTACCCCTGCCCTGCTGTTTGCCTGTAGTGTTCTCCATACTTCAATCTTAGCCTCTGCGATTGTAAATAAATGTTTTAATCGTGTCTCTTCTTCAACAGAAATTTTAAGACCCTCCAAGACCCCATCGTAATCATCGTGAGCAGAAGCCCATGCTTTCTTGTATGAATCTGTTCCTTCTGGTGCTGCAAGCATAAGTATAGAATGTTTAACTTTCTTATAGTCGTCTAAATATTTTCTGTTAGCTGTAGCTTGAGAGAGTTTGGTAACGTTCTCCATCATCCAATGTAATGCTTTCTCTACTGTCTGCTCATCAGTCATTAGTCTTGTCCTGTATACGGCCATCCCATATCGTAACTAATTCGGTGGTCACTTTTTGTAATTTCCTAATCGCCTTTTCATTATACCCGATCATTGACCCACCTCCCGTTTTGCAAATAAGTGGTTTATCCGATGTTCTATCAGAAACCCAAAGATACCACTTCTTAACTGATTGCTCTTCAGTCATAAAATTGGAACCTCATAAGGATGATACTCAGCAGATATTACTCCTGTCTTCATGGCTTTGTCAAGAGTTTGAAGAATGAAAAAGAATTGGCTGTCCATCAACTCTCGATTTCCTTGGTGCATTTCTCCATGACATTCAAAGCACAGAGGCATAGTGAATATATCTGAAGCCTTAATTCCTGTTCCGCCAGACAGTGGTGTTCCCCTTCCTTTTAAGTGATGTGCTACCACAGTGTCATTCTTGACGTAACAGGCACAGCAAGGCAACTCAGAGACAAACTTGATATAGTCTTTGCTTTTCCATCTGGTATGTTTGGGTATGGTTCCCTTTGCATACATGTGTCTTTTCTTTTCCTTAGATTTCACAGGCGTCTCCTGTACAAGCTAGTTCCTGACTTGATGTGGTATTGTCATCGCTTTCTTGGAAAGATTCCCAATCAATCTCTTTTGGTTTAGGAAAATTAGCATATTCAGATGCGGTTATTTCTTCGTAGGGAGCCTGTTGGTAAACGTGGTGGTCATCCGCTTTAGGTAAGAAGCTAACCCCACTAAGGATATCAAAATTCTTGTAACACCACGCTCCTACATCGAGCCATTCATCCTCTTCAACATAGATCGTTACTGAGGGTTTGTGTTCGCACCAATATAGTGCAAATTTCTTCCATGTCTCAAGGTGGGATATAGCATCTACCTTATCTTTTGTAATGGCTTTGGGGTGCGCCTTCACAGCAAAAGAGAATACCAGAGACTCTAAATTAGCGTTATCTTCCTCGTATGGGATTCCTGCTTCTATTAAAGCTGTGTTCAAGGGGTCTTTCTTGTCTTGTCTCACTCTGCGGATGTAGTGTTTCCCAAAGGAAGGGTGTAAACCACTCCCTGCTACTCCAGTTAATTGAGATACCGTCCCGGAAGGCTTAACACAGGTCACAGCTACAGACTGTGGTATCTTTAATTTCTTAGCCCACTGTAGATTAGTAGCTACCGCATGATCTTTCCACGCAGTAAGTTGCTCAGGAGAGGCGTTTAGAACCACAGGGCAGTCATAAACCCCAGTGAAACTAACCCCTAATAGTCTTTCTTCTTCAGCGTTCTTTCTCCAAATGGGTCTAACGTACCTAAAGTTAGTTAAGGTAGATTGGAAAGTTCCCAGAATAGTAGCATCAGCCACCTTGCGAGACACATCATCTATGGTGTCCGTAGGACGCAGTACGCACTCAGAAAGGTTGCAAGTTTCTTGAGAAACAAGATTTATTTCCGAACAAGGATTAGTTCCGAATTCTTGGGTGTTATCTCTTCTCTCGGGAGCCATGTCTTGGACAGCTTTTCGATTGAATATTCCCCTTTCCCCGCTCTTTGATTCATACAGGGAAATCCACTCACGCATGAAGATACCGATGTCAGGCTTCTCCGTGTAGCACACAGAGTTATTAGCTAAGGCTCTCTGTCCGTTCTCTACCCACCACTGACCCATCTTAGCCCTCTGCATACGCTCGTCTGTGAGGTTGCTCAGGCTCAATTCGGCTGATCTACGTACACCCCCTACTACCACAGCCTCCCCATTGAAGCACAGGAGATCATGGCACTCTAAGCTGTTTAGCTTCCGTCCAGAAGCATTTCTGAATACACGAATATAGTTGTTAAATAGCTTAATCAGAGGTTCGCTGCCACTTGCTCTTCCCCCGAAAACCTTAAGCCTAGCACCAGACGGTCGAATACGGCTGTAATCTATCTTGGGTACTAGCCCTTGATACAATAGACTGACCAGTTCCCTGAGTCCAGAAGCCCACCCTATTTTAGAATCCCTTACAACTATTGTGGTATCTGTATCATGGAACTCATTCGCTATCTCTGGAAGTTTACCAATGTACTGTCTTTCCACAGAGAACCCAACTCCAGTACCACAGAGAAGGACGTACAGGTTTTCATCGAAAGCCCTAACATGATCCACAGCAATGTAAGAACAATTGTATCCTGCCATTTCATCACGATCTAATGCAATTCCTGCTGTCATTAAACTCCGCATAGAAGGCATGACATTCATCTGAAGAATTTCTTCCTCTAGGTGGTCTGGGAAATTAGGAAAACGTCCTTTCATAAACGAGACATACCTACCCACGGTTTCTTCCCAAGACTCCCTGCGCTTGTGTTCGTCAAGATAACGAGCGTACCTTGATTTGTGAATAAATTGCTGATACTGATTCATTCTTTTCCTCATAAGTACGGTTAATTCAGATGTGGTTGTGTGGTTGGATGTGGTTAGTCATACAAGGGTATGCTCCGATAGGAAGAACGTTTATAGAGCCTCGGAGCAACAACTCTCACTACAGGGGGAGTTAACCTGTTCCACCATAATTAAAATCTTCTTTGTTCACTGCTTCCTTTAGTTCTTTTTCATCATAATAAGACAATATAGCTACCATGTCGGCTAGATCATCGAAGTTTATCAACGCATACATTTTGGAATTACTCTTCTCTGTCATAACGACAACTGGAATTTGATCTTCAGTTGAGCCTCTCTCTGCTTGAGAATACCAATCCTTTAGGTATTGAGGCAGCTTATTTCGATACTTGCACTCTATACCCATATGCGGATGATCTACATCGAGATCAGTTTTTCTATCTGAAACGCTTATCCTAGTACCTCCACATTTTTTTGCAACTCGCCTCTCAAACGCCTTCCAGTTTTTGTCCATCTTCCCCTCCGTCTTCGTAGTCGTCTGGAATAATTGGATACGTTGATTGTTTAGCGGTTAAAAGATTCATAGATTCAAGATCCATCCACAGATCAATTGCACATTCTGCCATGTCCCAATGTCGCGCTTTTGAGATTTCAAACGAAACATCTGGATCTTCTATGTCTTCGTTGTAGTATCTTTGGAGAAGAATTACGTTATCAACCCTATCTGTTAGTTCCCCTGCGCCTCTAATAGAGAATCTATCTATTTTATCCTTTATTGAGAATGACTTACGTGCATGAGCCACAAGAATAATATGGCACTCCAAATCCCTTGCTAGATCAGCTAACCTGCACACCACATCTTTTTGTGCGCTGTAGTCATCATTTTTAATTCCTGATATTGTCATGAGGGAATCAACCATAATGATATCTGTATGGTAATGGTGGATAGCATAACGAATCCCTGCTTCCAGTGTGTCTAAATCCATCGAGCCTTCTTTGTCAAAGAAGTAGAGTTTATCGTTGCTCCATCGGTTGAAATTCAATCCAAAGTCTAATTCTGGTTTAACGACTCCAGAAGCCATGCGCCACATTCTTATTAACTGAGAACGTACAGACATCTCTAAGGAAACTGAAAGTACCTTAGCCCCTTGAGTCATACATTTAAGGGCAATTTGTCCTAGAACTAGACTTTTTCCTGACGAATTTATTCCTGCTAAGATGCTACATTCGCCTGTTCTGAGGCGAAACTTGCTGTCAAGAATAGACCACGGCAGTTTATACCCAGACTTATCTTCACCAAGAACGTAATAATCCATAACATCTTTGGTGTAATTGCTGGCACTCTGTATAGAGTGATCCGCTTCAATACGCAGATACGGAGCCAGAATTTCTGGTGTTAAGTGAACTTCTTCGTTTGGAATGTCAAGGACGTTTATTTTTTTGTTCCCCAGTAGCCTGAATCCATTAAATCTAACAACCTTCCGTGCTTATCCCTCTTTCCGCTCCCCGGTTTCCAAAATGGATTGTATTGTTTTTCCTTTTGCACATAAATGAATCTCCAATTAACCACAGCATACCCCAAACCATGAGCGTAAATCATTGGGGATGGATTGTCAACCCCCTCGCTGAAATTATTCACGGTAGCACTAAGAACCATGTTCACAGGCACACGACGCTCATCCCTTATTTCGTTTTTGTCGTTCATACCCTGTACGTTCAAATACACAGCAAAAGCCTGAGCCACACAATCCTTTTTAATTTCTTGTGGCACTCCAGACAGAAGTCGCATTCTATGGATATTATTCAGAATCCTATTTAGGAATGTTTCCTTGTCAAACCATCCCGTTTTTTTGCGAGTCACAATAGCTTCTTTTTCGATGTTACTCACAACCACGACTAGCTTTTTTATTGTTTTGACTGATCTAAGCATCCTCAAATTATACCCCCAAAAATGCCATGCTCCATTAACGTCAACAACTGAACTTGACTCCCAATACGAGCGTAATTTACAATGGATTTTTTAACTACAGGGAAAGAAACAATGCATTTCACTAAGACAATGGAACATGCTGAAAATCTTGTTGAAAAGTTATCGCAAGAACTATCTGATCCTAACGCCGATCCGTGGAGACTTTTTATCAGACTGCATAATTGGGTGAACCATGACATGACCGATTGTAAAGATGCGTGGTTGTCTAAAAACAGAAAGAGACAAGACGATATTTTAGATTTTTATGTTCGCTACAATTGGGGGAAAAGACGTTGCCATTGGTCTTATAGCGATTATTACCAATACGCGAGAATTTGTCTGAATTTAGATCGGCAAGGTAAGCTGTGATGCGTAATCTACGCTTGCGGAATTATCGCACGTATATTGGGTTAGTATTTAGAAACTCTAACAAGGGGAATATCACATGAAATTAGGAGAAGCCATAAAATTCGCAAAGCCGGATTTGTTTGAATTGTCAGAAGCCCGAAAGGATCTGCTGTGTAAAAGGATTCTGGATTCAAGCACCGAAACCCTAATATATTTTTCCAACCAAATTGACTCGGAATTACAGGATCGAGACATGAGAGACTACGGCACTGAAATCGAATGGAGAAAACAAAATGCCAATGTATAGAAAACCGCGTAATGAGTACGAAAAAATAGAGTGGGTTCGCAGGAAAGAGATGGTTAAGAGCAACGTGAATTTAGCGTTTGATTCACTCAATTTGTCAAAAAGAGAATTTACTAAGAGGGTTTTCCCATATTCGACTAACATCACTGACGACTCTAAAAACGTTTTCAATTGGCTGAGAACCGGACAGATGACCAAACCTATGTTGATACCGTTTTCAAGGGCTACAGGAGTCCCCATAGAATTTTTGCTAGGTGAAGAAAATAAAATGCTAGAGCGGGAACTTAAATCAAAAATAATGCTTAGAACCCCAATGGGGTGAGAGGAGTCTACATGTCGAATAAAGTTGATAATGTGGTTGATGTGATCTCGTCTAAATATGGACATCTTTTGCGAGATAAAGAAGTAAAAGAGAATTTTTATATGCAAGAATTTGACGGTGCTTCTTATGGTGATAAAGATTCAAGAGAATGGGTGAAGAATCTGGATGTAGATCGGTCAAAATATGAAAATAGCTTGGATGATGAAGACCCAAGACCGGAACAGATCCAACAACATTTAATCATGTGGCAAATGAAGTTAGGAGTAAAACTCAAAGACAGAGCATCATTGCGTAGGGCAGTTATAGATGAACTAATGAAAAGATATCCACTTAGCGAATGAAGAGGAGCCTATAATGTTTCACATATCTGGACTTTCACAAGGACGACCCTATGCGGTAGGGAGAAGAGTCATTAAAATATCACCCAGTGGCGAATTAATGGGCGAACCTCCGTTGGAGCCTGATGATGATGAGCCAGACCAATACGGCAGAGAAGAGTTTGGAATAGAGGTTGAAGATGGCGACACAGACCTAAATCTGCCTTAACTATCAATAGTTTACACGAGAAACCTTACATTATTAGAGGGGGGGAATAACCACTGAAAATCCAGATGCTGGGCTGGAGAAGAATTGGGATGGTGGAACCCGAAACCCACAAGCACCACTACTAATCACACCGCTATGACAGGGGGCGGTACAGCAAAACATGGGTCTATGTGATATTGTAAAATCCATTCTATTTGAATGCCATGACAATAGCTGATTAGCACTAAGATTTAGAAATGACAGGTACATATCACAATGCCCTGTCAAAAAGACAGTTATGTCTGCACAGGGGAGTATTAGTAAACTCTAATATGACAATAACACAGAAGTCCGACACACAGAGTGAAAAATATAAACGAGCCACACGGAGACACAGAAACCTTACACAGAAAGACAACAAATTCAAAGGTTACTATCACAAGCCCACTACTGCATACAACAGGAAAAAAAGATTTGATTTCGATGTGAAATAGCTGTACAGTGTCGTTATGGAATTGGCACACTTAAAAATTACAAAAGGCACTGGCAAGCTAGCAAATATGCATTCGCTAAACACCAACACAGCGAGTAACGAATTTTGCAAGGCTATGAACAGTAGTCCCGATACACGAGTGATATGTAAAACGTGTTACAGCATGAAGGCGTTGAATACCTACCGTAAAAACTGCGCTACAGCATGGCAACACAATAGCGATCAACTATCGCAGCCACTAGAAGACTGGCAGCTACCGCGCTTAAACTCGGTGTATTTTAGGTTTTCATCTCATGGTGAATTGATAAATGAAACTCACGCTGTAAACCTATTTAGAATATGTGAAGCTAATCCGAAAACTACGTTTTCACTTTATACAAAACGCCACAAGGTAATTTACAAGGCGTTAAAGACACACAAGCTACCCGATAATCTGATTCTGATCTATTCCAATCCGATAAAAGACAGAGTTATGAATAATCCACCGAAAATGTTTCACAAGGTTTTTAATGTCACAGCAGTGTCACAGCACAGGAAAGACAATTGCACAGGCAACAGTTGTTTCTCATGCTTAAAGTGTTATAGCTTCGATGCTGATAGCGTGATTGTAGAATTAGAGAAATAGAATATAATCATATTCTAATATTCGTAAAGTAGTATATTATCCTTTTATAATATATAGGCGAAAAAAAACCCCACCTATTGCTAGATGGGGTTTAATGCGCCGAGGCGCTAGAAGGATAGCAGACTATATGCCCGGTCTGCCAGCGGTGAAACTCATATTACGCCGCATAAAGCCAGTGTAATGTAGTCGATGACTACTAATGCGAGAATTGCTGCGACTGTTAACAATCCTAAAACACCGAAAAAGGTTTCAGTCTTCATGTCATGCAGCCCTAGCAAGCGCGATAGCGTCGTAGAATGCTCTACTTTTCATTTTGCCTATGCGCCCATCTATTTGACTAGAAACCTTATCTTTTGTGGGTAGTCGGTCAGCTAGCCAAGTTAAATCCATATAAGCACCATACCAAGTAGGAACTCTTTTACCAGTAGGCGTTATCGTCCTTCTGGCGTCGCTTTCCTTTTGATCTGTCGATATATAGGCTAAATGCTTTTCAAATTTTTGAGCATTCTTTTCGTTTCTCTTTTCGATCTTTTCTCTATCTTCCAAACTGGCGTTTATAGGAATAACATTCTCAAACTGATTTCCGAAAATAGCATCTTTTAAGTATTGTCTACGTTCATTCTCTGAACAATCAGTATCAGAGAGCAGTATCAATTGAGTTTTTAGATTCTCGTGATCTAGCCTAGTATTGATTGTTTTAGCGAATAACTTAGTATTTAATAGATGTCTATGGCTAACGTTGCCTAAATACCATTGCGTATTATTTAACAAGATATTCCATTGGTTCGAACACGAATAATCTTGTGGACTTTCGCCAGCCTTTGTAGCCTTTGAAATTCCTGTTATTAAAGATATATAGCGTTTAATCGTTGCGTCCTTAAACGTGATGTCTTCGTTTAACTTAATACGCGCCCAAATAGATGCGCCTCGGTTAACCTTGCCAGCCATATCTAACGTGAGACCCATATACTCGGCTAGATGTAAATAAGCTTCGTATATGTCCTGAGGTTGATGCAATTGGTAATTATTGCCTACTATATCTAAAAAATTATCCGCTGGCTGTCGTAAGACAATCGGCTTAAATTTTCTAGGATCATTCGCATGTTTAGCGTTATGTGCTACTCGTTGCTTATGATCTGAATATTTCAATGCAACTGTGTCCGAATTGATACCGTTAGCATCAACTGTTATCAACTTTTTTTTCCGCGTTATTAGATTTTGCCTATCGTCATATAAATTAGTTAGACCGTACTTGAAATCTAGTTGCGCCTCTTTAAGCGATGCTTCAACGTCACTTGGATTAGTTAAAGACTTAAACTTTCCATACCAAATAGGAGCGCCGACTTGAGAATTAAGATCTGCATTAATAACGCCAGAATCTAATCGTTGATGTGTACCAAAATAATTATTCATAATATAGATATCCTTAAGACGAGTTAAAAGAAAATCTTGACGTTCAACTAGGAGTCAAGTACTCCGCTCATTTCCTGCGCACTCTATACCGCTCGCTAGCGCTAACAAAAACCCGTATGAAATAAGAATCGGGCTAAAGACTATCTAACTATAGATGGCAAACAAGCGCGGTCACGAAGACATAATTAGATAACCATTCATATATACATGGTAACCAGTAGAAACGCAAGCATTCATTTTAACTGTATAGATAACCAGTATTGACATATAACAAGTGGTATGCTAGGGATTTATAGATTGTGTATGATCTTTCTGTATGATATAGGATGCTCACGCATTCCCTACCATAGAATGGCTGCAAAGTAAAGCAGTTTAGGTTTATAAACTAGAACTTATACATTCAGTTCAAACCATAAGAAGATTTAGCTTGACATGATGCGTGGATTCTGTTATACTCGCGCCCACTTGAGCATAGTTGCATATTAGACTATTCTAATGTTGACATATTCTAATATTTGAGCGCGAACCAGACCCCGACCCCGCCCCCTTTTGAAAATAAAAGAAAAGCGAATATCCTCCCCACTCACCGAGGGGGAAATTTAAGGAGAAATAAAGATGGCTTTAACACAACCTCCAATGGCTGCAGTCAGCCCCTCACAAGCTAGAGCTGGTATAGATGCAACAAATCAATCAATGGGAAGAGGCTCCAATCCAGAGGCTTTAATGAGTAGACTCAATCAACTTGCCCAAGAAGCAGAGATGATTATGGGAAAACTAGAGTCTATGGGGGTCAATGTGAATGAATTAATGGCTGGTGGTGGGCAAAACGCTCAACCCCCTGCTCCAGTACCTCCAATGCCTCCAATGCCCACAGGGGGCAATACAGGCGGTCTGGGAGGAAATATACCACCGGGACTCTTAGCGTAAGGAGGGGTGTAACATGGTTCAAAAATTAAAAAAGACGTTTAAATCCAAAGGATATAGCGATTGGAAAACAACCCACAAAAAAGGCAAGAAAGCGTTACCCATCGATGCTGTTAATAAAGGTTTGAGAGAGTGGGATAATTACATTTTGAGTGGTTCAAATGTGTATAAAGAAGGCAATCCCTTAGCCACGGAGAGAATGCACATAAAGAAAAAAACTAATGGAAAAAAAGCTCTCCCCATTAACAAGGGCGCAAGCAGACTCCGAAAGAGGAGAAGCGTAAGTTGAGAACGGATAAACAATCCGCCTTCATAGAAGGGTACTGTCAGACAGGAAACGCGACTAAGGCAGCTATACAGGCTGGTTACTCTGAAGCTACGGCTAAACAACAGGGTCATACCTTAAAGAATAAGTTCTCCAGAGAGATAGAGCAACGGATTAAGAAGATGGTTCAGGATGCTGTACCTGCTGCCATGAGCCAGATCAGTGCATTAGCTCAAACTGCTACCAGCGAACAGGTGAGGTTGGCTGCGTCTAAAGACATACTGGATAGAGCAGGTCTAAAACCTGCAGACAGAATAGAGCAGAAGATCTCTCACGAAGAGAAATCTACAGATGAGTT
>Ga0255048_10000622_pt1 | contig 26721 bp, 29 predicted proteins | sample JV7_2_2_MG_FD_183619 | JGI IMG/M metagenome (GOLD analysis project Ga0255048, IMG submission 183619) | Seawater microbial communities from Jervis Inlet, British Columbia, Canada - JV7_2_2 | ecosystem: Environmental > Aquatic > Marine > Inlet | place: Canada: British Columbia | collected 2016-10-06
CACGGCTGCTGTGAAGGCTGTAGACTTTGCACTAACGTAGACTTTATCAAAAAGTCCACCTGACTTTGCTTTAATTTCGTCCTTTAGGACTTTTACATAACTTCCGTTAAAAATCGCTGCTGGCATTGTAGTCTCCTGACTAGTAGGTTATTAACCTAGAAAATTTATGGCAATTTTACCACTTGCAATTGCCGTTCCAGTTTCACTATATAATTGTACTGCGTCTGTAGCTGCAAGAGTAACTTTAACTCTACCGCCACCTAGAGGCAAGTAAGCCTTAACAGCTCCACCTACACGCATAGACATAAATTCACCTATATCTTCTTGTATTTCTATTTCATTACAAATTGCTGCTAAACTAGCTACTACAACAGTTCCAGTTGACGCAATATTGGCTGTACTTGTATCAATAAGTCCTGAATCTAAGAAGTCTACAGGAGCTATTGCACCTACAACTACTGTACCGATTGTGTTTGTTCCTGAAGGTAAGGCAGGTAATGATAAAACATCTACGTCACCTATATTGTTTGATCCTGCAGGTAGAGAAGGTAATGATAGAACATCAACATCCCCAATATCTACACCAGAGTTAGCTGATAATTTACCTATAGCATTTGAACCTGCAGGTAATGATGCAACAATATCAACTTGTACTTCAGTCCCACTTACAGCTCCTGCTAATAAACTCGTATCAGCATCTATGGTAGTTAAAATACCATTTGCTGTAGTTTGTAATGCACTTGTAGCTGCACCCGAAGGCAAAGCAGAGCTAAGTACGTCCACATCTCCAATATCTACACCAGAGTTAGCTGATAATTTACCTATAGCATTCGTACCTGCTGGTAAGGATGCGACTACATCAACTTGTAATTCAGTTCCAGCTATAGCCCCTGCTAAAAGACTAGTATCTGCATCAATTGTGGTTAATAGACTGTTTCCTGAAGTTTGTAATGCACTTGTAGCAGCACCAGAAGGAAGGGCAGAAGTAGAAATATCTATCTGCAATTCTCCATCGGAATCAGTTTTAAGAACTTGAACAGCGGAGCCGTCATAACCCCCTATAATCATTATAGATGAAGGTAATGCGCCCCCATCACTTGATTCAGAATCAATTGTTGTAGTAACAGGAGGAAATATAAATTGAGACATATTAAGCTCCTATTGTTTTAGCAGACATTATGGCACTAAAAGTACCTGCGCTATGAGTTGAGTTAGTATAAGAGAGCCTTATAGCCCTAAAAGGAATTTTATCAAAAACTACTATATGTTCACCTGAAGTAGTTCCAGTGAGAGTTATAGCACCTCCAGAAAGAGTAAGATCGAACCAATCTCCTGCTGCAAAGCCAGAAGCATCTGGATCTAGGTTTGTACCCTGTATTACTACAGTTCCTGTATGCGCTCCACTGGCTGCTGAAGCCCAAACAATGTTTATTGATAAATGATCTATGGTAGTTGTGACTGTGGCTGTACTACTGGTGCTAGTATCAAGATTTACTCCATCTAGCATTTTGTAGGTATAGATTATATTTTTTCTTCCCATTGGAATCTCCTTATGAGTTAAGGGTTATTGCCCTAGTTCCTACCCTTGTACTTATGTTATATTATGATCTATTCAAATCTTTACGGTTGCTTACTTTTTCAAGCTCTGTAGCTTCAGATTGAGCTATATCTAATTTATTTGCTGCTGCAACGGAGATAGCTCCTCCAGATTGAGATACTTGAGCCTCTTTATAAAGTGCTTGTAGCCCTTTTATAGAGTTAGGTTCTAGGGCTAAATCTGTGGGCATATCCATAAGTATGCCTAATTGCAGTCTTTGCTTATAGCTAGTTTCCCCTTTTGCCTTTTCTAAAGCCTCAAAAACATTAGATTGCATCTCAAAATAAATAGTAGGGTAAACATACCGTATTGCCTCAATCCCTTCTCTACTTAAATTACCATTATTTAGGTCTTTTAGTACAGACATAGGATCTTGTATGGCTTGAACATATTTTTTAAATTTATAAATTTCTTGATCGGAAGATGGGTAGCTCTTCTTTATAAAAGGGTTTATATTTTGACTTTTTCTAGGTAATTTAGAGTCTAAAAAGGTTAAAGCCCTCCCAGCTACTTGTCTAACTTGTTGATATGTTTGAGGAGCGCTGGATTGAAGATTAGCATCAAGCATGACTTTGGATGCAAATTGAGGATTATCTCTTATCTTATCTAAATTAGAGGACATATTAACAATAGCTTCTCTTTCGTCTTTTGGTTTTCCTAAGATTAAATCTCCACTAGTTTTCTTAGCTAGAGGATTATCTGTTAATAGTTTAGCTGATAGGGCAGGTACTTTGTCAAACTTACTAGCTTTTTTAAAAAACTTATCTACTGACTTAAAGATTTTACTGGTTACTTTAGTATTTCCCCTCTCTATATTAGATAATACCATCATTTTATTTTTAAGGTCTGATCTAGCAAAGGCAGATACTAAACCAGCTACACCTATTGCACTAGTAGGAGCCATTCCATAAGTATAAGCCCCTAAACCAAAAAAGACATCTCGAAGTCTTGGAAAGTTAGTTTGACTTCCTATCTTTTTATTAAACTTACTAACAAAAGTAGATAGACTATTATAGTCTAATAAACTAGTTTGTAGTTCTTTTCCTAAAGGAGAGTCTACTCTATTTGCAAAATCTACTAGTTCATCTCTTACAGCTTTTCCCATTGCTCTATTTATATCGTCTTTAACTGTAAGAACTCCAGTTTTATCATATCTTCCTAATTTATGATATTTTATTTTCATATTTTGTAATTGAGAAGCATTATAGGGTTTTTTATTTAATACGTCTTTACTCCAAATACTTTCTATTTCATCATCAATTCTATCTATATAACGAAGAGCTTCTTTATTAAGAGAAGTTCCATCAGGTCTTTGAAATTTACTTTTTAATAAAGTTAATTCATCTATTTGTTTTTCTGCTATGTCTGATATAGTGGGGAATAAAGAACTATCCATAACCTCATCATCTATAGCCTTAACTGTTTTACCTATATTTTTTCCTACATCATCTAAGTATGATCTAGAATTCTCTAAAAGTTTTCTATTAGATGCTAAAGACTTACCCACTCCTTTAGACCTCATAACTTTTCCTATTACTTCAGGAATATTTTTAGCCATTTTAGGTTGTTGTAAAAGAAGTTTTTCAACATCTAAATCACTAAAACCTCCTAACTTCATTGCATTGTAAGTAGGATTAGTCATATTTTGATTGAAGTTATCAATTTTCTCTACTCCACTTCCTATTAACTTATTTCCTTTTATCTTAGGAACAACTATAGAGACAGTTTTTCCTAATCCTCCTAGACCAGCACCAACGAAACCTCCAAATAAGGCTCCTTTTCCTCCATAAGCTATAAGATTCTCTGCATTAAAGTTAGCATTTCCTAAAGCATTCTCTTCTACTAACTCTCCTATTCCATAAAAAGTACCTTCTACTGCCGATCCTGCACCCTTAGCTACACTTTTTTTAAGAACTTCTCTAGCGAATTTTTTCTTACCTGTTTCCTTTATAAGTCCAGTAAGACCCTTAGCTGTTAATCGCTCTGCTGCAAGTCCAGCTTTTCCTGCTGCGGCTATACCTTTTCCAGCTACTCCAGCTCCTTTAGCTAATAGGGAAGTACCTCCAGAAAGTATCATAGGTGCTACTATACCAGTAACTTCTCCAGCAAGTGCAGACGCTTCGTTTCTTTTTCTTCTTTCTCTTAAAGCTTCTTTAAAATCATCTCCTAAAGCAGCATAAGCTTGGTCACTAAGACCAAAGGTAATAGAAGATGCAGCCGACTCTAAAAAAGTTCTTGCATCAGAATTTCCATACTTTTCTTCTAATTCTTCATTTTTTTGAATAAAATCTATCTGGTCTTGTGATAAAGGACCATCAGTAAGGGCGTTTTTTTCCCTTTTTATATTTAAACTTTTTACATATTCTATATCTTTTTCTGATAACATAAATCACCTAAATTGGTAAAGGTTCGTTCATATCCCAAAGAGTGCCTGGCTTTGCCCCTGCTTCTACTGCTCTTAATTCAGCCTTAATAAGACCATCTATGATTTTACGTCTATTAAAAGGAACATTTGATAATTTTTTTAACTCTAAAAGCTGTTCTACTCTACTCTCATTTGGAGAAAGCTTAAATGAAAGCCCATCAGCTCTAAGTTTTTGCCTTACTCCGTAATTAATCTTCATCATAAGATTTCTAATTTTATTTTTTTCTCTTACGTCTGTTGTAAGTAGTTTAGTGGGATCTCCTAAAATAATCTTAGCCTGCGCTCTTTCTTGATCAGTCATAACACCAGGACCAAAAAACTCAATTCTCAAGTTACCTACTAACCTATCTCTAAGAGCTTCTGCTTCTGCAACATCAGAAGAAAACAATCTTCCAAGAGGGTTAAAAGCACCTTGCTTATACCATTGTACTTTATCAACATATCCCATTAAGTCACGTAGCCCATCTATTGTTTGTTGAGCATTGGCTGCATATCCCTTAACTTTATTAGCTCTAGCAATTCCACCTTTTACTTTATAATTAAGACCATCTCTACCTCTTATCATAAGGTCTGAAAACTTTAGCCCTAAAGTATCTGCCTTAGCTACTTCTGCATCAGTTAATCCTCTAGTATTAGAAGCTTTTTGTAAATCAAATTTACTTTGATCTTTTGCTATAGATTTAGATGCTTTAAAACCTTTTTGTTTATATTGAAGAAACATCTTCATAAGGTTAGCTTTTTTATCTTCATCCTTAGTTGATCTAGCAAGTCTTTTAGCTAATGTAGCTACTTTAAAATTATGAGCTGCTATTTTTTGTTTTTCTGAGTTTTGATCTAGTTTTTGTGCCTGAATATCTTTTGCAACTTCTTTATCTAATTCAGCTAAATAAACATTAGGTCCACCATATTTATGTGCGCTATAACCTCCTGCAGCTAATCCTATTAATGACACTACTTTATCAAAGGTACTTTGCTTTTTATAAAATCTTTCAGGATCTATCGATGATAGGTTCATAGCTGCACTTATAGCTTCATCTTCTGCTTTTATCAGGTCTTTTCTATCCTTTTCTGCTCGTTTTTTCCTTATTTCTAATTCAGATAATTTACGAGGTGTTTTTATTTTAATTAAATCATCTTCTGTAATATCAATATCAACGCCTTTACGTTTATCGTCCTTTTGTTTAACCAATACTTCATTTAATCTAATTCTTTCTGGACCAGAAGCATAGGTTTCTCTATATTCTTCTAATGCTTTAGGTGTTAACTGACTAAGAAATTCTTTAGCTTCAGGATTAAGTCTTTTGGTCTTAGGATCTATATCTTGTAAACTTGATTCAATTTCATAGTAAGACTTTTTTACCATCTCATCATCAGGGCGTTGAAACTCTTCTACCTTTTTTTTAGATTCTTCTATTAAATTTAATTCTGGTTTAGGTTTTGGCTCTACAGGTGGTGGCTCAACTGGAACAAAGCCTTTTACTTCTGGAACATTAGGTATTAGAGGCTCTTCTACTTTATCTTCTGGTCTTTGAAGATATTCTGGAATATCATAATCCTCCTCTACTTCTTCTTCTCTCCAAGAATCTTTATATTCAACTTCCCCACCATTAGCAGCCCACATTTGAACTTTTTCTGCTTCTTCAAACTCAGGTTGATCTTGAGCATAGACTCCGTAAGGAGTTGGAGGATCTAAAGGCATTTGTTCAGGTGATATTTCTGGTTTAGGCATATCTACCTCTGTTCCATAATATGGATCTCTAACTACTTCTTCTTTTTTCTCAACTTTAACTTCTACTTCTTCAGGAGAAGGTAAAACATCTCCAGGATTATACCAACCACCATCTGGTTTTTTAAGATCATTAGCCCTATATCCATGTTTCCTCATCCAAGACTGTACTTTAGATTTATCTTCAGGAATACGGAAAGGATTAGATAAGTCATATTGAATTTTTGGTTTAGATTTTACACCTTCTTTTCGAAGAGGTTTATATCCTTTTTCTATTTTTGTATGAGCTTTTCCTTTAAAATGATATCTATTATGAAGAGCTTTATCTTGATCACTTCTACGACCATGTTCTACTGTCTTAAAATCTTTTTCATAATTATCAAACTCTTTTATATCTATATTTACTTCTTCAGTCTTAGGACTATAGATACTTCCAGCAGGAAGATATTTAACAAATTTATGCTTTCCAGGTGTTTGGTCAAAGTGAATAGATCCTTTACTATCCCCTCTTTTTCTTTTACCAGGATTATATGAGTAACCATCTCTTTCATCTACAACTCTAAATCCTTTTTTAAGCATAAATTTTATAAGTTTATTTTGCATACCCCTGCCACCAATATGCGCTGCACTTATATCCAATCCTCCATGATGTTTATGATTATCACTACCTTTTTTTCGATGCCCACTTAGAAAATGATACTCTCCTCCATGCTTATCTATAAATTCATGGATAGCTTTCTCTAATTCTGTTCGTTTTTCTCTATCAGTAGCCATGTCTATTTCCTCTTCTCTAGTTTCTCTAATCTACGATTAAGGTCTTTTTGAGCAGCTATAACATCTCCATAACTTGCTTCTCCACCATGTTTAAAATGCCTGAACTTTCTTCTAGCGCCACCAAACTTTGCATCTTTTTCAGCCTTATCATGAAATCTACTTTCAGGCTCATAGCCTATGGCTTCTCTAAAAGCTTTTTTAGGTCGGACATAAGCTTCTCCGCCTTTAGCCATATTTCTTTCTAAAAGTTTTTTAACTTTTTCTTCGTTTTTACTCTTAGGAAACTTACCTTTAAGTTTTGATCTAGTTCTTTTATCTATCTCTTTCATCAATTTTTTTACTTTCAAACTCGTCTTATCATCAAAAAATGACTTAGGATCTTTACCTTTAATTTTAGAAGCTTTTTTTCTTTCTTCATCAGACATTTTTCCTGGTCCAATCATTCCTATTCTTAATGGTCCTATAAGCTTGTCTCTTGATTGAGGTTTTGATTTTGGCTCTTTGAATTCTGGATCATCTAGACGCTCATACCACTCTTTTACTGCAGATTCCCCACCTTTAGCAAATTTAGGTTCTTCACCTAGTTTTTCTAAGAGTGCTTTCTTTTTTTCTTTAGGTAGATGAGATTTTTGAATATTTTTCTTATTAAGGCTCCAGCTAACTCCTTTATCCATAAATTTTAAAAATCTTTCAGGATCAGCTTTTATTTCTCCACCTTTAGCAAAAGGCATATCTATTAAATCATCAACTGATAATTTTTTCTTCTTAGGTTTTTTTATAGTAACTTTAACCTTAGCTGCTTTAAGTTTTGCTAAAAGTTTTTGACGTTTTCTTAATTTTTCATTTTTACTTTCTACTGATCCGCCACCGCCAAATTTTTCTACTTTCTTATCCATCTTATCTTGTAGTTTATATAAAAACTCAACACCTTTTTTTCTTTGATCTTTTTTATCTTTTGCACCTAATTGTTTCCCCAGACCTCGAACTGCTGAAGCCTTAACTACAAACTCACCATCTGATAGTTGAGCAGGTATGGAATCTGAAGTTTCTGAACCTGGACCTTCAACTTTACCGCCTTCTTCCCACCAACCAGTTAATTCTCCTAAGCCTTTACCCACATCCCAGATTTTTTTTCCTGTTTTTATTATATTTCCCCACTGATCTCTTTTTTGCTGTTGTCCTGCTGCAGCTATACCAGGAGCAGCTCCTATATCTTGTTGATATTTTGCAAATTCTTTTTTCTGAGCAAATTCTTCGGCTCTTTGACGATCTCCACGTTTCAAACCTAAAAGAGCTTTTTGAGCTGCTTCCTGTTCTTGAGCCTTAGCTATTGCAGTCTGAGCGCCTAGTTCTACGCCCATTTTAGAGCCACCTCTTTGTAAGGCTCTGAGTTTTTGTCCTGCTGTAGCTCCTCTTGCTCCTCTTATAGATGAAAGCTGTTGGGCTAATCCACGTTCTCGTGCTAATTTAGCTTGTTTATCTACTATAGAATCCTCACCTTTAGCACGTTTTGCTAACATAGCCTCTAATTCGGCTTCAGTCATTTGAGATGGGGTTTTTGGAACTTCTGGTTTTGGTGCAGGTGCTGGAGTTGCTGCTGCTGCTGATCCTCCTCTTGGTACAACATGTCCTATATTACTTGAACCTCCATGTCGTGAACCTCCACTTCCTCTAGGAGGTTTCGGACCCATTCCTGCCATATGTGCTGCTGCATCAGATTCTGTATAGGGTCCACTAAGTTTGTTAAAAGCCTTACCTGCTAAAGGACCAGCAACAGCTCCAAGAGCACCTCCGAATAATTTTCTCTTCATTTCCCCTTTTTTTACTTCTTTAGCTAAATCTCTTTCAAACTTACCTCTAGAACCTCCTTGAACATCAGTCTTTCCATCATCCATCTCTCTTCCATCTTCACCATATTCACCTCTTCTTTCAGCAGCCGTAGAAGGCGCAGCCTTTGGCTTAGGTGGCTTCTTAAGACTCCAACTCCCAAAGGACCAAGTTGAGGGTTTATTATTACTACCAGTACTTTTACCTCCATTATGAACTACATAACCATTAGCACGATAAGTATGATCTCCATCTAAAATAAAGTTATATAATTGAGTATAAAAATCTGCATCATATTCCTCTATACTTTTTATCTCAACCATTCCATTTTCAGTTACTAACTTATCTCCTACTTTCATAACTGTAGTTTCTACTAACTCTGGATAAACAACTGTATAAGGGTTTAATTCAGCTTGAGTAGCTTTTGGATTTAAAGATTTCCATCCAGTTGTTGTATAAAAAGGATGCTCATCAGTAAAAAATGCTTTTTCTTCATTGACAGAATAAAGTTTTCTAACTTCTCCTAAAGCACTAATAGCTAAAGGAGGTCTATTATACTCCATTACAGTATTAACTATACCGTCCAGACCTCTAACTTGCTCTCCTATTAAAACTTTTTCAATAACTTTATGAGAACCATCAGCCATAGTTACTAAAGTTCCGGCTATAAAACAACTTCCTCCGCCTCCGCCTCCAGTAGAACTAGCAGCAGCGTGAGTACCCGAATCTCCAAATTCTTTATTGTATTGCATACCTAAACCCTTTTCTTTTACATAATTTTTAGCAGGATCAACATTAGGTTCATCCAAATGATCATCTATATGAACTATACCAGCCCTTAAACCTAATTTTCGTTTCTTGGGATCTTTAGAAATATCATCTCTTTCATCGTAGACTCTATGTCCTTTATTCACCATATGCTCTGCAAACTTATATTGAACAGCATCAGGTAAATGAGCTATACCTACATCTAAACCTCCATAAACTCCATGATTTTCAGAATTACCCCTATGTCCACCTTTAGGAGTTAAGGGAATAGAAATAGCCTCATCTATACCTTTGTCGATACGTTTCTTATTAGCTGCATTATTGGAATCTACATACTCTTTAATATCGGCAATAATTTTAGCCCTTCGAGCAGCATCTTTTGAGTTTGGTTTAAATTTTTTATTTTTCATAATACGTCCTTAACTAGTACTATATAGTCTCCACTAGTCCAACCTAACTTCCATTTATTGTGTAATAATTTAGCGACCGTTTCATCAGCATTATTATTACTTATTGAAACCGAAGTGCTTATTTGCTTACAACCTTGTCCTTTTGCTATTTTAAATATTGTCTCCTGATAACCTTGCGCTACATGGGTACTTCTTAATTCGGGTTTTACCCAACAATCTTCTATATGTAACCTATTACCATCATCATAAATTTTTATAGATATAAATCCGTTTTCATCTTCAAAAGTATCTATATTAAAACATTCTTTTCTATAATCAGCATAATGACTCATAAATCCTCTAACTTGTTCCAAAGATTCTACCCTGTTTAATCTTATATTCTGTTCCTTTATTACCTACAACAAAGGTCATTTCTGATAAACTAGCACCTCTACCCAACTCTCCTGAACCTTGAACAGTTTCCACTTTTATCTTAAAAGATTCGCATTTTTGCTTGTCAAAGTCAACTCTAACCTGATATTGTTGGGCATTTTTACCACCATAAGCAATGGCTGTAGTATAGGAGCCTGTAGTACCTCCAGGATCTCCATAATAGCCTTTAGTAACTCCGGTAGATTCTATTAACGTAGCAGGATCTCCGAATTCATAAACTTCTGTATAACTATTAACATCTATAAGCTTAAATTGAGAATAGTTATCATCAAAATCGTATGCTATACTAACTCTAAGTCTATGAGGAGAATAATATTTTCCTAGAAGTAGGACTCTATAAACTCTCATAGATCCTTGAGCAACAAAAGGATTTATCCATCCTGTTTCTGCTACTATATTTATGGGACTGTCGGCATCGCTATAGCTAGAATCCTGTTTAAATAGTTTATTACTATTTCCATCTTTATGAACATAATAGTAATCATCTCCTATTACAACCGAACTATCCCCTCTATGATTGCCAAATAAGACCCAAAAACCTCGATAATAGTTGTAAACTAAGGCTGCTCCATCTGAAGTTAAAAACCTAACCTCATTTTCTTTAGGGAAAATATCCCCTTTAGTAATTGTTAAGTCATTATAATCTTCTAAAGGAGCGCCAATATAATCAAGACCCAATGATCTAGTTAGGAGATAAATACCCTTACTAGACTTGAAAAAGAGTCCTGCAGGGGTTAAAACTACACTGTTTTTTACACTACAACCCACATCTGAGGATATAAGTTGAGGTTCAATAAAAGTGTCTTGCTGCCCTAAGTTATTAGGTCCATCTCCTGATAAGTAAAATAGTGCATTTTCTTTAAAAATTATAAGCTTATCATCCATAGCCTTAAGAGCTATAATATTGCCCCCAACTTGAGATACTAGGATGCTAAGAGTATCATTAAACTCAACTCCGACTTTAGAGCTTAATAGCTTGGAAAATTGAAGTTCTAATTTATTTTCTAATCCTGATAAAAATAAACGGTTTTTAAAACTAGCTATTATGGAGCAAGATGGGGGACTTACATTTTCCAATACTCCACCTGTAGTATAAAGGACTTCATTGCTAGTTAGGGCTGAGTCAGGAGTTTTATCCAAGAAGGATATAAAATCTGCATCAGGTTGATTAAGAATAGGATCAAAAATTTGAGATTTAGTGGCACTACTATCTGCATTTAATTTATAAAATAAAGTACCGTTCTTAACTGTCCTATATAGTTCTACATAAACATTACTTTTTTGTGTAAGAGGCAAACTAGGAATAAAAACTTCTGCTGAAAGAATATAAGCATCAGTAGATGTGTGGGCATAGTCCCAACTAAATTGATTAGATAGTCCTGAACGATGTAAATTTCCTTGAGCATCAGTCCAAACATAATGAGCCTTATAGTAATAGGTATCAGTATCTGATGCTGCAGGACGAACAAACGTATGACTTCCGGCTGTACCAGCAGCTAAAGTACCTACAGTTAAAATCTCAGGAGGATAATTAAATCCTTCTTCAACTAAAACATTACTATCGTATAGTTTAATCTGACCACCTGAGAAGTGTAAGTTTTCTGCTAGTTCTTCAGTCTGATTAACAATTTCATTACTAAAATCTAAAATACTGCTATTGACACCGTAAAGAGAATAGTAGTTAGTGGTTCCTAGTGTTCCACTTTCAATCACGCCTTGTATTTTTGTATTGAGTAAAAACTTTTCATTTGTAATCTCAGAAACACCGCTAAGGCTTGGTACAACATAAATGGCATTAGTACTTGTGCCTGAATAGTTAGAAAACATTGTAGAGCTTCCAGCTCTTTGTCGTATTGAGTTTAGTAAACTACCGCCTGTGTTTTGACTAATTTTAGATTGTATAGAACCGTCCGATTTAGCTACATAGTAAGTAGCATAAAGCTCCGTTTCTCTTATAACATTTATATAAATATTCTGATCTTGAATAAAAGATTTTGTGGCTAATCCCACTCCTCTCATTAAGGTTGAGGCAGTTCCAGCCGTACCTGCAGTATAATCATAAGTACTGCCTCTAACATGGTAATTTGACCAAGTGTAATCTAAAGTAGCAGAAGTAGATCCTGCAGTTGTGCCTGTACTTATAGTATAAACTGAAGGACTTAGTTGATAAACTTGATAAAATAATTTATAATCAAACCCATCAACACTAGAACATGTAATATTTTTAACAGAATCAAAACCTGCTGAAGTAACGTCCTCTATAGTAGTAGGAGCCTTAACTTGAGTAGCATCAGCACCAAGAATAGCTAACTTAACAACTCCACTTCCATTTGCAGTTACTACAACAGTTTTACCATAGAGATCAAGATGTAAATCAATAGCATCATTAGGAGTTACTGATACAGTAAATGGATCTTTATTAACAGCAAAACTAGACTCTTGTACTTTTCTTAAAGCAAATCTAAGTTCACTAGCTGTATTATCAAAATAACCTACTATAATAGAAATAGAACCTGCAGCTACATCATATTTTTTATCTGAATTTAAAGTAGCTATAGTAGTTTCAGAAGTAAAAGCCTTACCACTTCCACTGTCGAAATCTAATTCTCTATTTAAATATCCTAAAAGATCAAAAACTTTATACTTAAGAACAGCCGAACCATCTATAAAGAAGATATAAACCTGATTCTCAAATACTTCCAATCTAAGACTATTTGTACTTCCCGATGATGCTACATCAGGAACAGCTATATCGTAGACTATATAAGAGTTACTTATATTATCCACAATAGATGTTTTTAAAACACCAGCTACAAGATAAGTAAAAACTTTATAATTTTCTAAATAAACACATTGCAACTCTGACTGTTCTTTACCATTTTGGATTACAATTTCAGATTCAGGAACTATGGCATCATAACTTCCTTCATTTTGAAAAACTTTAGAACCTTCGCTATAGCTATAAACTTGATCTCTAGATACCCATAAAAGCTGGTCTTTAGACTTAGCTACACCAATAATAGCTTGATTATTAGAAGTTCCAATTTGTTTTCCTAGAATTTCTTCATATCCGAATCTTTTATTATACTCTTTTTCTTTATCAAAGGAAACATTTTCTACATTTTTGAATTGACCAAATGGAAGTTGTTTTGGATCAACTTTAGTATTGATGCCCTGATTAAGTGAAAGATGTAAGGACTGCTTAACTAAAGGCATAACTTCTCCTAAACGACATCAAAGGCATTACTATTTCCTCTAGAAATAATCATAGCCGAGCCATAGTTAGAGGATATAATATAAGTTCCTGCACCATCTACAAGATCAGTTCCTGAAGCAGTTACTGTAATGTTATTTGTAGCTGCAGTTCCTGTAGAGTCTTTTACTAAGAAAAATCTTCCTGCTGCAGAAACTCCTGCTGAAGGTAGTGTTACCGTAACTCCGGCTGTGGAAGTATCACAGTAATAATAAGATAGGTCGTCTGTAACTGTAATAGTAGCCGTACCAGTAAGAGCAGCAGTAGTAGAGGCAAATTGAATTGCTGATACTCCTGTGGAACTTACTGCACCTGCACTTGTTAATTGAACTTGATTACCAGCAGCATCGTTATAATAAAGCTCTCCTGAAGTTACATAAACTGAGCTTGGAAAGCTTGTACTACTTAAGGCAGTAGCCTGAGAGCTATAGCCTGAGTATTTCATATTAGTAGGAGCGTAGGCAACAGCAGCCGTAGAACCTAAGTCGGTAAAACTAAGATCAGCATCTATCTTTAGAGCAGAAGATCCAAGTTGTTTTCCTATTGTAGAATGATCATGTTGATCAATTCGAGTTAAGGCTGTGTTAATATCACTAGCCCATGTTGGTCCTAGTCGTTGTCCTGGAGTAGGAAGAACTAGGTTCATATAAGTTGTTGTTGATGTTTCAGCCATATTTATATCCTAAAATATCCAAAAGTAAACGTTAGACATACTTGTTCCTACTTGGAAATTAATAAACTTTTTTCTGTCATAACTATTACCACTTGAGTCAGTAAGAGATTCATAAATATCTCCAGCAGCAAACTTTCTTACTACTATAAAACCCAATGGCTCTCTTCCAAGTTTATGTTCTATTAAATTATCTACACTTCCTGTTAAGTCTATTTCTTTTAGATAAACTCCATTTATTATTTGAGCATCTATAACAGGATTAACTGATTGCTCTATATTATCTTGTAAATTATTAAACTCTCTAGCAATAGTAGATTCTTGTGGGGCATAAACCTTTTTAAATCTACGTAAAGTCATTAAGTGGTCCTTGTAAACCAAAAGTCGTTATTACCTACATAAATATCTGTTACTGATAGTGGAGAACCTGCATCTCTGTTATCAGCAGCTTCCTCTATTCTTCGCTTCATTTCTACTTTTTGCGCCCTAAGTACGCTAACATCGCTTTCTTCTTTCTGTAAACATTTTATAGCTGCATCTACAACTACATATTCTGCATAACCGTTATAGTCATCAAAAGTTGTAGTAGATGTAGCTGGAGTTGCACTACTAAACTGTTGAGCAGTTGGTATGTACCAAACTCTTACGTTAGTAACTCCTTCAGGTTGCGGAGAGAAAACTAAATTACCTCCAACCATTCTATACCTTACATTAGTTAAACCTGCTAAACTCCAAGATCCCCAATTCTGATATAAATTTCTTTCATTAAAATTAAAGGGACTAAGTGTAAAATAGTCCGAACCGTTAAGTTGAGCGTCCACTCCTCTAAGTTTGTAAAAGTCTGCACCTACTTTAGTAGAAAGACTGTAACTATCTGTTCCTGCTTCAGTAGCAAAAATAGTTGTACTGACATAATAATCTTGTCCGTATGTTTGGATAAGAATATCATGTAATTCTGAAATCGCTGCATTTATATAAGTCTGTACTTCAATATCTGAAACAAAAAGATTGGATTGCATGTCTGCTCTTTGTCGTACTCTTTCTACTAAGGCACTTTCAGTTATAGCTGCCATAAAACCCCCGGAGGAAGGAGGGCGTTAGCCCCCATTTTATTCTTCTTCTTTCTTTTCTTCTTGTTCGATACAAAGACGGATAAACTTTTTAAGAGAATGTCCAAACTTCTCTTTATCTTTAGATTCTACTGCAGAGAAGATATCGTCTACAATATCTCCATATCCGTGTTTGTGGTCTTTTTCCACATCGGGTTGTTCTACAAATTCCTCATTAGACTCTTTGCCGTTCTTGTAATGATCTTTCATCTTTTCCATGATAGCTACTACAAGACCGCCTTTGTCTTTTTTAGGACCCATCATCATCATGATAAACTCCCTAGTTTACACCAACACCTGGTTGATTAGAGTTTTTAACAACAATGTGGAATCTTACTGAATCACCATTTTTTATTTCTGCAGAGGTTCCATTTTCCTGCAAAGCCATAAAGTGAACCAGACCTGATTGTATTTTATGATTAGATGATACAGATCCTGAAGTAGAGTCAGTGTCTAGTTGAAAACCAACACCGCCATTTGCACCATGATGAGTGTCATCTTCTAAAATACAACTAAACATTAGTAACTTACTATACTTATCTGTAGATCCACCTACGGAGCCTAAAGTAATAGTGTATTTTCCTGCTGAAGTTCTAGCAACAGATTTAACACCAACACTTAAAGACGCACTAAGAGTGGGCGCACCTGTAGCTCCTACATCAAAGTAACCGTAAATATGTTTAACTTCTTTATCTAGAGCTTGTACTCTATTAAAATTTCGATTAGCCATTTTATTTCTCCTTTAGTCTGAGTGACATACACCACGCAGCAAAAAAGAGGAGCCAATGTGACCCCTCCGTATTAAAAATTATAAACCGACTCTAACATTAAAGCCAGGCGCTCTACACCCTACTTGAGCATAGTAACCAATCCTAGCTTCAACAGCATCAGCCGTTGATTCTCTAAGAAATTTAAGTCCATCAGAATCAAGAATTTTTGGAGCCTTACCAAGAGAGTAAAGTTTCCAAACATCCATTTGTAACATATAAGCTACACCATTAGGGCAGTTTTGATCAGGGACAACCTTAATAGGTCCTCTAGGTCCATGAATTAAAATACCTCTAAATCCAATTTCAGGATTAACTTTTACGTCAACATAGGAAACCTTTGATCCCAAAGCCTTTTCTAGATCAGCAAAGTTAGAGTAGTTAATAAAACAAACATCGGGTTTTCCACCTTCTCTAGCAACTCTAGCAGCAGCTCCGATAAGACCTTCTTCCAAAGGAAGTGAGGAAGCATCGAATCTTATACCAGCTAAACGAGTAGAATCAGCACTTCTATCAACTCCAAAGAAGGAATCTCCAGAAGTAGGAGCAGTAGAAGGAAGCCATCCACCTAATCCGGTAAGCATGTTATTCTTATCTCCGTCGACGTAAATAGCCTCACTAGCAGTACCACCTGAAGCAGCATCTAAGATAAAAACTCCAGTGTCTCTATTAATGCTACTAATTTCTTTATTGACACTAGCTGTACCAAAGTTCAATTGCATACCAACTTCAAAGTTAGTAATATCTTGAATAGTAGCTAGAGTAATAGTATCATTAAGAGAGGTAGTAGTTGACATAGATCCAATAACACCAAGCGAACCTGAGCCATCTCCAAAAAGACTAATAGCTAATGAACGAGTAGCGGATTCAATTGCACCATCAATTTCGAAAGTAGCAGCTTCAATGAATGCGTTAGCATTTCCTTTAGAAGCTTCTATAGTTTCGTTAGCGATTGAAGCAATAGCGTAGTCGGCTTTTCGGGTTAGTAAAAATGCTTTAAGCTGTGAAGCGGTTTTATTCGATACAGCATTAGCAAAAGTAGCAGATCGACCCATTGGAATCCCGTATTTTACAGGAAGCTTAAGGTTTTCGCCACCGAAATCTTCATATTTTGAAATCATAGCCAAGAATGGATTATCCTTGTAGACCATGTTTTCGATTTTTTCATCTGTGTAATGCTGCTTTAAGGCTGCAGCAAAAGTTGTCATATTGAGTGCCATTTTAAAACTCCTTTAAGTTTAAGTTATTATTCATCCCATTGTAACATTCGTGCCATTTCTCTTTTTGAATCTTCTTCTGATAGCTGTCTATCTACTCTTTCATTCGCCTGAGCAGAGTGGGCGTTCGACAGGGTTACTTGCGACTGTCTTTGTGGTTCTTGCTCATCATTCCTTGCGTTAAACTTGGAACGAACTTTACTTAGTTTTAGGAGCTTTTCAGCTTCATCTTCTAAGTAACTTTCTACTGCGGAGGCTGCCTCTTCAATACCTAAGACTTTGCCTGTTTCATTGTAGTGTTCTTCGATTACGTCATAAACTACATCGGTTGCTTCGTTTGCCTCTATTAGTTCAAAATTTTCTTTATTAGAACCAACAAAGTGTTCTATTTCATCTTTAAAGTTCATTTGAATTTCGTCATATCTTCTTTCTTCATCATTTTTTTCTTTTTCTAATAATCTACCTTCTAAATCTTCAAATTTAGACTTGTAGTCACTTTCTAGTTCTTCACGCATTAGCTTCATTTGCATATCAGGAGTAAGGTTTCCATCATTTAAGGCTAACTCTGTTAACTTGTCATAACTTAAACCTACAGACTCCAACGCCTTCAAAGGATTTTGCCTTAATTGAACATCAAAAGGAATTTCAGGCTCCGATTTAGGTTCTTTAGAAGCAAATCTTTGTTCTAATTCAGCTATTCTTTGCTCATATTCTGATTCTTTTGATCTGATTTCCTTTTCTCTTCTACTTAAAGCGGCAAATTTGCGTGAAAAATCATCCGTATTTTCAGACTCATTTGCCCTATCCAAAGAAGATTCAACCTCTTCAGAAGCAGAATTTTCAGATTCTTGGTTCGTTACCACATCATTTAGGTGTTCATGACTATTGTTTTCCATTTTTAACTCCTTTAGCTTACTGGGCTATTGCCCGATCTAATGATCTACTTATTGTTATTCTATTATATTAGTTTGTTCTTCTATTATTTCTTCTTCTGGAACAGGCACTTCTTCCTCACTTAAGTCTAAGGCACCGGAGGTTAGAAGATTTTGCTCATCTGGAATATTTTCAGCTACTTCGGCGGCTGCCGTGGCTGCCCCCTGCTCTGCTAATTGTTGTGTTAGTTGTTGTGGTGTTGGTACTTCTTCTTGCGCTCTTTCTAGTAAGTTTTGGCAATCCTCCATATACTGTCTGAGAAGCTCTAAACGATCTTCAGGCGCACCCTGCACCTTATACATTAGATAGGCTTGCTGAGTTTTACGAACAGCATTTTCAAGATTTTGATAAGGTTCAGGAGGAAAGTATTCTCCTTTATCCATCATAGTTTCTAAGATTTTCTCTAAATTAGTAGCATCTGCATTAAGTAGATTCATTGAAGCTTCTAGATCGGGAAAATCTAAAAGTTTGAGAGCATCTTCTTTTGATAAAAATCCTGCAGCTAATAGGTCTTGAACATCTGATAATCTTGCTGCTGGAGTTTGAGATAAGGCTGATGTAGGAAATATTTGCATCATATACTTGTCAGCATCCATGTCCACATCTTTCCAGCTTATAGTTTCTATAAATTTACCATCTTTAGCCTTAACTCTAAAGTCTCCTTCGGATTCATAAAGACTTTTAGCCATATCTATAATTATTTCTGCAGCATTCATAAAAGCTTTTTCATACCTTTTGGCTACAGACATAAATCTTTCTGTTTCTAAATCATTGAATTCTCTTAAGGCTTTACCTGAATCTAACCCTGAAGGTTTTAAAGATTGAGCTGAAAGTTGGGAAACACCGGAAATCTCATAAGCTCTTTGGTATAGTCTATCTAAGTGAGAAAATAAATCAGGTGGGATAGAACCTAAAGGAGCATAAACTGGAGGAGTTCCTGCGTATTTTATAACTCCGCCAATTCTGTTGTTTAAATGAGAGGATACGATCTTAGAACTTGCCTCAACGAGAAGCTTTGGAATAGATACTAAGTGCATTGAAACCTGAATAGTTCTAAGAATTTTATTAATTTCTAATTGAATACCTTGTAGTTGTTCACAAAGACCTTGACCAAAAAATCCTACAGGTCTTTCACCCCATCGAAAAAATACAAATGGGAAATAGTCTTTATTGTATTCTTCATCAAATAAAGTAGCTGTGGAGATACAAATTGTGTGTTTACCGTCCTTTGCTTTAGGTCCAGAGGGAATGTGCCACGATTCTATAACTTTAATCATATCCTTAGCTGTAGCACTTTGACCATAGCTTTGAGAATCGGGATAAGATGCAGACTCTATTTGCATTTCAAATCTAGGAAACATTGCTTTTAATACGGATTTTTCTATAAATTTTTCTTGATGAATTTGACGAGGTTTTCCGTAGTACGATTCAACATCGTCTATTTTAACTTCATTGATAAAAACTCTTTCTGTTTTTATTTCACCATTTTCTATAAAAATCTTAATACAGCCTGTACCATAAATACAGGAATCTTGAAAAGCCATTGCAGCATTTTCATAAAAATCAGAATAAGAATAAATACCTTCTACAAATTTTGTTAACTTTTTAGCTTTACGTTGTAGACTAAAATCACCTCCTGAAGTCAAAAAAGTTGCTTTAGGTTTATTTTTAGTAATTTTTGATGTAACCGTGTCAATTAAAGATTGAATAACGTTAAGAGTAACTCTATTAGAAACTCCACTTGAAGCTTCGACTCTACTGTAGTTATAAGCGCCAAGACCCATCTGTTCGTAGTTTCCATATAATCTTGTAAATCTAAGATTATCAGAAGCCCTATATTGTTGGCGACCATCTAAAGCACTTACGTATGAAAATAATTCTTGATATAAGCTATTTTTATTTGCTAACCACCATCGACTTCCATTTATTTCAGAATGCAAAACTTACTCCTAAAGGTTGGAGGACCAAAATAATAGTTCTTCCTCTTCTTTTTTCTGTTGTTCTTCTTCAAAGTTTGACTCATCTGCTGGTGTTTGCAGTTTTTCACTATAATCTGTAACATTTTCTATAAATGCTAATTCAGATAGTTCAAATTGAACATCTTCAGCCTTAAATGACTTTACTTTATGTTCTTTACACCATTCTATAAACAACTTTATATCTTCTAGATTTTTTAACATAGCTGTCTCCTATTGTTCGTCTATTATATTGTCTAACGCTTCTATATCTTCCTCATATAGTTTTTGTAGTTCAAAAGCGTATGGGTCTTTCTTTTTTTCTTCACACTCTAAGGCTTCTTTCATTTCCAACTCCTTCATATAGGCATCTGTACCGTCTTTAGGCTTTATTTCTGGCTTTTCAGATAAGTAATGCCTACATTCTCTCCACGCATACAGTACAGCATCACAAATATCGGAGTGATAAGTATCTGATATCTTTGGTCTTTCAGGATTCCTAATCCTAGAGTCCTTATCCCACTGGACTAACATGCAATCTTCTTCAAATAATGACTTATTAAATGCCTTAAACCTTTCTGTTCTAAGATCATCATTCAATAACTCAATAAACTCCACTTTTCTAGCCTTATCTGCAGCGTCAATATTAAGCCCATGACGCATACGTAGCTCTTCCTGGATCTTCTTACCCAATGCTCCTGCATCCATGACCATGCGAATTGGGTTATACTCGTCCCTATATTCTTTAATTACGGCTACTAATTGACTGATATTTTGCTTGTTTTTGACATGTTCATCAACTAAATAAACTTTCTTGTGATGCGTATTGTATCCTATAACAGCAATAGCATCTGAATCGTTGTACCCAATATCAATTCCAATAATATAGTTCCATTCTCCTGTAGTAGGTAGAGCAGTATAAGTATTTTTAGCCCTACTAAATTTAAAAACCAGAGCATCCTTATCTTCAACCCATCTTCCAAAAGTCTCTCTAATATAGGAAGGGTCCGATTCATCAATGCCCCTAATAATCCGCTCTTCACGAAGAATCTCCTCCAGGTCCAAATCAGGAGGGGAATGCATATAAGGGTTATCAAAAGCTGTCCAGTGATGGGACTTCCAGTTTTTAGATTGAGAATATTCGTAGAATACTCCAGCTTTAACTGGTCCAGGAGTACCAGTGAGACACAAACCACCACGTTTATCCCTTAAGGCTGGGATTATGATATCATTTATGAGTTCCTTTAAGTATGACCTAAAGGATTGGCACTCATCTATGTAACATTTTCTTAGTTTCCAACCTCTAAATTTTTCTATCTCTGTTCTATCTTTCGCTCCTGCTATATAAATTTTTGATTTATTTGGAAATGTAATTGTTAATCTTGTATTATCTGTTTTGCATTCTATTTCATATTCTTCAATTATCTTAAGTAAGTCTGACCATATAATAGCCCTAGCTTGTTGTTGAGTAATTGTAATATAAAGTAAATTAACTTCTGGTTCATCTTTAGCTACATCTACCATATCTGCGGCTATGCCTACAGTTTTACCTGCTCTACGAGAACATACAGTAGTTCTAAATCTAGAGCCTTTACCACGGAAAAAATCTACCTGTTTATCAAAACAAAATTCTTCAAATATAAATTGAGGCTTTTCAGACTTATCTTTACGTTTTTGTATCTCCGCTATCAGGGCTTCCCTGGGAACGTTGAGAATGTTTTGAGATTTCATTTTTTGACCTCAATGTTTTTTTATAATCTTCATTAGTTTGATCGGATGGCTGTCTAAAAGACTTATCAAATACTTTTCCACTTTTAAGTAGAGCATTCCAATGAGAATTAAAGGCTATAGACCTACGCTCTCCTGGTCCTTGAAAGGGGTAGACTGTGTGTAGTAGGTTAGAGGGGAATATGGCTAATTGTCCTGGTGTGGGTAGAAACGACATAGATCCTTTCTCCATTCCAGTTGGACATGCGGTCTTATAGACAAACTCAATCATCCCATCTCTTTGCATTTTATATTCAGGTAAGGTTCCTTTTTTACTTCTATCATTTAATTCTGGAACATTTAACCAAATAACTGCAGATAAGTCGCAATAAGTGTGGAAATGAATAGGATTATATTCATTTTCATATTGACTTACAATCCATGCGTGGTCTAGTTTAGTTTCAAGCTTTTCTAATTCATGTCCTGATCTAGTAAGAGAGTTCCACACATAGTTATAGAGCATCATCTCTAAGTACTGTAGTATTCCCTCTTCTTCCATTTCTTTATTAGAGAGCCAGGGTTCTTCAGCTATTTGACCAACTAGGTTTTTACCCCAATCTACACGGTCTTTATCTTTTAATACTTTATCAGATAGCATTATTAACTTTTCATAAACTTCTGAAGGTATTTTAAATAGTCCGATATCAGGACCAAAGGGTTTTAGAAGTTTAAAGTCGGTAGATTTTGCTAATCTTTCTAATTTTTCTTTTTCAGACTCATTAGCTGTCTTTTCTTTTCTTTCCTTTTTCGCTTTCTTTCCACTCATGTTATCTCCTATTTCTTGCTTTCGAAGGCTTATCTACTCTTTGGGGAGAGTTCATTTTAGCTCTTTCGACATTATTTTTTTCTTCCTGTTCTACCTTAAGAGGAGATTTTAAATAAATAGCCGAAACATTAGTAAGTGGAATAAGAATATGATCCCTTTCACTTTTAATTGAAATTACATTAATACCTTCTATAAGTTCTAATTTAAGTGGAATCCTTTCATTAATCTGTCTAGTAGCAAAAAAAGTATCCTGCCGTTTTTCAAACATTACCGATTGGTAACACCTAATTGCATCAATATCGTAGTTCATTATATCCTCCAATTAATTTTATATTTTACTTTTCTATCCCAAAATGAGAAAGGCTCTATTCTATCTATAATGTTGTCTTTTAAGGCTTTCTTAGCCCCCCACCAGTTATCTTCTTTAATAAGTGCCATAAACTTTTTAGGATCTATTTTTAGTCTTTTAGAAATATCTTCTAACATGTGGTTATCAAAGAAGTCTAAAGCCTTAAAAAGTTTTTTATTCTTCTTATTTCTCTTATCAGGTCTACGACCTCCTACGGATGTTAGATGGTGCATGTAGGTCGATGTGGGTGCGCCTATTCGTTCATCACAGAATTGCAAGATTACGAATCCCATGGAGTATGCATTTCTGACATAACATTTTATCTTATATCCTTTAGCTTGGAGAGTTTTCATTTCTCCAATAAATTCTAATCCTATATGAACAGATCCTCCTCCAGAGTTTATTCCTATGGTTATTTGTTTACTTATTTTATGTGCTAATTCTGCTTTCTTAAAAGCTTTTATTACATCCTCTGCTCCATAATAAGCTACTTCGCCGATCCCTATATCATATTTATTTTCTAATACTACCTCTTTCTCTATGGATCTAAAGCCAAAAATACTTAATCCAAAGACTAAGGCTATTGCTGCTAACTTCTTCATACGTCTTCCTCGGTTGTGATGAGCCTAGTCTCATCTTCATATGTTTCTAGGAGTTCCATTATACTTTCTAATTTATTTTTAGTATTAATCTTTAGTTGTCTTATATCCCATCTAAAGTGTCCAGAGTCAATAAGTTTTAATCCATTTCTCTCTCTGTGAGAATTATTTACAGCAATGCGGTCTACTTTTTCGAATACGTCCTCTAATATTTCTACTGTGATTTGCATCATGTTATGAGCTACTTCGTGATTTTTATCTTTAAATGATTTCATCAATGACTCCATATTCTAAACATTGGTCAGGAGTTAAGTAAAAGTTTTTTTTATAGGTTTGATCATACCAAAATTTTGCATCTTTATTACTTAGTTCTGACATCCACTTACACCACTGTCTTTCCTGCTTCTCTACTTGATCTACTTCTTCTTTAGTTTCGGCATGAGAGCCTCCTATGTAATAGCTCATTTGATGTGCCATGAATACGCAATATTTGGACATGGTCCGTTTACGCCCTGCGGCTAAAAGTAATGTAGCTGCACTCATGACATGTCCATAGGCTTCAGTTACCACACGACAATTAGAAACCTTTATACGCCCTATCATGGCTAAGGCATCATAGACTGAGCCACCAGGGGAATTTATACGGATTGTGATTGTCTTTTTACTAGAGCGTTCCAGCTCACTTAAGGCTGCATCTAGAAAGGCAAAGGACGCTTCACCGATTTCTTCATTAATTTGTATAACCCTATCAACAAAATTTACCCCTTGTTCAAAGAGATAATCGAGCCTTAGTTTTTCTTTATCTATATCTTTAGCTTTGCCCATTTAAAGTCTCCGGTAGAGGGGGGATGTCAAATAGTAAATAAGGATGGTAGACAAAATTATGTTTAGACGCAAGTTTATCTGCCATGCGTGTGTGGTGAGTATAGACAGATGCTGTATCACTCGAATGACCTACTGCGTCTAAAAGAGTTTTCCCAATCCCCATATTTCTGAAGGTATGTTTTACATAGATAAAGTGAACTACAAGTATTCCCTCTTCCTCCCCCACTACTATGTAGCCGTATAGTTGAGATGGATCAGAAGGGTTGCAAGCTATGAGAACTTTACAGTCCTTAATAATACGTTCTATTAGTTTATGATGATCTTCAAAGTAAATAGTATTTGTAATCTTCTCTGCATAGTGGCTAAAGCGATAGGACTTAAGCCAACTATTATATAGAAACGGAAGATCATCTTCTATGAGAGGTCTAAGTCTACAGTTTTCCATCTGCCAACTCCTGTTCGGATCTATCTAAGGCTTCCTCTTCTACCTTTTTAAGTAAAGGATTAAGTATTATTAGCCCCTTCAGTTGGAGTTCTAAGTCTGTGATTTGTTCTTCGAGTTGTTTTTTTTGGATTATGGCATGACCAAGGGCTGCATAAATATCGTTAGCTTTGGCTACATAAATTTCATTTGCGTTCATCTTCGCTCCTTTCGTTCTTACTTATTGTTTTCTTATTATTAGTTTCTAAGACTCGTTTGGCTAGGTGCAGCAATTCCACATCTGAGAGTGTGGACAAATCTTGGGAGTCTGCAATCTCTCTTTCCTCTCTCTGAATCTTTACCAGGGACTCCAGATACCCCTGTACGATTCGGGCTTCCTTTGGGTCAAGCGTAACCCCTCGAACTGCCTTAGACCTGTAATGGGCTAGCTCTGCGCCTATGATAGCCTTAGCATCATGAAGTAATAGTTCGGTTGCAGGTATGATGGAGCTTGTTTCTAACGTTACCTTCTTCTTCTTAGGAGGTAGTAAGATACGTCTAGGCTCTGTTTTGTCGTGCGTCATGGTTTCCCCATAAAGGGTTGGTTTATATTTCATACTACGTGGGGTTTTAAAATTTGTCAAGTGTTTTTTTAACCCCCCCATGTCCAGATATCTTCATATTTGCTACATAGATTGCCAAGATTTCTTCACACTCTCCACACAATTGGTCTTTGAATAGACTAGTATTAATAATTTCAAGTACTTAAGTTTGGTATGTACGTAGAAAACAGAATAAGGCTTACCTTTTCTACCCTTTTTGTTTAGGGGATATTTAAATCTTTTTCGTAAGTAGTTGGAAATATGTTGAATGGTATGACCATTACCGTGTAATTCTAGTATTTTGCGGTCGATTCTAGGTAAAAAGGTAGCGTTTTGGCTTAAAAAGCTTGATATTTCATAGTAGTATTGAGTGAAAATATTATATTTATGCCTTATAACACTTAATGGTTTTTGCAAAATGCCACCATACTCATTAAATAGGTCTTGACGGCGTCTACCGCTACGTTCTATATCATTGAATCCAGAATCATCTAGACGCTTATACCATTCTCTTTGTAACTCTCTAAAGGCTTTTCCTGTTAATAGCTCTTCTTTACTTTTCATACTACTTGTTTACATTTTTTATTATAAATAGTAAAGATAAAGGTTGATTTATTTTTATTCTCCTGTATTATCTATATTAAGGGGGAAAAATGGAGTTATTAAGTATTATTTTTATCTTTTATGCGTTTAAATTTATCATTACTATGATTAACACTTTTGGGGGGATGTTATGAAAAATGAAGTCTTTATTAAAATGAATGCCGACCATGCGAAAGAAGTTGTAAAAATTCTTAAGAAAATATCTAAGGAGCAATATGATGGGGACGACTACGAAAGTCGATCGACAATTGATGATAGGCTATTAACAATAACGGCACGGTGTAATATTTTAGAGGGGATTGAGAGATATGAAAAAAGAATAAAAAGAGCTTGACAAACTCTTTTTTTTTTGATATTGTTAAGTATAAATAAAACAGGGGGAAAAAATGCATAAAAGTATTCAAACAAAAAAGCCATTCGTTATTATTTCGGCTGAAAGATCTATCAATACAGCAAAAGAGAATAAAAAAAACCATCTAGATCTTTGGTTACAACTAAAAGGAGAGGGATTCTCAATAAAAGAAGTTGAGGGTGTTTATAAAGGAACGGTTGAAAAATCAATTCTAGTCGTTTTAAATCAAAGATGGTTAGCCGTTGGGTTAGCTACTTTTAAAAATTATGCTTCTATATTTGATCAAGAATCAATATTATTTGTTGATGAAGAAAGGAATGCTTCTTTAATTTTTCCTTATAATAAAGAAAATTCTGAAAAACTTGGTAAATTTATCGCTGTTACTAAAGGCATTGCTACTCAAATGAGTAATTATACCTTTGATGGTAAGGACCATTATGTTTGCGATCTTAGAGGCGCATAAGGAAGAACTAGGTTCATATAAGTTGTTGTTGATGTTTCAGCCATATTTATATCCTAAAATATCCAAAAGTAAAGGTTAAGGGGGTAATAATTAAGCTGTATTACCCTATTT
>Ga0255048_10000623_pt1 | contig 26657 bp, 26 predicted proteins | sample JV7_2_2_MG_FD_183619 | JGI IMG/M metagenome (GOLD analysis project Ga0255048, IMG submission 183619) | Seawater microbial communities from Jervis Inlet, British Columbia, Canada - JV7_2_2 | ecosystem: Environmental > Aquatic > Marine > Inlet | place: Canada: British Columbia | collected 2016-10-06
ATGCCAGACCCGCACTGCAAAAGGAGATAGTCGACGAGTCGGCTAGGCGCTGTGCTCCAACCTGCAGCGAGCAGATTCCGGACCGACCCGGCATGAGCGAAACCCAGTAGCGGACCGGAAGACGACCATGGGAGAGACCTTGGGAGGAATATGACGGTCGTCCGCCGGACTCTTGAAGTTCCCGCCGACATGCCGTTGTTGGGGGGACGAATGGCTCTAGTCGACCGGTCAACTCCAGGGCAGGATGCGTCGAATGAACAGATGTGATCGGACCTCGTCCGCCATATGGCTCGCCTTGGCGCTTCTGTTGGTGCTGGGCCTTGTTGTGTCGGCATGTGGCAGCGATGCGGCGTACGTGCCGGCCGGGATCGTGAGGACGCCCGCACCGGACGTGAGCGATGTCGTTCTTCCCGATATCACCAACGGTGTCGACATGTCGTTCGTTGCTGCACCCGGCGGAGTGTTGATCGTCTACTGGGGCTACACAGCATGTCCCGACGTTTGCCCGACGACGCTCGCCGAGGTTCGCAAGGCGTTGCGAGACATAGGGGATCAGGCGCAATTGGTCGATGTAGCCATGGTCACTGTTGATCCCGATCGCGATACCGTGGAGGTGCTCCCGGTCTATATGCAGGCGTTTGTCGCCGACGGCATCGCGATTCGCACCGACGATGACGAGGTGTTGGCGGCTGCGGCCGAGCCGTTTGGAGTGCAGTATTCGGTGACCGTCCAGGACGACGGTTGGGTTGACGTTGTGCACACCGGTTTCTTGTATGCGATAGACGACCGGGGAATGATCAGGCTCACCTGGCCGTTCGGAATCGAATCTGAAGACATTGCAGCCGATCTGCGGGCCTTGCTCGACGAGGAGTCTTTGAATGGATAGATCGTGGCTGGTGCGTCTGGGGGCAATCGCCATCGCCTTGGCTCTGTTTGCGGTCGGCTGCTCGTCTGACGACAGAGCCGGACCGCTGGTTGTTGCTGACCCCGGCGCAACCGAGTTCGATTACGACTACTTGATTCCGCCCGGCACCGGAGAACGCTACGACGCCGGCGAGTTCATCGAGATTCTGCCTGCCGAGCTCGAAGTGTCGGTCGGCGAGGTCCTCCGAATCGTGAACGAAGACGAGAGAGACCATTTGGTGGGGCCGTTCTTCGTTGGTGCCGGTGAGACGCTGACGCAGCGGTTTTCGACCGCCGGCGAATTCGAAGGACTATGCACCGTCCACCCCAGCGGCCAATTCATACTGATCGTCAACGCGTAGCCGTCAGCGTTGATAGCGCCTGAGGCGCAACGAGTTGGTCACGACCGAGACGCTGGACATGGCCATTGCCGCGCCTGCGATCATCGGGTGGAGTAGTCCGGCCGCGGCCAGCGGAATCGCTGCGGTGTTGTAGCCAAAGGCCCAGAAGAGATTCTGTCGGATGACGCGGAATGTCGCATCGGCCAGGCCCAGGGCGGTTGTCGCCAGGGCCGGATCACCGGACATCAGCACGACATCTCCGGCCTCGATAGCGATGTCCGTTCCGGTGCCCACCGCAATTCCTAGATCAGCCTGGATGAGGGCTGGAGCATCGTTCACCCCGTCACCAATGAATGCCACCTGCTGCCCCTCCGCCTGCAATCTGGTGATCTCGGCTGCCTTGGCTCCCGGGAGCACTTCTGCCATCACCCGGTCGATTCCAAGCTGCTCGGCGATCGCTTCGGCGGTGCGGGAGTTGTCGCCGGTAAGCATGCCAACAGCCAGTCCTCGTTGGTGGAGGCTGGCGACTGCCGATGCGGAGGTCTCGCGGACGGTGTCGGCAACAGCGATGGCGGCCCTGACCTCTCCGTCCCAACCGGCGAGAAACGACGTCTGACCGGATGACTCCATCCTGTCCAGCGAGCGGTCGAATCGGTCGGCAACCTGGAAGCCGACATCGGCCATGAGTTTGGGCTTACCGACGGTCACCACGGTTCCGTCGACGGTGCCGCGCACGCCCAAGCCGGGGAGGTTCTCGAAATCTGTCGGCCGCTCCAGCTCTGTGTCGCGCTCCTCGGCGCCGAGCGCCATCGCACGTCCGATGGGGTGTTCACTCGCCGACTCGACCGAGCCGACCAGTCGCAATGCCCTTGGATCGTCGGTGTCGATCTCGCTCAGAGTCATCGCTCCCCGAGTCAAGGTCCCGGTCTTGTCGAAGACAACCGTCGAGACGTTGTGAGTGCGTTCGAAGATCTCGGCGTTCTTGAACAAGACTCCTAGCTCTGCACCGCGACCGGAGCCGACCATGATCGCCGTCGGTGTAGCCAGGCCAAGCGCACATGGACAAGCAATGATGAGGACTGCGACCGCGGCTTGAACCGCGTCGGACACCACGCCGGAGAAGAGGAGCCAACCGGCGAGCGTCCCTACCGCAATCAGCATCACTATTGGAACGAAGACGCCGGCGACGCGGTCGGCGAGGTGTTGGATTGGTGCCTTGGTCGCCTGAGCATCCTCCACCAGTCGGACAATCTGGGCCAACGCAGTGTCGGAGCCGACGTTGGTCGCGATCACCGTGATCAAGCCGTGCTGGTTTACGGTCGCTCCAAAGACCTCATCACCGGGCCCCTTGTCGACCGGGAGCGATTCACCGGACAGCATGCTCTCGTCGAACGACGAGTGTCCCTCACCGATCCTTCCGTCGGTGGGTACCTTCTCGCCGGGTCGCACGACCATCTCGTCACCCGGGAGTACCTCGTCGGCGGGGATCACGACTTCGGATCCGTTCCGCATGACCGTGGCCTCGGATGCTCCGAGTTCGAGCAATCGGGTGATGGCTTGAGATGCTCGACCTTTGCTGCGGGATTCGAAGTACCTGCCGAGCAATATGAAGGTGACGATCCACGCCGCCGTCTCGAAGAAGACTGGTTGGTCGGCAAAGAACGCCCACATCGAGTATCCGTAGGCCGCCAGCGTCCCGATCGAGACGAGGGTGTCCATGTTGGCCCCGCCGGTGCGAGCCTGAATGGCCGCAACCCGGTGAAACTGCCAACCGAACACGAACTCGACCGGCGTCACCAGTGCCCAAACCGCGGCTGTGACCCACTTGTCGTCGGGGCCCAATATCGCCAGCGCAAACGCCGGGATCGTAAAGAGCGCCGATAGAAGGGCCATGCGTCGCTGGTATCGGGTCTCGGCGTCGTATCGCTCGCTGAGATCCTGGCGTTCGGTGTCGTCGGTGATCAGAGAAGCCGAGTAGCCAATTCGCTCCACCGCTGCGGTGAGGGCAGAGACATCGGCTCCGGATTCGACTTCGACCCGTGCCTCCTTGCCGGCGAGATTGACGACTGCCGAGGTCACCTGCTCCTGTTTGTTGAGGACGCGCTCGATCCTCATGGCACACGAGGCGCACGTCATACCTTCGACGTCGAAGGCGAGTTGCTCGGTGGCGGACGCTTCAGTCATCAGTTCTGCTCGGGAACCTCGTAGCCCTGGCTCTCGATGGCGGCGATGATGTCTGGCACGGTCACCGGATCCGCGAAGGTGACGGCGACCGTCGCTGTGTCGACTGCGACCTCGGCGCTGGAGACTCCGTCGAGTTCGCTGACGGCGCCCTCAATCGACATCTTGCAGTGATCGCAGTGGATCTCGGGGACGGAAAGCGTGGCGGTGTTCATGGAGATACCTCCTGGGTAGGACCGGTGACTGCCGGCGTGTAGCGAAGGGTTTCGAGGAGTTCTTGGACGATCTGGGCAGTGCGGCCTTCCTCAACGGCGTGCAACACGCAGGTTTCGACGTGGTTTTCCAGCATCACCCGGTTGACGCCTTCGAGCGACCCCTGGAGCGCCGATACCTGCTTCATGACATCGGGGCAGTAGCGCTCCTCCTCGACCATGCTGATGACGGCATCGATGTGGCCGCGCACCGTCTTGAGGCGGTTTAGTGCTGCTGTCTTGTGATCGGGTTTCATGTGGTTCCTCTCCACCTACCTCTATAACCTACCCCACCTGGGGTGGGGTAGCAAGACCTGGCTCAGGCGTTCTTGGCGATCACTCAAGGCCTAATCTCGGCCTTTATGGACATCCAGCCCGACATCGTCGCCGCCGTTGGCGAGACGCCTCTTGTTCGGCTCTCCAGATTGCACGCGCCGGGCAACCTCGTCGCCAAGATCGAATCGATGAACCCGGGCGGGTCGATAAAAGACCGGATTGCCCTGAAGATGGTCGAACAGGCCGAACGCGACGGTCTGCTGTCACCCGGTGGCACCATCGTCGAACCCACCAGCGGGAACACCGGAGTCGGTCTGGCCATGGTCGCCGCCATCAAGGGATACCGACTGATCGCAGTGATGGCGGACAAGCAGTCCGTCGAGAAGCAGGATCTGTTGCGGGCCTACGGTGCCGAGGTTGTCGTTTGCCCGACCGATGTTGACCCTGAAGATCCGACCTCCTACTACTCGGTGGCCGCAGAGCTGGCGTCTCGACCCGGCCACTTCAGGCCCGACCAATACACCAACCCCGCCAACCCGGCAGCTCAATACGAATCGACCGGCCCCGAGATCTGGCGACAGACCGACGGTCAGGTGGGTGTGCTGGTCGTCGGCGTCGGCACCGGCGGGACCATCACGGGAGTGGCTCGCTACCTGAAGGAACAGAATCCCGCGGTCAGAGTCGTCGGCGTCGACCCGAAGGGGTCGATCTACACCGCAGCTTCTCCCGACGAGGTAACCACCTATCTCATCGAAGGGGTTGGTGAGGACTTCTGGCCTGTCACCTTCGACCCTTCGGTTGTCGACGAATACGAGGTGGTGACCGATGCCGAGGCGTTCGCCATGACTCGCCGCCTGGTGAACGACGAGGGGATCCTCGCTGGAGGTTCTTGTGGGATGGCCCTCGTAGGGGCGATCCGCACCGCGGAGAAGTATCCCGCCGAACTCGTGGTTGTGATCCTTCCCGACGGCGGCCGCAACTACATCTCGCGGATCTTCAACGATGATTGGATGGCCGAACAGGGACTACTGGAGGGCACATGAGGTTCGAGACGAGAGCGATTCACGCCGGCCAGGATCCTGATCCGACCACGGGGGCCGTGGTGGTCCCGATCTACGCCACGTCGACATATGCCCAGGATGCCCCCGGCAAGCATGCCGGCTACGAATACTCCCGGACCGACAACCCGACTCGAACCGCACTTCAGGATGCGCTTGCCTCACTCGAGGGTGTAGCCGATGGGTCCGGCGGTGGGTCGGTGGCGACGGCCTCCGGTATGGCTGCGGCCTCGCTGATGGGTTACCTACTGGATGCCGGCGATCACATTCTTCTTCCCAACGATGCCTACGGCGGGACGTTTCGATTCTTTACCCAGGTGTTAGGGCGTCAGGGGTTCGAGTGGAGCGTTGCCGATCCGACCGACCTCGATGCGGTCCGCGCCGCGGTGCGCCCCAATACGAAACTGTTGTGGCTGGAGACCCCCACCAATCCGATGCTGCGGGTTGCCGACATCTCGGCGATGGCGCACATTGCCGACGAGGCCGGGGCGATCTTCTGCGTCGACAACACGTTTGCCACCCCTTATCTGCAGCGCCCGCTCGACCACGGAGCTCATGTCGTCCTGCACTCCACTACCAAGTATCTGGGTGGTCACAGCGATGTTGTGGGTGGAGCGCTGGTGACCAGGGATGTCGGTCTGCTGGAACGTCTTCGGTTTCTCCAGAACGCAGCCGGTCCGGTCCCTGGCCCGTTTGATGCCTTTTTGATTCTGCGGGGTCTGAAGACTCTCGGGGTGCGGATGGACCGGCACTGCGACAACGCCATGGTGATCGCCGAGTGGTTGGCAGCCGATGATCGGGTGGAGGATGTGCTCTATCCGGGTCTGGCCGATCACCCCGACCATGAGATCGCTCACGGGCAAATGGACCGCTTCGGCGCGATGATCTCGCTGCGGCCCAAGGGGGGTGTCGAGGTGGCGAACGCCATGACCGAACGGACCGAACTCTTCTTCCTCGCCGAGAGCCTTGGGGGTGTCGAGTCGCTCATCGAGGTGCCGGCGGCAATGACTCACACCTCGGTGGCCGGCACCGATCTGGAGGTTCCTGAGGATCTGGTCCGGCTTTCGGTGGGGATCGAACACGTCGACGACCTGGTCGAGGATTTGGATCGGGCGCTGGGTTAGATGCGCCGCCTTCTAGGGGCGTTTCGTCTACGCTGCGCCTTCGTCGAGGGGAGATCATTCGTGAAAAATTGGAACAAGATCCTGCGCTGGGTTCACTTTCTGGCCGGGTTGAGCATCAGCTATTACTTCTTCTTCATGCCATCCGAGGGCTGGTCGGACGGGGTGAACAACCTCTACACCTTCGGAATCGTGAGCTTTGTGTTCTGGACTGGGATCATCCGCTGGAACCTGCCGCGAATTCGCAAGTGGTCGAAGGGTCGCAACGCCACGGCGTAACCGGCTCTTAGAACTCCACTCCGACCGCCTTGGAGAGAAACGCCAGGAACGGACTCGCCGTCTTACACATCCCGGCGTACTCGTCGAGGAATCCGTCGGATGTCACCAGTTTCTGACTGAGCCGCGAACTCGCGGTGAAGTCGCGCCGCTTCAGGTCTTCGATGTAGGGATGGTCAGCGTTGAACCCCTTGGGCGGGCGCTGCAGTTTGTTGCCATCCGAAAGCTTGAGGGTGTCGGTAAACCGCTTCGAGTACGCCGCCTTCTTCCAGGCGGCAGAGTCCACGCTGATCGCCTGACGAATCTTGAGAGCGTCGGCCGTTGCCGGCTGCCACAAGCCCAATCCGGCCCAGCACTCGCCGGGTTCAATGTGCAGATAGAAGCCGGGGGCGTGGACATTGTCCTTGGTGGCTACATGGCGGAACTGCAGACCGGTGTGGGTCTTGTAGGGCGTCTTGTCCTTGGAGAAACGGGTGTCGCGGTGGATGCGAAATAGCGATCCACCTTGCTTGCGGGGATCGGCCACGAAATGCGGTGAGATCTTGAGCAGCTTGTCGGCAAAGTCCTCGACGAAATCGAGTGCCGGCTCCCGGACGTCTGACTCGTAGCGGTCCTTATTCGCCTTGAACCACTCCCGGTTGTTGTTGGAGGCGAGATCGTTGAGAAATGCAAACGTCTTGCTGGTGAAGTAGCGAGTCATTCGACAAAGCTATCTCATGGATGTGGCTAAGGGTAGGGAGTCGGGAGTATGTTCCCCCCCACCAACGGCTTCGCCGTTGACTCCCCCTCAAGGGGGGAGTGGTTTTTCTGAGTACTGAGTACTGAGTACTGAGTACTGATCACTCCGGGTGGAATGCAACTCCGATGCCTGAAGGGGGGTCGGCGGCGAGTATGCCGCGTAAGCGCGGATACCGATCGCCGAGGCGTCTGAACCAATCGGTGTAGACGACCACCAGCGCCAGGATCATCATGGGGAACGGGATGCTCGGCAGCACTTGGGAAAGACCGGGGAACACGGGCTGCATCTTGAGTGCCACCACCTGCAGGAAGCCGAACAAGAAGGCGCCGATGGCGACTCGGATCGGATGCCATCCACCGAAGATGACGATCGCAAGAGCGATCCATCCCAGATTGCGGGTCGATCCCTCTCGCCATCCGAGCTTCTGGTCGAGAGAGAAGGCGGCGCCGGCCACACCCACCAGAGCCCCGCCGAGGATCGTGTAGAAGTAGCGCATCTTGTTGACGGCCACACCTCGGGCGAAGGCGCCTTCCGGCCGTTCGCCGATGCCCTGCAGTTCGAGGCCTGAGCGTGTCCTGTACATGAAGATGTAGGCGACTACAACGAGAAGGAAACTCCCGTACACAGACACGTTGTGGTCAAACAAGACCTTGCCGATCCAGGGAATGTCGGACAGGCCCGGGATCGGCCAGGCCGAAACCGCCGGCCCCGCTTCTCCGACGAAGCGGTTGCCCAGGTAGTCGCTGAGATCGACGGCGAGCAGGGTCATCACAAACCCGATTGCGATCTGATCGAGCCGCAGTTCGATACTGGCGAAGGCGATGAGAGCAGCAATCGCGGCCCCCACTGCCGCGGCTGCCAGGAAACCGATCAAGACGTTGTTGACCAAGAAAGCCGTGCCGAATCCGGTCATGGCGGAGAGCATGATCGAGCCCTCCAAGCTCAGATTGATGACGCCGGCCTTTTCAGTGATGGTTTCACCGACGGTGGCGTAGATCAGTGGTCCTGAAGCGGCGACCATCGAAGCGAGGCTGGCTGCGGTGAAGACGTCTCCCCACGCCCCCCAGAACTCGCTCCACGTCGCCGCGAGAATCATGCCGGTGCCTCTCGCTTGAGGCGTCGCCGCAACTGCCAGCCGCCGCCCATGATGACCAACAGCACCAGAATCCCCGTTATCACGCCGCCCAGCGCCGAGTCGACGCTGAGACGCAGGTCGAGCTGGGTGCTGCCTCTCGACATGACGACAAAGAACAAAGCAATGGGAGCGATCCAGGCGGCCCGAAAGGCGGCGAGCAGCACCACCAGGATGCCGAGGAAGCCGTATCCGCCTGAGATGGCCGGTATCAACTTGAAGTGGAAGCCGATTGCCTGCATGGCGCCGGCGATGCCGGCCAACAACCCGCACAGCGCAAATGCACCGAGCATGTAGCGAGTCGTTGGTATGCCCAGCAAGAAGGCACTACGGGCATTGCGGCCAACTGCTTTGAGACGCAAGCCGAACAGGGTGCCCTTCATCAGGTAGAAAACGAAGATGACCGCGGCGATGGCCAAAGCGATCGCCACCAATGACAGTTTGTTGTTCTCGCTGACGGTCGGAAGCAGGGCCTCGTCACGGAAGAGATCGGTGCCGCTGGTCGAGGCGACGCCCTGACGCGACCAAGGCCCGATCACGAGGTAGACCGCCAGACTTGCGGCGACGAAGTCGAGGCCGAGGCCACCGAAGATCTCGTTTACCTTGAAGCGTGTCTTTAGCACCCCGGCCAATAGAGCCCACAGCATCCCGCCGAGCGCCCCTACGACTATGACAGTGGGAACAACGACCCAGCCGGGCCCGCCGACTTCTCGGGCTGCCCACGACGCAGCGATTCCACCGAGGATGATCTGGCCTTCGATGCCGATGTTCCACAATCCTGCGTTGAAGGTGATGATCAAACCGGCCGCGGCTAACACCAATGGGACCCAGGCCATGAGGGTTATGCCGGTCTTGGTCCATCCGGAGAAGGCTCCCTCTCCCATCAGCTTGAAGGATTCCAGCGGGTTGGCTCCGGCCAAGAGGAGCAAGACCACGGCCACGACGACTGCCAGAGCGATCGGAGCGATCGTCGCCCCCCAGCGCGCCGCACGTGTCGGTGAGGTCACTCGGGTTCCTTTCCGCCGATGAGGTACCCGAGTTGCTCGCCTGTCGTCGAGCGGGCATCGACCTCCTTGAGAATCCGGCCATTGAAGAAGACGAGGATGCGGTCGCTATAGCGGAGCAACTCGTCGAGATCAGCCGAGGCAAAGACGATGGCCGTTCCCTCCTCGCGCCGGGCCAGTATCTGAGTCCAAACCCAATCCGCCGATTCGATGTCGAGACCACGGGTGGGATGCTCCATCAGCAGCAGCTTGAGACCCGGAGGCATCATCGCCAGCAGCAGGCGCTGTTGATTGCCTCCGGACAGGGATTCGGCCGGGGAGTCGTGGAAACCTTTGATGGAGAAGTGTTCGATGTTCCGCTTCGAGACGGTGCTAGCTGCGTCCCAGTCCACGAAGAAGCTCTTGTCGTCTCCCGCCAGGATGAAATGCTCGGTGATCGACAAACCCTCGACCAGACCTTCCTCGAGCCTCCCGGCCGGCAAGTAATGCACCCCGTGGCGCATGAAATCGCGATAGTGACGCTTGGTCATGTCCCGCGCCGCGATGTTGATGGTTCCCGACGAAGCGCTGACTAAACCGGTGCACCCGCCCAGAAAGGTCCGCTGACCGCTTCCTTCCAGTCCGGCGAGGCCGATCACCTCACTCTTGGCGATCGACAACGACAGGTCGGGGACCATCAGGTTGCCCTCTTTCAATGTCACGTCGTCGAGAACGAGAGCGTCCTCGCCGTGCTCGACCTGCGGCCGGTCGCTCGCTGCCAATACCTGGCCGAACATCATCTCGACGAGTCGTTCCGCCGGCGTAGGCAGGTCTGTCTCTCCAATCACTTGCCCTTGACGCATCACCGTTACCCGCTGGCAGAGCTCCTCGACCTCTTCCAGCTTGTGCGAGACAAAGATGACGATCATCCCTTGCGCTGCAAGCTTGCGCAGGGTGGCGAATAGGTCGACTCGTTGAATCTCGGAGATGCCGGTCGTCGGCTCATCGAGAATCAGGACCTTGGCGCCCAGCCACAGCAACCGGACGATCTCGAGTTGTTGGCGCTCCCCAACCGTCAGGGTGCGGGCGGGTGCCTCGGGATCGAAGTTGAAGCCAAACGGTTCGCTGATCTTGCGGAGTTCGGCTGCTCCCTCGGCCCTATTGAGGATCCGGTTACCCGGACTGCCCATGAGGAAGTTGTCCACCACCGATAGCGGCAAGAAAACAAGAGGGTCCTGATGCAACATCCCGACGCCGGCCCGGATGGCGGTCTTGGGCGACGAGAGATCGAGTTCTTGCCCGTCGAGCAGCACTCTGCCCGAGTCGCGATCGATAAAGCCCGAGAGAACCTTCATCAGGGTCGACTTGCCGGCGCCGTTCTCACCGAGCAGGCCGTGGAGAGTGCCTTCATCCACCTCGATGGTGACGCCGTCGTTGGCGTGGACTGCTCCGAAGCGCTTGTGGATGTCTTCCAGCAGCAGGCTCATGTCCTTCGAATCTACCGCGGTGGTCGACCACTTGCTTGGACGCGATGAAGGGGAGGGCAATCGCCCTCCCCTTCATGTCAATCGCTGAAGCGGTTACTCGGCCGAACTGGCTCCGACGATGCCTTCGAGCAGCTGTTCTGCATACCAGACCTGCTGATCGGTGCCGACTTCTCCGTCGCCCAGGAACGTTGATCCGTCCTGCCAGTTGAGTGGTCCGGTGTAGAGGCTGATCGATCCGTCACCGAGACCGGCGATGAATTCGTCCACCTGAACAACCCGATCCGGATGGCCCAGCAATCCGTCACCATGGATCCAGCCCACTGCGCTGGTGTCGGGGTTGTTGATGTCGGCCCAGTCGGGGCCATTCCACTCGAACGTGTTCGAGAAGCTTCCGTCTATCACCCTTTGGGCGATGTCGAGGTAGCTCGGACCCCAGTTGAAGTAGGGAACTCCCAGACATGTAGCCGGGGCTTCAGAGCATGCTCCCTCGAAGTCGTATGGGATCGCGTAGACGGCTTCGCCTGCATCGAACCGCTGCCCGGTACGGACGACCACCTCTGTGGTGTCAATACCGCTGATCACGACATCCGCCCCACCGTCGAAGAAGTCGTTGGTGAGCGCCGTTGGGTCGAGCGTGAACCCGGGGATATTGAACCAGAAGCCGATCCAATTGACCTCAAAGGCCAGAGGACCCGTTTCGCCGCGGACCTCGGTCCAGCAGTAGTTGGCCCCCAGGTATACGGAGTTGACCAGGAGTCGCGTCTCATCGTTGATGAGCGGACCGACGTACCCGATCGACCCCGTATGGGTGGTCAGGGCCGCCGCACAACCGGCGATCATCTTCCCGAACTGCATCTGACCCATCGAGTTGGCCAGGTTGGTGAGGTCGGCGCGGTAGCGCTTACCTTCGGCCCAGGCACTGTCCCCAGACGACCACACCATGGGGACATCGGGGTTCTGCGCCGCAGCTGCCTCGACTCCGTCCTTCATGTCGTCCGAGGTAGCGAACACGAGCTGCGCTCCCTGGGCGATCATGTCGGCTGCGACTGCTTCTACGGTGACATCCGGCCTGTCGGCGGGGTTGACCAAGTCGAGCAGGATCATTTCGGCGCCGAGCATTTCTTCCACGTACTCGCCGCCCTCGCGGTGAGCCTGCGACCATCCGCGATCGTTCTCGGGACCGACCAGGATCATGCCGAATTTGAACGGCTCACCCGGTGGGGTCGTGTCGGGCGGTGCGGCCGTGTCGTCCGGTGCGGTCGTGTCGTCCGGTGCGGTCGTGTCGTCCGGTGCGGCTGTGCTTGCGGTTGGTGCAGCTGTGGATCCCGTCGTGTCATCGTCGTCACCACACGCACTGGCTACCAGAGCCAGAGCGGCAATGAGTGAGATGAATACGAGACCTTTGCGTCGACGCATTCTGTGTTCCTCCACTTCGGCGTGTGGGTACATCCTAAGGTCTCGCTCACAGAATGACTGGGCCGAGCGTCCACGATTGTCGGGAGGTTGACCAGTGGACGATTTCATCGCACGATTGCCGAAGGCCGAGTTGCATCTTCACATCGAGGGCACACTCGAGCCGGAGCTGATGTTCGAGCTCTCTGCCCGCAACGGAATCGAAATACCCTTCGCTTCGGTCGCCGAAATCCGCGACGCCTACGAGTTCACCGACCTGCAGTCATTCCTCGACATCTACTACCAGGGAGCGGCGGTATTGCGGACAGCCGATGATTTTCACGACCTGATGTGGGCCTACCTGGAGCGTGCTGCTGCCGATGGGGTTCGCCATGCCGAGATGTTCTTCGATCCGCAGACTCACACCGAGCGAGGGATCGGGTTCGAGGTCTTTATGGCGGGATTCGCCCGCGCCAGGGAGCGCGCTGCCACCGAATTCGGAATGACCTCGCTGCTCATCATGTGCTTCCTACGCCATCTCCCGGAGGCTGCTGCGATCCTCACTCTCGAAGAGGCTGGTCCGTTTCTGGATCAGATAGCGGCCGTGGGGCTCGATTCCTCAGAGGTGGGTCATCCACCCGAAGAGTTCGAGCGCGTCTTTGCAATGGCCCGCGACGCCGGCCTCCGCCTGGTCGCTCATGCCGGGGAGGAAGGGCCACCTTCCTACATTTCCGGAGCGCTCGACTCGCTTCACGTCGAGCGGATCGATCACGGAGTGACCTGCGACCAAGATGACAGCCTGGTGGAGCGCCTGGCGGCCGACGGGATTCCCCTCACCATGTGTCCCTTGTCGAACGTCCGACTCAAGGGTGTTGATCGCATCGAGGATCACAATCTCAAGCGATTGATGGATCGCGGCGTGACAGTGACGGTCAACTCCGACGACCCGTCGTACTTTGGCGGCTATGTCGCCGACAACTATCGGGCGCTGCAGGGCGGTCTCGGACTCACGGATGCCGACCTGGCGAAGTTGGCTCGTAACAGCCTCGAGGCCTCGTTTCTCGAGGAGGTCACTAAGCGGGATCTCATCGCCGAACTCGACGAGATGGTGGCCGGTAACCAGTAGCGAGGACGGTGATCAGTGGTTGCTTGCCACGCGGGTCGGTTCGACGATCACCGTGACCCGCACCATCCCCGGGGTGAGCCATTCGTAGTGGTCTGATTCGGTGTATTTGCGGGCCAGCGTGTCGATTATCTCGACGCCGTCCGACTCCCGCATCTCGATGACCTTGCCCTGAATCGAATAGTTGAGGTAATCGTCTTCGACCGAGTTCACCGAGACTGCCACGCGAGGGTCGAGGTTCATGTTGCGGTGCTTGCGGCGACCCTTGGCGGTGTTGAAGACGATGTTGTCGCCGTCACGCATAATCCACATGGCGCTTGCCTGCGGATGGCCGTCGGGATCCAGTGTCGTGAGGTGGGCGAATGCCTTTCCGTCGAGTAGTTGTCTTAGGGGATCGGGCAATTCCACAATGGGTCGTCCTATCTATGGGGGCGCCACGGTAGAACCAGTGGGAGCCTGGTGAGTGTTCCTGGCTAGCGTCGGGGGCATGGACACTGGACTCAAGAACCTGGGAGTGATCGTCACCGGTGGCGCCGGCGGGATCGGATCGGCGGTGTCGCGGGCTTTTGCTGCAGAGGGAGCCAAGGTCGCGATCCACTACCGGACTTCGGAGGACGCCGCCTCTACGTTGGCAGCGGAGATCGGCGGTACCTCGATCGCCGCTGACCTGCGCATCCCGGACGATGTCGACGCCCTCTTTTCGTCAGCGCTTGACAGTCTGGGCCGACTCGACGTCTGTGTCGCCAATGCCGGGTTGTGGCCCCGGGACGACGCTTCGATCTGGGAGATGGATCCTGCTCGGTGGCGAGCGACGATCGATTCGAACCTCACCGCCACATTTCTCACCGCACGCGGCTTCCTCGGGCATGCTGCCAAGACCGGTGAAGGTGCGTTGGTGATGGTCGGCTCGACGGCCGGCTCCTTCGGTGAGGCAGGGCACGCCGACTACGCGGCTGCCAAGGGCGCCATCATGTCCGGCTTGCTGATGAGCCTCAAGAACGAAGCTGCGCGTATCGGCCCCGGCGTCAGGGTGAACGCGGTGGCACCCGGTTGGACGCTTACGCCCATGATCGGAGACAAGGGGCTCGATGCCGATCATGTGGCCCGGGTGACCTCGACGATGTCGCTCAAGAAGTTGGGGAAACCAGAGGATGTCGCTGCTCAGGTCGTGGTGCTGGCGAGCAGCGTGCTCTCCGGGCACCTCAGCGGGCAGGTGGTCACAGTCGCCGGTGGGATGGAGGGACGGCAGATCCCATAGAGAGTGGCGTTCTTGGATTTCGCCCGGCAGTACGATGCTGGCCATGAATATCACACTCGAGTACTGCACCGCTTGAAGCTACAGAGACCGTGCCGTGAGCATGGTTGACAAGCTGCTTGAAGAGTTTGAACCACAGATCGAAAGCTTTGGGCTGATCACATCTTCAGGCGGAGCGTTTGAGGTCGTCGTTGACGGTGACCTCGTTTACAGCAAGTTGGAAACCGGCGAGCACGCCGAATACGAGCAGGTTGCTGCTCCGATTCGATCCCGACTGGCCTAAGAATGATCGGAGCCTAAGAAGGCTCCAGTCGTCAGTCATCTGTCATCAGTAAGAACCACTCCCCCTTGAGGGGGGAGAACGAAGAGAGACGACTCCTGACTTCTCAGGACTGCCAGGTGACCGTGTCCTCGGGGATGGTGACCGGCGACCCGTCTATCCAGGTCGAGATGACAGTTGCTTGGCGCAACTCGTCGGGCGTCGCCGACACCGGGTCGATGTCGAGGACCGTGAAGTCGGCCGTTGACCTCGCGGCGATTCGTGCATCTTTGCCCAGAGCTGCTGCTGCGCCTTTGGTAAACAAGTCGAGCGCTGCCTGCGCCGAAAGCGCCTCCTGCGGCACCAGGCCGAGGCGATCCCGCGCCGCAGCCATGCCGAGGAGCGGATGGGGGGGCTCCACGGGACAGTCCGACCCTCCGGCGAGTGGAGCTCCGGCCGCGGCCAGTGATCGGAACGGATAGGTGTGCAGAATTCGTTTTGGTCCGACCCGTTTCTCCAACCACTCCGTCTCCGAGGCGATAAACGCCGGCTGTACAGATGCCGTGACTCCGAGAAGACCAAAACGCACGATGTCAGCTTCGGTCAAGACCGAAGCATGCTCGATCCGAAGCATTGACGGATCTGCTCCGGAGGAGATGAGGTGTTCCATCAGGTCGAGCACGCCCGAGTTGGCTCTGTCACCGATCGCGTGAATCGCCACCCGTCCGCCGAGGTCGAGAGCACTGTTCGCCATCTCCAGCGCCCAGGATGGATCAAGGCGGTCGGTGCCGGTCTCATCGGGCTTGTCGGCGAATGGCTGGTGCATTGCCGCGGTATGCCCGCCGAGACTGCCATCACTAAACATCTTTACTCCGACAAATCTCGCTCGACCGCCAGCCCTGTTGATCGATTCGGCGGCGGACCTGAGGGCCGCAGGAGTACGAGCGATCACCATGATGTCGAGGTTGATCGCACTGTCTCGGGAGGCTTCCAGCAGGACCTCCAACTCCGAAGAGGCTCCTCCCCATAGCCCCGAGTCGGTCGCTGCCATGGCGCCCACACCGGCGAGGCCGGTGGCTGCCAGCGCAGTCAGGGCTCGGGATACCTGGTCGGGAGTGAGCGGTGGTGCAAGCGGCCGCAGGGCAGCCGTGACCGGTTCGAATGCAGTCTCCCGCAACACGCCCGTCGGGTTTCCTTGGTCGTCTCGATCGATCACCCCTCCTACAGGGTCGACGCTGGTCCGATCTATGCCGGCGAGTTGGAGTGCCGCGGTATTCGCCACGGCCACATGACCGCAGTAGCGCATCAGCAGGATCGGACGCTCCGCCGAGATCGCGTCGAGTAGGTGACGGTCGGGGAGTCGTCCCTCGGCCAGGCTCTCATCATCGAGGCGCAGCGCAGTGATGGCGGTTCCCGGCGCTTGCTGGTCGAGCGAGTCGCCGAGGATGTCGGAGATCTCTTCGAAATTCGCTGCTGCCTTCAACGAAGGCCGCTGCAGGGCGGCGGTGTAGCCGACGGGGTGCATGTGGGCGTCTATCAATCCGGCGACGATCGTCGCCCCAGGGAATCGCCTCGCGCCACTCGACGATGAACCCAACTCATCGGCCGAGCCGACCGCGAGGATGCGGTCGCCTTCGATGAGGACCGCGTTGCCATCGACGCCGTCGCCGGTGCGCACAGAGTCGGCGACGAGGAGGGTCTGATTCACCCGCTGAGGCTAGGCCCCGGTCGACTCTGTTTGCATCGCCAGTCGGCCCTAGTCCGGGCACGGGCTTTGCCCCATCCTGGGACGGTGCACCTGCTGCTGAAGCCGTTGCGGCGTGATCGACTTGGTCCCGAGTCGATTCGTGAGGTCGTGTTCGGGGTCGAAGACGGCGCGGTGCAGAACATGGCGCTGATCGCCGGGATGGTCGGGGCCGGATTGGCGAGTTCGGTGATCGTGCTGGCCGGATCGATAAATGCCATCGCCGGGGTTCTGGCAATGTCGATGGGGACCTATCTGTCTTCCGAGGCAGAGCGTGACGCCCTGTTGGCCGACGATCCCACCACCGGCGGCGGGCTTCGGTCGCCGATTCGAGATGCGTTCGTGATGGCGGCGGCTTATGCCGTTGGGGCGTTGGTCCCACTGTTTCCCTTTACCTTGCCCTTTGTCGGCCGCGGCGTTGCTATCACCGGGGCAGTTGCGCTCGCCGCGCTCACCCTGTTTGCCCTGGGCGTGCTCAAGGCAAATGTGAGCCGTCAGCCGAGACTCCGCTCAGGGGTGCAGCTACTGGTGCTGGCATCGATTGCCGGGTTGACCGGGTACCTACTCGGGGCGGCGGCACAGGCGATCTTTGGCATCGAGGTGTGACCCGCGGAGGTTGACGCGCCCTGGCAGTGGTAGCGATACTTCCCCGACACTATGCAGGAGGGGTGGGTGCGGAGGTTTCGTGCTGTCTTGGTGACGATGGTTGGCGTGCTGGCGATGACGGGAGCGTCTGCGTCGGGCGGGAGTTGCGGTGAAGTCTCCATCAACCCTGATCCCGGATGGCCCGGAGTCGCCACTGTGATCAGCGGGATCAACTTCACACCTGGGACCGAGATCTTCGTCAATTTTGGGGGCGTTCCGATTGCCACCACCAGCAGCAATGTTGACGGCGCCTTCAGCGTTTCGTACACGATCCCGGGTGGCTTTCCGGTCGGTACCACGAACGTATTCGTGTTCGACGGTCCCGCCAACTGTGAGGACAACCCTTCATACACAGTGAATGCCTCGCCGCCGACGACAACGACGACGACCACTGCGACCCCAACGACCGCTGTGACGACCGTGGCACCGACCACGACTGTGGCGCCGGCCACAACAATCGCCGTGACAACAACTCCTCCCGTCCCCGAAATCATCTCTGAGCCAACCACCACGATCGGTGACACGACGACCACCATTTTTGGCGCAACGAATGATGTAGAAGAGTCTTCAGGAATTCTGCTGGTGCTAGTCGGAGCGTTGCTTGGTGCTGGTCTCCTCGGAGCCGGTCTGTTCTTCGGGCGGCGGATGGGTGGGAGCTAGCCCGTTATCGCAGCTTCGACCGCCGGTCGCAGGACAGCATGCAGCGCGGGGTTGGCGGCCGTAGCACTCGCCGCTACAACCCTGTTACAGGCAATCTTTGGCATTGAGGTGTGACGCGCCCGGGCGCAGGCTGGATCACATAGACTCGACATTGTGAAACGTGTGATCTCCCCGAGCGGGATTCGCACGGCATTGATTACGGGGCTCATCATGCTGGTGCTGACGCCTGCGGCCGCCCTGGCGAGCAGTCGTTCCTGTTCTGGTGATATCTGGTCACCCGCCTCGGTCGATCGAGGATCGCCCTACTGGGTCGCGGCGTACGGTGTGGAGGGCGGTGTGAGTTACTCGATCCGCCTCGAGGGCACCGAGACGGTGCATTACTTCTCAGGAAACACAGGAACCGGGAACTTCACGTTGGACTTGGTTGTGCCGGCGGACTTCCCGATCGGTCCCGCCATCGTGCAAATGACGATAGGCAGCTGCGGCTACTCAACGCCGATGACGATCACCGTAAAGCTGATCGTCAACCCCGGGATCACGATCACGATCCCTCCCGCCCTCACCACCACCACAGCTGCTCCGCAGGCGACGACGACCACAGCTGCTCCGCAGGTGACGACAACGACCACGACCGATCCGCCCTCAACGACCGCCGCGGAGCCTGAGGAATCGACCACATCTGTGGTAGCAGCGGCACCGACGACGACATCGTCAACGTCGGAGGCCGTTGCCAACTCAGCTTCTGGTGCGACTTCGACTTCGCTCGTTACTGCCGCGCCCAATGCGGATTCCGAGGGAGGTCAACCCTGGTCGGCCTGGATCACCGGCGGCCTGGTTGGGCTGATGCTGGGTGGAACCGGCATGCTGACGTTGATCCGCAAGGGCGTCCTGAAGGTTTAGCCGTCGACCGCTGCGGCGACGGCTTCTCGTAGCGCCGGGTGCAGCGCGGGGTTGGCGGCCACGCACTCAACGTGGCTGGGCGCTCCACCGTCGAGTGCGGTGACGATTCCGCCGGCTTCGGTCACCAGCAGAAATCCTGCGGCCACATCCCAGGGGCCAAGCCGGACCTCCCAGTAACCATCGAGCCGTCCGCAGGCAACCCAAGCGAGGTCTAGTGCGGCTGAGCCGCCGCGTCTTATGCCGCGCACCTTGCCCAACATCTCGCCGAGCACCTTTCCGTATTCGACTCCCCGTTCCTGGCGGTCATACGAGAATCCGGTGGCAATGAGGGCATTGGTGAGATCGGTTCTGCCGGCCACGTGCGTCGGTTCGCCGTCGAACTCTGCGCCGCCTGCCCGGCTTGCAGCGAACTCCTCATTGCGGAACACATCGCGTACGACGCCGGCGAGGCCTCCGAGGTCGTCTTCGACCGCCACGGACACCGAGACATGGGGAAAACCGTGCAGGAAATTGACGGTCCCGTCGAGTGGGTCCACCAACCATCGCCGTCCACTCGTTCCCTCCTTCGAGGTGCCCTCTTCGCCGACAATCCCGTCATCGGGTCGGTGAGTTGAGATCAACGAGATGATCGCTTGCTCAGCCTCGCGGTCGGCCTCGGTCACCGGATTCCCGATTCCCTTGAAATCGGCGGATTCGAGACGGTTCGCCCAGCTGTTGACGATGTCGGCTCCTGCGTGAGCAGCTTGCCTCGCCAGGGTGAGGTCGTCCATGTCGATCACGCTAACGGGAGTAGTCAGTACTCAGTACTCAGTGCTCAGTACTCAGTGTCAGTGCTCAGAAAGAAGCCACTCGCCCTTGAGCAGAACTTGGTGGAGGGTTTCCCGTCTCCTCTGACTCTTGCTGACGACTGAAGCCTGAGTGCTGAGGACTCCTTTACGATTGCGGGCTCATGCAGATCTTTGCTGTCCTGGCGTCGGCCCTCCTGATGTGGCTGGCCTTTCCCCCGGTCGACTGGGGGGTGCTGATCTTTGTTGCTCCGGCACCCCTGCTGTGGGCGATGCGTCGGGTCACCACCGCCCGTGAGGCCGGTTGGCTCGGATTCCTCTTCGGTTTTGTGTTCTTCGGTTCGCTGTTGTGGTGGATCAAGATCCTCGGCTTTGTGGCCTGGCTTCCCATTGCGTTGATCATGGCGCTCTTCACTACCGCGTGGGCGCTGGTGATGTACTCGGGCCGGCACTTCTCGATGTGGCGATGGTGGATCTTGGCTTCCGGGTCGTGGGCACTGATGGAGTTTCTGCGTGCCCGCATCCCGTTTGGCGGCTTTCCCTGGGGAGCGGCCGGGTATCCGGTGGGCACGTTGGCATGGCCTCGAAGCGCTGCTCAATGGATCGGCGCCAGCGGCTGGTCGGTAATAGTCATCGGTCTTGCCGCGAGCGTCGTCGTCATGTTCGATCGTGATAGTGATCGGCGACCTCTGGAGTTGTCGCTGGCCGTGATTGTTACCTTCACCTTCCTCGGCGCCATCTTCTCGCCGGATGCAAACGGCCAGGCGGTCCGGGTTGCCGTTGTGCAGGGGAACTCTCCTTGTCCACGGATTCACTGTGAGGATGAGAAGCTCAGGATCTACAACGCCCACCTCGCGATCACGGCCGACATTCCAGACGCCTCGGCGGATTTGGTTGTGTGGGGGGAGGATTCATTTGGGGGGGCGCTCAACCCCACATTCAATGGCGACGTGCGCCGAGCCATGGGTGCTGAGGCGATCCGAGTCGGGGGCTATCTGATCGCCGGCGGCACCCGACCAGGTGCACCCGGATCGTTCGATAACTACAACGTGCTGTTTGATCCGGCAGGCGACGTGATCGGGGAGTACCTGAAGCAGCATCCGGTCCCGTTCGGCGAGTTTGTTCCGTTCCGCCGGGTGCTCGAATTCGTACCTCAGCTAGACCAGGTGCCGAATGACATGCGGCGTGGTCCGGGACCGATCGTGTTTCCGATCGAGGTCGGCGGCACTCGCGGTCTGCTCGGCTCGGTTATCTCGTTCGAGGGCGCTTTTGCCCGCCATATTCGAGCCGAGGTGAAGTTAGGTGCTCAGCTCATCGTGGTTGCCACCAACGAAGGGTCGTTCGGGGTGGGTCCGGCGTCTGATCAGCTCATCGGCATGGTCCGGATGTCGGCGGCCTCTTTGGGGGTCGACATCGTGCACGTGGCGGTAACGGGCAAATCCACAATCATCCGAGCGGACGGAACGATCGGGAAGACGACGGAACTGTTTACGAGGGATCTACTCACCGGGGTCGTCAACCTGCAGGAGGCTCCGAGAACGCTTTACGCGGTGGTGGGGGATTGGGTGCAGCTGCTGGCGATTCTGGCCGCAGCCGCCGTATTGGGTGCGACCTTGGTGCGGCCATCGGGCGAATTCCGTATCCGACCTGGCGTCCGGCGGTGATGCTGGGTCATTTGGCCTGATTCGCAGGAGGGGTGGGCGTCGTACGATTCGCGGTGATTCTGAATACCGGAGGTTTGTTGTGACCGGAGTCGATAGCAAGGCGATCGAGAATCTTTTGCAGGAGGATCGAACCTTCCCTCCACCCGATGCTTTCTCCAAGACGGCCAACGCTCAGCCGTCGATCTATGACGACGGCGAGGCCGACTACTTGGCGTTCTGGCGCCGCGAGGCACTCGAGCGGATCGACTGGATTCATGAGCCCACCGTCACGCTTGACGACAGCGAAGCCCCTTTCTTCAAGTGGTTCTCGGATGGAACCCTGAACCTGGCCTACAACTGTCTCGACCGTCATCTCGAGACTGGAGGTGACAAGGTCGCCTACTACTGGGAAGGGGAGCCCGGCGACAAGAGGACTCTCACCTACTCCGACCTTCATAGTGAGGTGTGCAGATTCTCCAACGCATTGCTTGGGCTCGGCGTGGAGCGCGGCGATCGAGTGATGATCTACATGGGGATGATCCCGGAGCTTCCGGTGGCGATGCTGGCTTGTGCGCGGATCGGAGCGGTCCACTCGGTTGTCTTTGGTGGCTTCTCATCCGACGCTCTGGCCGACCGCATCGAAGATGCGACGGCGAAGGTCGTCATCACCCAGGACGGTGCTTGGCGTCGCGGATCAGTGGTACCTCTCAAGGAATTCACCGATGTTGCAGTAGATCGCGGGAACACGATCACCGACGTGATCGTGGTTCGTAGGTGTGAGAACGAAGTGACGATGGCTGCGGGACGTGATCACTGGTACCACGACCTGATGGCCGATGTGTCGGCTGACCACCAACCGGCTGAATTGGGCGCCGAAGACCCGTTGTACATCCTCTATACGTCGGGGACCACAGCAAAGCCGAAAGGCATCGTCCACACCCAAGGTGGCTACCTGACGGGTGTTTCAACCACCCATCGGTATGTATTCGATATCAAGCCCGATGACGTCTACTGGTGTGCGGCCGATATCGGCTGGGTCACCGGACACTCCTACATCGTGTACGGCCCCTTGGCCAACCATACGACTGGTGTCATGTACGAGGGTGCTCCGGATACGCCCGGCAAGGATCGGTTGTGGGAAATCGTCGAGCGTTACGGAGTGACCATCTTCTACACGGCGCCCACTGCGATTCGTGCCTTCATGAAGTGGGGCGATGAGTTTCCAGCGGCGCACGACTTGTCATCGCTGCGGCTGCTGGGGACGGTCGGTGAGCCGATCAACCCTGAAGCATGGATGTGGTACCGCCAGCACATCGGCGCAGAACAATGCCCGATCGTTGACACCTGGTGGCAGACGGAGACGGGTTCGATCATGCTCACACCACTTCCGGGGGTCGTCTCTACCAAGCCGGGTTCGGCAACTTTCCCATTCCCCGGAGTGGGTGCCGATGTCTTTGATGAGGACGGCAACTCGGTTCCACTCGGTGGAGGCGGTTACCTGGTTCTGACGAGGCCTTGGCCGTCGATGCTGCGCACGATTTACGGCGATCCGGATCGGTACGTAGATACCTATTGGTCCAAGTACGACGGCATCTACTTCGCCGGTGATGGTTGCAAGCGCGACGAGGAGGGCTACTACTGGTTGTTGGGCCGAGTCGATGACGTGATGAATATCAGCGGACACCGCATCTCAACGACGGAGGTCGAATCGGCGCTGGTTGCCCACGACACCGTGGCAGAGGCAGCCGTGGTGGGGCGGGCGGATGAGCTCACTGGTGAGGCCATCGCTGCGTTTGTGACTCTCCGGTCAGGCATCGAGGGGACCGAGGAACTCCTGAAGGAACTTCGTAGCTTCGTTTCTACCAAGATCAGCCCGATTGCCCGTCCCCAGTCGATTGTCTTTACCGACGATCTTCCCAAGACTCGCTCCGGCAAGATCATGCGTCGACTCCTCAAGGATATTTCCGAACAACGCAAGCTCGGTGATGTGACGACCCTCGCCAATGCCGACGTTGTCCAGGAGATCGCCGCCATGGCGGAAGCGAGCACCGGCGAGGAGTAAGAAACCCGTCTTCGGTCTTCAGTCTTCAGTCCCCAGTTGCATCCTTCGGAGCTGGTTTGCTGAGGACCGACGACTGACGACTGATGACTTCTTTTGGGAATACTTCTGGCCGGATATTGGTTTAGCGCTAATGTAGTTAGTGCTAAACGTAAGAGGGGTAGCGATTCCTATGGATTCCACCACGTTGCGGGCGACGACGGCCGGGAGGGCTAGACGTCGCCCCAAGACATACGGCGAAGCTCGTGTCTGTTCATACCGCACGTGCGATACGAGGTTGAGCCGGTATAACCGCAGCGAATCGTGCTTCCAGCATGCTCCGGCGCGCTTTCCCCGCATGCGCGGAGAGTTCACCGAGGAGTATCTGGCTGATCACTCCTAGCGTTACGGCATGGCTGGGACGCTGTCACTAAAGGACTGTGCCGAGAGACTCGGCGTTCATTACATGACGGCATACCGGTACGTGCGGCTGGGAAGGCTCCGCGCCACCAAAGTCGGCGCCGAATGGCGGGTCCTTCCGAGCGATCTCGACGGTTTCCTGGCGGAGGCCGCCCTTCCCGCACATCGCGGATCTGCCGATTGGTCGGGCCGCCTCGAAGATCGGTTGCTTGCCGGCGACGAGGGCGGGTCATGGGCAGTCGTCGAGGCGGGACTCGCTTCGGGACTCGATCCGGTCGGAATCCACGTCGACATCCTTGCGCCGGCGCTTGCTCGGATTGGTGCCGGCTGGCGCGCCGGCGAAATATCAGTGGCCGAAGAGCATCGAGCCACGGCCGTCGCCACCAAGATTGTCGGACGCCTTGGACCACGATTCTCGCCTCGGGGACGGCGACGAGGGCGGATCGTGATCGGTACTCCTCCGGGCGAACGGCACGTGCTGAGCGTGGCCATCGTGGCTGATCTGTTCCGCGGCGCGGGGTGGGAGGTACTCGAACTCGGCGCCGATCTTCCGGTCGATGAATTTGTGCTTGCCGTCGAGAAAGCCGCACCGGTTGCCGCGATCGCCGTGAGCGTCGGCAGCCCTGACAGTCTCGATGCGGCACGCCAACTCATCGCGGCGCTCAAGGCGATAGTGGTGGTACCGGTGTTGGTCGGCGGCTCGGCGATCGATCACTCCGGCAGCTCCGGACTGGGTGCCGACGGTTCAGCGTCGGATGGTCGGTCTGCTGTTGCCGCCGTTGCCGCCCTTGTCGGCTGATTCGAACGTACGCAGTTTGCTGTTTGCCCTACGAGCGGCGAGTCATGTCTTGGCTTCGTAGGCGGTGATGGCTGCATCAAGGGCATCGATCGCCAGGTTCAGCTCATCCTCACTAACGCAGAGAGGTGGGATGAACCGGATCACGTTGCCGAAAGGGCCACAATCGAGAATGAGAAGTCGGTTCTGGCGACTGTGCTTGGACAAGAAGGCAAACGCGGCGGGATCTGGCTCGTTTCCCCCCGGCTTGACCAGTTCGATGCCGATCATCAGGCCCAATCCACGCACATCGCCGATGGTGGGATGACGATCCTTCATCTCCTCGAAGCGGGAGAACGCCACCTTCGATAACGCCGGCGTGTTGGGTATGAATTCGGCTAGTGCCCCCATGTTCGCTGCAGCCGCGGCGCAGGCGACCGGGTTCCCACCGAAGGTGGTGCCGTGTGAGCCGGGTGCCCATGCATCGAACAAATCTGCCCTGGCGCCGATCGCCGACAGCGGGAGACCGTTCGCTATCGCCTTGCCCATGAGCAGGATGTCGGGCTCCACGTCGTAGTGGTCCGCAGCAAACCAGCTCCCGGTACGGCCGAAGCCGGTTTGGATTTCGTCGAAGATCATGAGGATCCCGTGTTCGGCAGACAACTCGCCGAGCCGGTTGATGAACCGCTGCGGTGCTGGGTAGTAGCCGCCTTCTCCTTGGACGGGTTCGATGAGGAAAGCTGCGATCTCGCCTGGAGTGATCTCGTGCTTGAACATGAGATCGAGATCTTGGAGAGCGCGGTCGGTCGCCTCCTCCTCAGACATTCCCCACCGGTAGGGATGAGGGAATGGCGTGACAAAGACAGACGGCAGGAGGGGGTGGTAACCCTGCCGATAGATTGCCTTCGAGGTCGTATATGAGACCGAGCCCATCGTGCGGCCGTGGAAAGCGCCCCGGAAGGCGATGACGCCCTGACGACCGCTGACCTTGCGGGCAAGTTTTACGCCTGCTTCGACGGCCTCGGCTCCCGAGTTCATGAAGAAGATCTTCTCGATCGATTCCGGCGTGACCTCGAGGACCTTTTCGGCGGCTGTGACCAGCGAGTCGTATCGAAAGGCGCCCCCGGCATGCCACAGCTTGTCCAATTGGTCCTTGGCGGCCGCTACAACGGCGGGGTGGTTGTGACCGGAGTTGACGACTGAGATCCCACAGGCAAAGTCGAGATATCTTTCGCCCTCGACGTCGGTTACCCAGGCGCCGTCGGCGCCGACGATCTCGAGATCTGAATCCCAGGTGATGACTGGTGCATATACGCGCTCATGGCGCTTAACGAGGCTGCTGCTCATGTTTGTTCTCCTTCTTGTGATCTGACTTGGTGGCGTTGCCAGATCACGGAGCAGCGAACAGTTGCCTCCTGCTTTTGCGCGGGGTGAGCTTCAGCATGATGGAATAATGCCACTACTGGCCACCCTCTGGGCCGGGAAAAGGCCTCGTTGCCGAAAATAGACCCCAGGAGATCAGCCATGCCGACATTCGATATCGTCTCTCAGGTGGACCTGCAAGAGGTCCGCAACGCAGTCGATCAGGCCTCGCGAGAGTTGGTCAACCGTTACGACTTCAAAGGAACTTCGACATCCGTCGCTGTGAGCGAAGATGGGATTGTGCTCGAGTCGACAACGGAGGACCGGCTCAAGGCCGCCATCGAGGTACTCAAGGAGAAGTTGATTCGTCGCAAGGTGTCGCTCAAGTCTCTCTCCGGCGGAGAACCGACCGAAGTCGGGGGTGGCCGTACCCGAGCCCTGTTTACGTTGAACACCGGAATCGATGCCGAATCTGCGAGAGAGATCTCCAAACACATCAGGGGGCTCGATATAAAGGTGCAGGCGTCGATCAACGGCGATGTGGTGAGAGTCTCCGGCAAGAAGAGGGATGAACTCCAAGCGGTCATCGCCGAGATCAAGGCACTCGACCACCGGCTCCCGCTGCAGTACGTGAACTTCAGGGACTGAAGGAGTCATCAGTCATCAGTCGTCGGTCTTCAGTCATTCCAGCAGACCACTCCCCCCTTGAGGGGGAGTCACCGGCCGCAGGCCGTTGGTGGGGGGTGGGGGGCCGACCGATGCCCGACAGCTCATTGCCGATGGCCAATGACTCCTGACTCAGGACTCCCGACTCATGACTCCTGACTGCTCGGGATTGCGATCCAGGTCTGGCGGGCTGCGGCGGCGACGTGTCCCTCATCGTCGATCAGCACCGTCGCAGCAAACGA
>Ga0255048_10000624_pt1 | contig 26640 bp, 36 predicted proteins | sample JV7_2_2_MG_FD_183619 | JGI IMG/M metagenome (GOLD analysis project Ga0255048, IMG submission 183619) | Seawater microbial communities from Jervis Inlet, British Columbia, Canada - JV7_2_2 | ecosystem: Environmental > Aquatic > Marine > Inlet | place: Canada: British Columbia | collected 2016-10-06
CAGAAGCCCTCGAGAAACTCTCCGATGCCGGCCGGGTCATCCCCGGGCCGCACCCTGCGCGAGCTCGGTGACTCCTCTCCCTCGATGATCCCAAACTCCTCGGCCGCAAGCCTTGCTGCGGTGCGGTGCCCGACTTCCGGGCGATCACGAAAGATCTCCTCGGCCCGTGCTGCAATCTGTAATGCTTGGCGCCGCTCTTGCACGGTGTCGAGCTGGAAAGTGAGCGCGCCAGTTGCATCATCCCGTGAAAACCGGGTGTTAAATATTCCCGCAACAGCGTTCGCAATCGCGTTTGAGTCAGCACTCTTGAGCTCGCGGCCACCATCGGCGCCACCACCCGCCCCGGATCCTTTTGTCGGCCTGGGCGTCTTCACGGCGCCCACATTCTCACTGCCCAGCACTCTGCCGGTCCGTGGGTCGGTGCGAACGGCTAGCGTTTGCGTCGAGCCTGGTGTGCCACCGCCACCGGTCAGAAAGCTCACATCCGGCCGGTTGGCAATCGCTTGTGCGTCGCGCCGCTTGATTGCCTCCGTTGCGTTGATAGTGAGCGCGGTCATGACGTCACCGAACTGTGATAGCGTCTCCGGGTCCGCATCGGCCGCCGGTAAACCGTCTTCGGTAAGGTGTGGGTTTCGGCGCAATACAGCGGTGCGCAGAACTGACCACTTGCTCGGGTCTGCCTGCACTGCGATACCGGCACGCGCGAGGTCCTCGTAAGTATCATCGAGCTGCTCACGAGACACGCTCAACGCCTTGGCTTGTGCGTCCATGAATGCCTCCGCCTTGGCAGGGTCGATCACAAGCATTTGCCTGGCTGCTTGCTGGTCCCCACCCAAAGCGCGCTCACGCAAGCCCGCCAACTGTGTGGCCTGATTGCGTGCGGTCGTGGCGGCCTGTTGCTGAGCATCGAACTGCTGGCGTCTCAGCGCACGGGTTTCTCGAGACGCATTGATCGCCTCGGCCTGTCCAAGCGCACGGCCGACGTTTGGAAATTGGACGTTGAACTCAGGCATCAGATTCCTCCAGAAGGAATACCGGGATTGATTGGAACTCCTGCGCCACTCGGCCTAAGAGCGTTCAATAGGATTTGATTGTTGATGCCGCTCGAGATCGCGCCGGTCAGTGCATTGGTTGCGTTGATTGTGCCGCCCGCTCTCGCGTTAGCTGCGTTCAGGATTCCACCGGCCGCGGCGTTTCCTGCGCCAATCGCCGTGTTGGCTGCCCCCTGGCCAAACTGGGCCGCAGCCGCATTGCCTTGGGCTATCGATGACTCGCCGATACCGGCAAGACGCGCGAGACGGTTAAAGCGGTTCCCCTGCCCCACCTGGAAGCGGTTAAATGCGTTACCAAATTCCTGGCTTGCCAGGCCTTGATTGAACCGCAGCGCCCCCTTGATGGCACGCCCAGAGTCCTCAATCGGACCAAGCGAGCGCTCGATGGCCTGCTCGCCCTGCTCGCGCCTGAACTCAAAACCTGGGTCGGCCTCAAAATCGGCCATCGTGAACGGCCGGGTGAGCTCCCCCCTGGCTGCAAATAACTCTTTGAGCGCGGCGGTTCCGATTGCGCGGCTCGGAGCCAAATCCTTGCGAATGAGGTTGAACGTCTGGCGCTGGAAGTTTAGCGACCGGATAGATGCCCGATCCTGAACGCGGCTCGCGGACCTCGCGCCTTTTTCCTGGGCATCGGCCGCGGACTTCGCGCCAAACAGCCCAATAACACCGCTTGCAATCGATCCAATCAATCCCAGTGACATAACCTAGTACCTCAGCACGCTAACACGATAAGTGGCCGACACCGGGTTGATGGGCGCCCCCGTAGGGTTGACGAGGCGAACCGTAACAACCCCCGCAGCCGACACGAAGCCCGTGACACTCAGATTAGCTTCTAATCCGCCAGGCGGCCCAACTACCACCGGGTCGTTAACCTCTGCTCTCGCAACCGAGATTGTGAGCTCTGCATCCGCGCCGGCTGAGATTGACGGAAAATCGAGCGTAGCTGTGGCCGAGTTAATGCCTAGAAGCTGGATGAGCGATTGCCAGCTCTGTGTGACCTTATCGAACCAGTGAACCCAAGAGCCGTCACCAAGCCCAACCCTCAGAGGTGGTACGGCAAGATCGTCAACGCGCTCAGTGGTCACGCTGCTTGCCCTCTGGCGGCCGTCGAGCGGGCCACCTCGAGATTCATGCCGATCACAACACGCTTAACAGGGTCCGACACCGACAACTGATAAACGCGGTCACGCGAGCGGCCAAGCCGGGGCCATCTGGCACGGCGCCGGTATTCACCAATCTTGCCCATCGCGCGCCAGATCTCAGCGCTCCACGTGAAACCTCCGTCGTTTGAGAACCGCAGCATCGCTTGAGGGTCGGAGCCCTGACCGCTGTCGAGCCCCACTCCGCCCTCGAAATCGAGCTCGAGCGATACGTGCGACAGCCGCTCTCCTGAGTCGTGGATATGCTGCCCGATGATGAGTCCGCGGATAATTGCCCCGTTGTCGGTAAACTCATCGGCCCTGATCTTGTAAAGTTTGCCGGTGGAATGGTCGCTGACGATATTTTCACCAAAGGCCGATTGATGCAGGTTCGATAGATGCCGCTCGCCCGCGGTACCACTCGAGCGCTCGTGCCACTCTTTCGAGCTGGAGTCGAAAGCCCATGTCTTGCCGGCGGTCGGAAAGCTGATCACGAAGAAGATGTGCCCTTCCTGGCCATACGAGTACGCAACTGCATCATCAACGTTCGCGTATGTTTTCCATGTCGCTTCAACTTGATCGGTAGAAAACCGCACCGGCTGAAATCCGTTGATACGTATTGCCTGGAGCGCCCCGTCTTCGTGCTTGCGCCCAAGGAAACCAATCGAATCGTCAAACTGGGTGAGAGACGATTGCGCCGCTAGCCCCCAAGCAATGTGGGTGCCCCCGAGGCGGGCAAATGGAAAGTCAGCATTTCCTGTCTTGCTCCACACCTCGATGCTGCGTTCGCCCATAAGCCAGAGTTCGCCATGATCGCCGATGAGATTCGAGATAGGGTCTGGCTGCTGGTTGGCCGAATCGAAGTCCAGCGGATCCCATGCAAGGCCGTCATTCAGCGCAGATATGAAAAACTTTTCAGTAGCCGAATCGAACACGATGAAGAACCCGTCGAGGTGGGTCACCGCTGCCGGGCTGAGCGCCGTGAAATCAGGGTCGGAGATAGTTACAAATACATCCGTGTCCTTGTTGTAGATGTACCCATCGGTGCCATCGACAATCATCAGTTGCGTGCCATTGTCCGCGCTTGAGACGAAGCCCGAGGTTGTGTTTAAGGTGCCCTTGGCGGTGTCGACTCCGGCCGCGTCAATCGACGACAATGCCCCGCGAAAAACTGAATAAAGCTTGCCACCGAACTCGTGCAGGACGCGGGAAGCGAACGCCCCATAATCGCCCAGCAACGACAGGCCAGGCGTCCCATAGAGCGCCACCACGCTCTTGCCGTTCTGGTCAAGCTCAGGGAAGAAATTGACGAGCTGCTCGGTGTCGACCGCCATAGACTTGCCCTTGTGCGAGCCGGTGGCAAAGGGAAGTAGCGGCATGGTTTATCCTTGGCTGATGTCGTAATCCGAGCGGTTGTTCTGGAAGTCCAGCAACCCCGGCTCAAACTTCACATCAACGAGGTTGAAATAGTAAGTCTTCAAAAGCCTGAGCCCTCGACGCGCCTCACGTATCGTGATCGCCGAGGGCTGAGCCTCGAACAGCGGGGCGATGCGCTCGGCCAGATTGGTGATAATCGCCTGCTCATGATCTGGCGGAAGTAGAAATGTGTCACCCAAGGCAAGGTCAGTGTGCTCGATTCTGATTCCTTCGAGCGACCATGCCTTGACCATCCGGTTAAGCGCAGTCAAGACCTCCTGAGCATCATCAGCGTTCATCGGCTCGCCGGCCGCAAGCTCGCCGAGCTCTCGCAGCGCTGCCTCAACCAAGTCGCGAGCGGTGCTCACTTGCTCTCGTCGCGGTCAACCGTTTCCGCGTGCTCTGCCTGCTTCTCGGCACGGAATGCTTTTGACCACTTCTTCGGGCTATCAACGTACCCATCAGGCATTTCGCCGTCGTACACGATCTTGCCCATAGGGCAATCCTTCTCGTGAAACACCCACATTGGCGGGTGCGGGGGCGGTTTCGCGGTATCCCCCTCGATCTCCGCTAAACGCTCCTCGGCCAGGCGCGCACGCTCCTCGGCCTCGGCGTGCCGGGCCTCAAGCTCATCGAGACGCTCAGATAAGTCAGTGCCGCTCAAATCTGCCATATCCACTCTCCTTGAAGTATCGGGGCGGCGCTAACCGCCCCGATTGATCTACGCACTTACGCGCTTTACGTGTTGACAGCCCAATACCGCGCGGCGAGCTCGGGATAGATTGTTTTCCACCCGTAGAGCACATCGAGACGGCACTTTTGCTGATCAGAGCTGATGTCGTAATCCTTGATCAGCCTGATGCTGAAGCCTTCGTGATTCACCCGTGCGCTAAAGCTCACCCCATCGGGGATCTCGAGCGGGCGCATGGCAAGGGAGAAAGCATCTTTGTGGAATGCCATGTTTTGCACGTAGTCGGTGACGGTCGCACCGCGCTCCGTGATGGCGGCGTTATCCGCAGGCACCGCGCTCACAGTCTGGTATGGGCCAGAAGTGATGATCGGGGGCGATATGGTCAACGTTGCCGGCCCGGTGCTCGCACCAGAGTTGGCATCTGCGGTCACAACGAAATCCTGAAGGAATCCAGAATCTTGCTTGCTCACCGGGTTAACGTGGTTTACACCCGCGATTGTGAACACATCACCGGCCACCGTTATTGGAGATAGCGAGTTAGTCCAGCCATCCGTCAACAGCGTTTGGGTCCAGGTGTTCTTGGAGGATAAATAGGTAACATTCTGCGACGCACCATTGACCAGCGGGGTGCCGGTCAAAACGCCATTGGTGTGAACCTTGGTGTTCTGGTCCATGCCAAACGCAAAGCCCGCTATGTTGCCGAGCTTGCCGCGGGTGAATGCAGACTTGACCATGCCCTGTTGAAACAGAGTGGTCTGAGCGGATGCCATATCCCAGAATGCGCCAGGGTTACCCACCCACACGCGGTCTATCGGCCCGGCACCCATGTTGCTCGGAGGCACCGCCATGTTGTCGAGCCGCTTGGATGCGACGGCCAGATCGGCAAAAGAGTTGGGTACGGTGAACGAGCCATCAGCCGAGACCGATGAATAAACATTCTTATACTCATCGAGCCCATCCGCATCGATCTTGTTCGCCAAAGCGATCATCGCCGGGCGGATATAGCGGGCGGAAAACTCTTCAATTGTGGTCGTGAGATCCTTGGAAGTGAAGATGATAGGAACATGCTTCTGAGTTACCGCCGTGAAGGTGAAATTCGCCTCCTCGGTGTCACCGGTTCCAAGCGTTGCGCCATCGGTGACGTCGTAACGGTTGGGCCTGCGAACTCGGACAGACTCGCCATTCTTGGCGAAATCATCCTCGAAATTGCGATGGACGTTGTTGCCCATCACAAGATGGTTTTGCATTTGCAGCATCGCTTCCTTAACGATGATGTCTGGAGTGATTAGCGCAGTTGCCACTTTAGTATCCTCGGGTTAGAGAGTCCTCTTTACCCGTACCTCTCCTCTTCTTGGCGCCTGCGGATCCGGTTGTACGTCGCCTGGTCAACTTTGTTCAGGTCCGTTTCGGCAGCGCTAGCGCCTGGGCCGCCCGAGTCGAGCGGCTGGATGGGTTCGGGGGTCTGGGAAAGCTTCGGGGCCGGCTTTGTTTCTCCGTTCCCACCTTGCTTGGCCGAGTCGTTGAGGATGTGCTCGATCTTACCTATCTCACGGGCGGCCGAAAGCTCGCTATCGAGTCCGCAAATGCGGGTCGATTCCTTCGGGTTCTTGCCGAGCCAGTAAAGCACCTCGGCACCGTTGTCAGATTCCAAGATCGTCCTGACCATCACGTCGGATACGTCGAGGTTCACCGCATAGGCCACAGCCGCAAAATCATCGTGCTGCGTGGTCGCTTGCTCCACCTGTTCGGTCCAATGCTCCGGGGCCTCCTCCCTGGCTTGAGTGGACTCGCTTGACTCGCTTGACTCGCGTTCTCCGGTATCCGGGGTCTTCGCGGTGCGTTTGCGTTCTTCGATCTTCCAGTCCGCCAGGGCATCGGCCCATTCCTCATCGCTGTTGAAGTCTTCGGCCTTTGGCATCGGGTCGGGGGCCGCGGAGGTGCGTTCCAGCACTTCATTGGCGCCCTCTAGATGCGCAATGCGTCGGTTTGCTTCCTCTAGCTCGAGAGCCATGCGCTCCAGCTTCCGGGTTCTCCGTGCCGCCCTACTGGGCGCCGCTGCTTCTTCGGGCGGGGCGGGTTCCTCGGACTCTTGCGTTTCGCTCTCGTCTTGCATTTGGCTCTCTTCCGCGGGGGCCTCCGCGCTCTCCTGCTCAGGCGCCGCGTCGATAGTCACCGCTTCACCGCTCCGATGGCGCACATAGTCTTCCTGGCTTAGGGCGCCAAGCTGCTCGGCGGTAAGTACCTGCGGTTCTTTCTCTTCGGTCATCTGAGTTACTTCTTCGTCTGCCATTTCCCGTGTCTCCAGTCGGGCCATCACGTACCGCCCACAATGGGCGAGGATTCCTCGACACGCCTACTTACTGCAATACTCCTGCCTGCGGTTCAGGGGCGGGCTGTCCTTGCCCTGCCTCCGTTTGATTCTCCTGAATCATCTGGGCGATCTCACTTTCGATTATCGCCCTGATGGCCACTAGGTCTATACCTGCCTGCTGTGCCTTGTCAAACAGCGAAACCAGCGCCTCGAGCTCCTTGGTCTCGGCCGCGGCTACCTTGGCCTCCGCTGTGGCGAGCTTAGCCTCGCCCTCGACCTGGGCGATCTTCTCTTCCTGGCTAGGCGGCTTAGGTTCCTGCGGCTCCTCGCCGGCGTCTCCCTCCTGGAGCTCTGGAGGCAGCATCTTACGAAGCCGCTCGGCCACCTTGTCGGCAAGCGGCCAATCCATTGACTGCATCAAGAGATCGCGAATCATCGGCGCCGCGGCCGGGTCGACACCAAGATAATCGATCATCGAGTCGACCGCCTCGGCGCGCTGCGTGGCGTGTGATGGGCCGGTGCTGACCAGCACATCGAAACGTCCAGCGCTTAAATCGTGCAGCATCACTCGCTCGCCTGTCTGCTCATCGGTGACGGTCTGATTGACTCTCACAAAGTCCTCGGTGTCATCACTGAATCGAATCCGCACCACCCGCTCGGAATCGTATACCCGGGGAATCATATCGACCAAGATTTCGCCGGCATAGCGTATTGCCTTGCCGATGTTATCGATGAATACGAACGAACTGATGTCAGCCGTCGATTGCCGGGCGCGGATAGCCTTGCCGCTGGTCTCACGTGCATCGGCGCCGAGCGATGGCGGGAAAAATCCAGTCGTCGCGTTGATGTCTGAATCCGCTACCAGCATCTCTTGAGCCCATCCGGGTGATGGGAGCGGCGGCGTTGCGCGTTGCGGTGCACCCAACCCCTCGACCGGCGTATAGGGCAGAAACGCTGCGTTAGAGATGTTTGCCTCGTTCCATGCCTTCTCGTGCTCGGCTATCTGGTCAATCGCTGCGATATATGGCGCTTTGGGCTGTAGGGCAATCCCCTCGACGTGAGCCGAGCGCGCATAGTTGTACGAACGTTGCGCATCCTTGGCATGGCGAATCACCCCGCGCTTAATCACAACCCCGTCGACGTTGAGCTCTTTACCGCTCACCTCGATTATCGGAATGAACTTGCACGGAAACTCAACCGGCCCTCGGATAACCTGGGCGCCGGCCAACAAAAACCACTCAACCTTTGAGCCTTCCACCTCACGGCTCTTGACGAGATCGACGCCGGACGCTTGTAACTCCTCGACCACTTTCTTGGTCTCGTCGTTAAGCGTGTATACAGCTCCGTTACTGAACAGCCCCACAGTTTTCTTGATCGGTACACGCCGAAAATACTCGGCCACCAAAACGTTGGAGTCTTTCCACCACCCCTCCCACTGGACTCCCGCATCGCGATCACCCGCGAAGTCCGATATGGGGTCGGCGCCTGGATAGCGGTTGGCAAACTCGTCCTTGTCAACCCATCGTGTGACGAAGCCAAAATTTGCGTCTCGCTTGTCCTGCTCCATCGCGTCAGGATCGAGGTATACGGTGAAAGCGTTTCTAATCCGTTTGATACGGATTACCTGATCGAATACGTCATCATCGACATAGTTGGTGATGATGCGAAAATACCCGAAACCGTGCTCGGCGCTATGCTGTCCGGCATGATCATAGGCTGAGTCTGCGTTTGATTGGCGCTCGATGTCACGAATCAGCCCTTCATAGACCTGGCTCATCTTGTATCGATTGCGGCCGATGCTCTCGATGTCTTTCCCGCCAGCCGAGCTGGCGTCGGTAGGGGATACTGAGATCGAGTTACGGTTCTGGCGCTGCGCCCCGATAACCTGATCGACGTGAGACGGGAGCTTGTTTATCGTCAACATCGGACGGTCTTTGCGAGCGGTCTTGGCCTCTGGCGACCACTGGTCCTCGCCATCGAGAAATTTCACATCCTCCATGGCCCGGTCACGGTTGACCTTCTCGGCATCACAGCAACGACGGAACCGGTCGCGTGCCTCGGTGAGTACGTCGCTCTCCTCAGTTGATGCGTCAAACTGATTCGCCGGCTGGATTTCGATTGGGCCAAAGTCTGCCATCAGTGTGACATCCAGTCACCGCCCGAGCTGTCGGCGGCCTCAATGGCGGGGGGTTGCTTGCGGTCCCTGAGTCGCTTCTTGTCGCTCACGGCAAAGTAGCGAAACGAGCTCGCGCCGCCCTCGCTCCAATCGTGGTCCGGATCTTGCATCCAGCGCTGCTCCGTCTCGTCGTACTCTCTATGATAGTGCCAAAGCGCGTTGAGTCCATCCTCGCACTTTTTCTCATCGAAGCATGTGAGCGCGATTTGCGTCTTTGTGACGTCGATTCCCTCTTTTAGGGAGAGCTTGGGCGCCATGTGAAACTTGATCCCCAATGCCCTCGCCCGCTTGGTCCGTGTCTCGCCTGAGCCGTACTCGCGATGGCCAATGTCATGCCCGGCAGTATGAGAGCCGTACACATACGGCTTGTTGAGCACCATTTTGGCGAGCTCGGGAAGTCCGGCGTCGGTAGTCTCTTCGTAGTCTATTGCGTGGTACTGGCTGCCGTGGCGTTGGATGAACCAGATCCCGTTTTCGTCTCGAATCCCGATGTCCCAGAATGTGTGTACTGGGCGATCAGGATCCCATGGGAACTGACCGATCCGATCATCGCGTGTGGCATCCACTAGATACTTGCCGTAGTAACTGCCTTCGTTTGGAGAATCGAACGAGCAGTAATACTCCTGATCGATGAGCTCGTCCGATACGCCTGCTGCGCGCTCCTCTTCGATATCTTTTTTCGTGAATACGGCGGTATCGTCCACCGTCAGGATTTCAAAGAACCACTTAGGATTCTTCTTGGCCATGTCGGCCATCTTCTTGCCGTGGTTCGGTCCTCTAGGGGTGTATGGGAATATCGCCCAGCCGCCATTTTCTCGCAGTATCGGGGCCAGATATTTCCATGAGCTGGGATTCGTTAGCGACCATTCCGAGAACACGATCCCGCGTGTGTTACCGCCGACGAGCGTGTTGAAATTGTCTGCCCCACACGCATACCAGTACGAGCCGAACCAGTCTATTCGCATTTCGGAGTTGTTCGTTCCTTGGCGGTACTGCGGCGGGAATGCCTGGTCAATCATGCGGCGGCCTTTCTTGTCGATACCATACCAGAGCAGCTTTCGTGCCTGCGTCGCCTTGGGAAACATGTGCAGATACGTGCCGCGCTTTTGCGCAGCCTCCCCGGCCGTCCAATTTATGGCGGCCGAATCCTTGCCGGCGCGGCGGTGCCATACGATACAAGCCCGCTTCTCCTCGGAGCCACCCGTGTCCATGTACTCGAGAAATGGAACCTGGTGCGCCCGCGGTTTCCAGTCATTGGGCAAAGTGAGGAATTTTTGGGCCGGCGCACTCACTTCTTTGGCTCCGCCTTCTTCTTGGAGTAATCCATCCGCCTGATCACAAGCGGCGCATCTGCGTCACCGCTGTGCTCGTGGCGGTCCTTTTGCCCTAGTATTTGCTTGCCAAGCCAGACAAGCATTGCCGGATTCCCGGCCTTGGCAGCTATCCACTGCATTCTGCGAAGCGAGAACTTAGCATTCTCACGTCCTCGCTCCATCTGTGGCTTGCAGTGGCGTTGCAGCGACCGTGCAGAGCATTTGAGCATAGCCGCGATCTCGGCGGTGGTTGCCCCTATGCTCGCGAGATTTTCGACGAGCTCCTTATCGCACTTGAACTTTGGCGTTGCCACGGCTACGTCGCTTCTTCAAGCGCGCTCACTTTGGCCTGTATCGCCTCGATTGTGACGGCTTTTTGCTCGGCGGGCGGGAATTGATGGTGAATGCGTTTCCCATCTACTATCACGGTAACCCAATTGAGTCCGCTCACTTCGTCTCTAACGGCCCTGTGTACGCGCACACCGTTCCCAAGCAGCGCTTGGAGAGAACGCCTTAGCTTGTAGTCAGGGGCGCCTGTGTGGCCCATCAGTGAGCCACCGGGCTATCGACGATCTCCTGTTGTATGACCACCTCTAGGATCTCGGCGGATGTGACGGTGGTCACCTTGTGGGAAACGTCGTATAAGCCTGGACTGCCAGTAAGCACGGCTTGCGTTTTCTTCGAGCCAGCAAGGATTGTCTCGCCCGTGATGGTAAGTCCGGTGGATTTCACCGAGAGAGACGCGGCGGCGATGGTGTCGCCTTTGAGTGCAAACGTCCAATCGACATCACGCACCCGTGTCTCGTGCTCGAGCATCTTTGGCCAGCAGGCGGGGTAAGTTTCCATTATCTAAGCGCTCTCACGGTTGTGGTGTCGGCTTTCGCCTTGACGGTTGAGTCATCGGCTAGCGCGAATACAACTTCGCCAACGAGCTCATCAACGACAAATGTGACGTCAAACGTGGGCGTCCCGATTACTGCTCCAGCGCTAGTGACCAACACAGAAGCGGGGACAGTTACCGTTATCGTCTCGTTCGCAGTGATGTCATACGCGACCGCCGCGGTCAAGGTGATGGTGACTAGCGTATCACTGGTGCGAACGACTGAGCCGACTACCTCCTTGTCGCGCACCTCGTTGTTCCATCCGAGCACCTCGGCTTGCGCGCTATCGAGCCCATCGATAATCGCTTGACGCTCGGCGTCAAACGTCGCGCCAGCCGCGACCCATGTATCGTTGGTGAGCTCTATGGTTATCTGCTCGCCGCCAGCGACTATCTGGGCCTCGGTGAACCCTCCGGTAATTGCAGCCGTAGCTGGAGGTGCCGCAAGGGCGATGCCTGAGTAAGCCCAGGCCATCTGGGCGCGTTGAGCCGCCGTATCCGCATCGGACCCGTCCGGCTGGGGGAAAAGCGCAAGCCACGGATGCAGTAGCCCTGCGGCCGATGAGCGCTTGTCTTGTGTGTCAACGGCCACTTATGGCCCCGTCGCGATTTCACCCCGGGTGAATGTGGTGGCGTCGTCAGAGATTGTGGATTTATGGTCCACCACCGCCCCAGCGTCGTCATAAACCGATATCTGTGTGGCGGTAGTCTCGATCTTGTTGCGCAGGAACTTGTATAAATAGTCGACCTTGGTCGCCATATCCGGGTTGACCGGTGGTGCGCCTTGAGCGGGCTCACCCCGGGCGTTGTCAAGAAGCGCCAAAATCGAATCAGCAACAGCGTCGGTCAGCTCAAGCTGGCCAATGATGTCGTCAGTAATCAACTCATTGGTATCAGCAAAAATATCAGACAGATGCTTACCTGCGCTGTCGGCAGTTAAATGGCCTGCGATCAGCTCATCCCAGATCAGATCCACCGCTGCGGCTGTCAACGTCATTGCATCACCGGCTTTGCTCGGCGCATATAGCCCTTGTGCTGTGGCTAGCGTGACGCCATCGGTGCCTGTGAGGATGTCCAAATCCGCCTGCGCGGTAGCAATTAACCCAGGGACGTTATCGACTTGCAATTCGTTGGTGTCAGCTTCAATCGCATCGATACTCGCTTGTGTCGCCGTTAGCAGGTTGACGCCGCTCACACCGGTGATGATATCAAGATCTGCTTGCGCAGTTGCGATCAGCCCTGGCACGTTATCGACCTGTAGCTCGTTGGTGTCCGCGACGATAAGGACCGTTTCCGCCTTCAAAGCGATAATGTCCGCCGCAATATCAACCCCGGCGGCATTGGTGATTACAGCCGCAGTTATCGCCGCTATCTCTGTATCCAAGAAATCATCGACCGTATCGATCAGAGTCTTTAGTGCCGAAAGACCATCGGTTGCGTTGGCCAGGTCTTTGGCTGCCGCGCTCTTATCGAGCGTGAACGTACCGACCACCTCACCTATTACCGAAGTCCCTCCAACTGTCCCCGCGTCCATGACAGCCGCGTAGCTCCCGCCTGCGTTGAATCCCGAGGCGGCGGTAGCGGTTATCGTAATCACGTTGAACCCGGCGTGCCCATTGAGGCTAGCCGTCAACGTTTCAGCGGTCACGATTGGGGTGGCAGTCGCGTCCTCGTAAATGTCCACCACTCCAGAAACCAAGGCAGTCGGCACGCCATCTGAGAATTGCCGAGTAGTGAAATACAGATACACAGTATCTTCTAGTTGCCAGTCAGCACTCACGCCGCCAATCCTCCGCCTTGCCCTGCGATTCCACCTTTACCCACAAGCCCGCCACCGCCAACAAGGCTGGACATGACTCGCCCGCCAGCCGGCGCTGCTTGCTCGATCACACCAGATGTCACGATCCATCGCCGCAACATCCCAGGATAACCGCGCTGACTTAGCTCGATGTATTCCTGAAATTCCGTCTCAGTCCAGACAGCACCCCGCATGCACCGGAAATCATCTATCTCGCCATCGAAAAATACAGGTGAAGCACGGTTATCTTTACCAACCTTAAAGCCGAGCGTAGGGTGATTCATCTGACCAAGAGGGGTTGTATCAGTGGTTTTGGTTGTGTTGACGTCCACGCCATCGATATACAGCAGCAGCGTACCCGCGTCCCAAGTCATGCCGACATGACGCCAAAGCCCGTTGTTGAAAGTCACACCGGTTCGATAATCCTTGCGACCCCCTGCGGTTGTATCAACCCATTGCCTAAGCTTTCCGCCTGTGTAAAGTTCTAAGGCTAGCGCACTTTTACTTACAATCTCAAAATCCCCAAACAACATACCGCGCCCGGTTGACGTGGTACGCACCCAGCAGCAATACGTGAACGAATCAGCCGCATCGAACGCAAACGGCCCGCCATAATCGTAGCTGGCAAAATCATTCGAGCCGTCATAACGCAGACTGCCCCAGCGCTCACGAGTGTTGGTTTCCCAGGACAGAGAGCGAGACATGAGGCTATCGAGAGTGAGGTCTCTACGCTTGGCCAGATCCTTCAGTACATCACCACCCTGGAAATGCGGCACGGTTAAAAGCCACGCCACGCAATCCCGGTTAAGGTGATGCGTCCAGTCGATTGGGTTCTGCCAATCAACGGACAGGTATGAGCGTTCGAACGGTCCCATTAGTCGATAATCACGTTTGTGATCGGCTCAAGAACGAAGTGTGTTTCAACGTCATCGCTGTGAAACCCAGCACCACTCTCATTCTTGACGATTAGAATCCCATAGCGCGTGGGTGGAACATAGATTCCAATGAATCCGGTTTGAACTGCCGTGGTAATGTCATTCGAGCAGATGAAATTCCCAATTTTCACACAAAGCTTTACCAGTTCACTCAGTGTGCCTATACCTGACGGTGCCGCTGCATCTACTCCGTCTATGTTCTGGGGGTTGCCATTGGCGGCAGTAGAGATAGGGCTCGGCGCAATATAGAATTCAACTACCTCCCCAATGGTCGGAGTAGCTGCAAATTCAATCGAACCCATCAGTGCATAGGCCGCAGCTCTTGATGCCCCAAGGTCAAACTTAGCGCTTTCCCTGGCCGCAGCATCAGCAAGCGAAGCCGTGGCTATCTGGACATCGGTGCCGGCTACCTCTAGGCTTGTCTTGGCAGCACCACCAACAAAATCTCCAGCATGGTCGCCAAAGACGAGTTGCGTACCGACCTGCAATACTTGAGTATCTGGGAGTGCCATTAGCTTCGAGCCTCCAAAATGTGCCCGGGCTTAACGAACCCTATCGACTCCTGAAGCGCAATAGACGTCAGTCCCTCGCTAAATCCCCCGAGCGTGGCCTTGATGCCCCCGTCGATACAGTTGCACCCGCTACCAAGCGCCAGGTCATCGAAAATGCGAGACCACTTTGTGTCCGTGACCGGGATAGTGATTGCGCCTTTGCTCTCGTCGAGCGCAGCAATAAATGTACGGGCAGATGTCACATGGTCATCCGTCAATGTCACCGCTGACCCGCCACCACCGAAAGGCACACTACTCCCCACATCCCGAGAAGCGACATAGGCGATAGCGCCATAAACCGGCCGAGTGCGAAACTTCTCGGTGTAGCAAAAATTCCGCATAGCCTCGACGTCCGGCAGTTGGGAATTGTCCGCGATGTTGAGCGCGTTGAACTCTGCTGCCGCCAATTTTGCGTCAGGGGCATAGGTGCCAGTTACCGGATGGTGGAGCAGCAACTGCGCAATGATTTTATCGATATCTGCCACTTACTTAAGCCTCCAAATAGATATCACGGGCGGTTGGTCATACTTGCGGTCGAAGTTCGACTTCGCGTGAATCAGATACAACAACCCGTCACGGTACATCCCACCGAGCGGCATGCGAGCGCGGACGGTGCCTAACTTGCCCTCGAACTCCAGCCCCGGATGAAATTCGCCATGCGAGGCGACCGGGACCGCGTTCGCCGCAATCTCTCCGCGCATTGCTCGGCGGATGTCGGCAAGCTTGAACGACCAGAACCACATGCTTGTGGGACCTGTCGAGACGTACCCGGGCGGTAAACGACCACCGGTCCGGTCCTCATATTTCAGACGCAATCGTTCCTTACGCTCAGGGTCGGTGATCTTATTGGTAGTCCACCATCGGTAAATGATTGCGTCGTCGCCGTATCCGGTGTGACTGCCCACCACCATGTACGTGTCGTCAACGATAAAGCCGACCGCGCCGTGGCTCATGTGGTTCCATAAGTCATTCGTACCAGCCTGGTTGTACGCATCCCCGAACGTGCGCTGGAACGGGCTAGACATCAGCCTTCGCGCCGGCGCCGGCTCACCTGTATCGAGGTCGGTCGGGTCGATAGACCATGCGCTCGGTCCCCAGGAGAAACGGCTCACAATCGGCTGGCTCGATGTGCCACCCAAGAGCATCGGGCCAAACTCTTCTTGCAGCGCAAGCGGAACTTCGACCACCCAGCTATGAGCTCGGTCCTTGCTCGCTACGTCAGAGAAGTGGCGGAACTCCAGCGTCTCAGCGTCGAATGTTGCCACGTTGTCGACGTGGCTAAGCTCCCCACCACCGTCGTACCAGCCTCGGATGTGGGCGTGGATGTGGTCGCCGTGCGCGAATACGAAGCCAACACGATTCCCGCTACCTCCCGGCGTGGGCTTATGAGCGCCGCCTTTGGCTCCTGCATAACGAGCCACGGGCATATCGACGACAACCTTTGAACCATTCTCGGTCACACCGGGCCAGGTGAATTTTCCGATCCCCGTGCCTGCGCCAGTGAGGTAGAGCGTATCCCCCACAACATCCATGCCACCCTGCGGCTCGGCATATTTTCCGCCTGGCCATCTATCCTTGCCGTTTTCATCCCGCCCGCCCCACGGAGGTGTGGCAATGGCTACGCCGCCCGCATATTCAAAATCGGCGGCAGTGACCACATCACCAGAAGGTTCCTCCGGTGGTAGCGGCGGTGCTGGCCCGACAATCGGGGGAGGAGGGTCGGGCACTACCACCACCGGAGGAATTGGGGACGCATGCAGCAATTGCAACGCATCCACCTCGGATTCGAGCGCCTCGATGCGCTCGGCTACAGGATCATGCGCCCATGTGACTGTGGACAGTAGTGCTAAAACCAATGTCATCGCCAAACGGTTCATCGGTACCACTCCAAAAGCATAAACGTCGCAGCGAATAGCCCACCCAGAATCGCGAGCATCCCCACCCACGGCATGACCTCATCACGCGCCCGACGATACGCAGAGCACGCTTTCAAGCACCCCGCAACCACCGCGAGCTGGAGCGCAGTTGCAACGATGGATCCCGTCATCGAGTTGTACCACTCATGAGGGACAACACCAGCACGACGCAACACGTAAAACGCGGACATAGCGAGAAGGGCCACCAGAAAAACCAGCAGCGCGGACGGGAATGAGCCCCAGGGCATTGAGCGTCGCAGCTCGCGGGTACGCAGCCACCACGGAGCATAGAGATACAGGGCAGATAGCAGCGCCGCGCCAGAGGTAACCAGTCCAGCAGCCACCAAATGTGAGCCGATATCACTTCCCATTTCGCTTAATCGCTCTCGCGCTCTCCATCAGCCCGTCAAACGCCTCGAGTATCTCTCTGTCGCGGTCCTCGCTTCGACGGGCGAATGCCACCCGCGAGCCCCGGCCCTTGCGCCGGTCTAGTAGCGGTAGCACCCGCCTACACCAGCCGATCACCGCCGTTCCTTCGTCACACTGTCGAGCGACTCTTTCAGGGTTTTCAGGGCATGAATTAGCCGCTCCTTCAACACCGCGTCCTGGATGTCGCGCTGATGCGTGTGCATCGCGATCCGGTATATCCACCATGCCTCGACCACCACGCACCACCCGAGCAGAGCGATTAGCAGTAAGGGATATCCGCCGAGCTCCCATGCGCGTGTTAGCGACTCCACGACTCACGATTCATGCAATCTATCCGAGTGCTATGTCTGCTCTCAGGGTAGACGATTATCGGAGTTAGGCGGTAGCTTCACCCGTGATTAGCTCGAGCTGCTCGCCTATGCCTAGCGCTGCGCGGCAAAAGGCTATCTGGTCATCGAGCTTGGCGAGTCGCTCCTCGTCCAGCGAAGTGTTGGCGTCTCCAGTGCCTTGTATGCCGCATCCAGGGCGCCGAGCTTGATGCGGCAGCCTTGACCTTGTGGCGTGCTTCCTTGCGCTCAGCCTTTAGGCCATCGATCTGGACATCAAGATGATACATTTGCGTGCAGCGCTCGGCGACGAGCGCTTGATTGTCTGGATTGTTCCGGCTCTCGATGCCGTCATCGTCCAGCGAGTCGTTGGTCTCGCCTGTGCCTTGCAACGGTGTCACGTTTGTTTCTTTCATGGTTCTCTCCTATCACTCAGTCAATCTTCGATGCAGCACCGTAAAAGCCACCGCTGCCTGCAACGGCACGACGCCATTACCGGTGAGTCTAAGTCGGTCCATCCTGGCTCCCATCCCATTAGCCACTCGACAAAGCGCGGGTTCAAGCGTCGGGTCGGCTTCGAGGACTTCGCGCCATCGGTCGAGCTCGTTGGGTCCGGGCGGCCACTGGAGTCCCCCGTCATTACGGCATCGGTCAGACTCACGCCCTGATGCACCTTTGACCCCGGAGCATTCCTGCTCCCTCCCGCTTTCGAGTCGCCCGATGTCGGCGTCGGCCAATTCTCCGCGTCCTCCGTGCGTGGGCTTGGCCACGTCTTCGTCTGCGCTTCTAGCCCCTCCTGAACTTTCTTCCCGTCGTAGTAAAGGCTGCCCTGCACTCGCTCGGCGTGGTCCGTGCTGCGACCACCAGTCGGGGCATTCGGGGTTTTCCACAAGCCAACATTTGTTGGGGTCGTGACATCGGTTGGGGTCATAACAGACGGAATAGTATCGGCAGTATTCTTGCGGTCCTGGGATTTCTTCGCCCCATTCATCAACCAGTGGGTCGTCGCCCACGTCTCCAAGCTTGGCCGCTCCGGGCCGTCCGGGTTCGCCCCTCCCTTGTTTCGCCCGTAGCTCGTCGCGCTCGGCGTCGGATACTCTCGCGAGAAGGAAGAACCGCTCACGCCTGTGCGGGGCACCCACGCTTGACGCTGGTATACGCTCCCACTCCGCATCGAACCCGAGGTCGGCAAGGTCTCCGAGTACTCGTCGCATTGGCCCGTTAGCAAGCAAACCTGAGACGTTCTCAATGAATACGTACCGGGGTCGAATTTCCCCAATAAGCCGAGCAAACTCTGACCAGAGTCCTGAGCGCTCACCGTCAATACCGGCTCGCTTTCCGGCAACGGACAAGTCCTGGCACGGGAATCCGCCAGAGACGATATCCACGAGGCCACGGAACGGTTTACCGTCGAAGGTGGTAACGTCGTCCCACACAGGAGCCCGGTCCAGGGTCTCGTCTTCCATCCGTGCCACGAGCACGGCCGCCGCGTATGCTTCCCGCTCAACGTAAGCGACAGTTGCCAGGTTTCTGACGGCAATCTTGAGTCCGAGCTCGAGTCCTCCGGCGCCGGCGAACAGGGCAAGATTGGTGAATGGAGCCACATCTATCGACATTCCCAGTATATCCACGCCCATGATGGGCAGTCTGGAGCATAGATGAAATAACCGACCTCCAGAAGCCAGTTGAGACAATCGAGCTCGATCATGGCCAAACAGGCTTGCGAGCTTGCCGCGTATGCCACGATCTCGAAGGAGCCTTGCCTTTGGTATGGGTCAAAACGGGACCTCCATGAGCTCCGGCTCGCGCTCCTCGATGATGTACTGTGCATCCTCGACGCTGCGCGCTACACCGGCAACACCGCCGAACTGGCGCACCCGGTCGATAAACGCTTGCTGCTCGAGCGTCGGCCGGCCGTCCCACTTCTTGACCTCGATGGCCATGAATCGACCATCCTTCATCTGCCCAAGGATGTCGGCGCATCCCTTGAACGCGAATCGTATCCATCGCTCGGTGGTCTTGTTGGTCTTCTTTGAGGTGTATTCGGCCTTGGTCGATCCGGTGTTCATGCGGTGCGCCCAGGCAACCTTCGGGTGGTGCTTGAGCAGGACGATGATGGCGGCCTGTATCTCGGCCTCGGAGGCGTATGTGGAGTACGGGCCGGTCGGTGCCGGTGCTTTACCGAACCCCATATCGCGTTGTTTAGATCTCACCCATAAGCTCCGACAAGGGCTTGCGCTAAAAGGTAGAGCACCATCGCCGCGCAACCGAACAAGCCCAGGCAGCCGATGACCGACATGATGGTGCGGAGCATGTTCATGTCATTTTGTTTAATCCTCCGCCTGATGGCATTGCCTCTGCTTAGCAGCGACTAACTGCTATGCCTGGCGCCAGTTTCGCTCATGCTCTCGCTGGGCTGCTGCCAAGCACGCCGGGCATGCATCTCGATTACGGTGTGTAACCCACCCACGAGCCCATGCTAGGGCGATCAGCTCGTAGTGGGACATACCCTCCACTTTCAGCCGAACGTCGCCACACGCATCACACAGGAGCTCTAGGGCGTACTTCTGAACCATATCTTGGTCTCGTCGAGGAGCATGATCGTTATTTGAATGCCATCGACGCGGTGGTCCACTCGTCGATCGCATTGTTTGCAAGCTCGCTGCGAGATTTGCCTGTCTGCTTCGAGAGCGTGGTTAGCCATTCGTGATTGGCGGCAGAGAGCACCAGTTGACACTTGACGGCGTTTCGGTCCCCATATTTACGGGGGCGACCGGCGGTATCATTTGGCTCATGTTGGCTCATTTGCTTTCCTTTTCGATGACAATAATCACCTCGGTGGGCGCTTTTTCGGGCGTTTTCACCTCTTGAGCGGGGACGACGTAGCCGAAGAGCTGTAGTGCTGCGAAGAGTAGAACGTCCATCGTTATTTCCTGGTCATGGTGGCGTAGCGACTACTCCGCCTTATCCTTCAGATTCTCTTGTTTCGTGGGTACCTTCGACAGAGAGGCGTTCGCGGTCTTTGGTGCGGTGGTCGAGCCAATGCAATGCTTCTTGCAGCTTGGTGATGGCGAGACTATTTTCTCGGCACTTGAACTTCGAGCCCTGATAAAACTCAAGGCGACCGATGGCCGCACTGATAACGCCATCAACGAAAGCACCGTTTGGCTCAACGCGCCTATCCCCTCGGTTGAGCGGGCCGTTTTGCCAGTCAATCTTGATCCCAGTGCCTAGCACGGCCCCACCCGCGGGATCCCCGCGGTCATCTACTCGATGAATCTGCCTGATTTCTTGGTTCATAGTTTATCTCCATTTCATCCAGCCAATCGGGGGTAGCTTGAAATCACCCCAGAAGAACCATGCGTACTCACTGTTATCGGTGCCTCCGCCAGTCACAAAGCTCGGGCTTTGACCTTATGGCACCAATTGACGAGCTCGGAGAAATTCACGGTCGCCTCGGGGTCACTGAGCCAAATATTCTCTAGTACGCCAAGAATCGCGGTGCCGGATTTATCGGGTTGTGCCATGCCTTGTCCTCTTGGTGGCTCGGGTGGGGTCGGGTCATAGGTCTCGACCTCGCTCGGGTGGTACAGGGGGCGCGCGTAGCTCACACCCGCTCCCCGACAAATGCTCGAGCACCGTCGACGTACAGCGATATCGGCGCGGCTCGAGCGGGGCCGCCGCGGTTCTTCGCTATCAGCATCTCGTAGGTGTCGGCGGCCGGACCTACGCCGTGCGTCCCGTGGATGAACAGCACCACATCGGCATCCTGCTCGATGTTTCCGCACTCGCGCAGGTCGGAAAGCCTCGGCCGGCGCTTCTCCTTTTCGACCTCGCGAGACACCTGGGACAGTGCCAGGATGGGCATCTTGAGCTCCATGGCGAGCTGCTTGAGCGTGCGGCTCACCTCGGCGAGCTCATCGAAGCGGTTGCGCCCCTGGGAGCGCACGAGCTGAAGGTAATCCAGCACCGCAAGCTCGATGCCATGCACGTTTCGCCACTCCACGATGCGCCCGGCGATCTCCGCGAGGCTAGAGCTGCGGTCATCCACCCAGATAGGCCAATCGGCCTCGGGCTTGGTGTTGGCATAGGCGCGTTCGCCGAGCTCGACATCATCCATCTCGAGCGAGCACAAACCCACCGGGGTGCCGCGGATCCCGGCGCGCAGCGCAATCTGCCAGGCAAGCGCGGACTTGTATTTGCCGGGCCGCCCACCCAGGACGTAAAGCCTCGGTCCGTAGAGGCCACCGAGGAGGATGTCTAGCCCGGGGAGAGTGGTCGATACCCCCACAGCGAACCCGTCATTCCTGGCTTTCGCCCTCACCTCTCGAGCACTCATGGTCGCCTCGAGCACCCGCTGGAAACTCTTGCTCTCACCGCTGCGGGCCACGATGCGCTGTAATCCGCGGATGGTATCGGTGATCGCGTCCGGGTTGAGCGGGAGCGCCTCGAGGGCGTCGTGGAGCAATACAGAAGCACGGCGTCGGTTCGAAAGCGAGCGCACAGCCATCGCGTACTTGTCGGCATTGGCGGTCGAACCGACATAGCGCTGGAGCTCTCCCAGGTAGCCCAAGTCTGCCCCGTCGAGCTCGACCTGGCGTTCAGCGAATCGCTCGTAAATCGAAAAAGCATCGGCGACCATGCCCTGACGGATGTAGCTCGAGCACTGGCTGAAAATCTCCCGATGCACCGGTACCGCGAAATCATCGACCTCGAGCTGACCGAGGCGCCAGAACGTCGAATTGTCCGACAGCACGGCACCCAGAACTGATTGCTCGGCATCCAGGCTGTAGGGCTCAGTTGAGGGCATATTCATCCTCCGGTTTCGAGTCGTCGATTCGCTGCTGTTCGTTCGACATCCAGGCGGCTATGTGGCGCCGAATTCCTGCCTTGGTTTTCCGTCTGGTGGGATTGCTCAGGTTCCACTCTCGGATCTCTCTCATCTCCTGGTGGATATCTACTCCTGGAAACGCCTTTGCTAGTTCGACTAGATATTCGCTGGTGACTTTGAAATCATCGCTACCGTTTTTCAGTGGAATCGTGATTTTTTCCAGTTCGAGTGAATCGCTCGGACAAATGCCTTTATCTACATCTGCATCTGCATCTGCATGTGTGGACATTGGTGGACATTGGTGGACATTGGTGGACACGTCCGGTTTTAATTGCTCTGCGGCTCGTTGCCGGCGTTTGTCCTCTCGCCACTTACTTCTGCGGTCTTCGTTGCTTTTGATGTCCCGGTACTTCTCGTAATTGACCAGCCGCCAACCCCAGGGCCTGTGGGTGTCCATCCGCGAGATGCGTCTCCCATCGTTGCCGGCCGTGCGTGAATAGGGGTCATCGGCCTCGAGCACAGAAATCCCTTTCGCGAGGATGTGGGCCGGGATGCTGGTGCGGGCCGAGATTGCGTCGATTGTCATGTCTACGATGCCGGCAGGGTCTGCCAGAACGATGAGCTGTTGCATGGTGACGATTGCCTCCCAGTGACCGAACAAAGTCCCGTCGTACATGGAGTCAAAGATTTTTCCGTACACCCATTTGCGCTCGGGTGGTGACTACGATGCGTTGGGGCGGCGCGTCAAGAGCTGCGCCTTTTTAATCCGACCTTTGGTTGCTCGCTGGATGGCTTTCCAGTAGCTCGTTTCCCCCGTCCACTCGGTTCGAGGGATCCCATTTTTCTCCCACTTTCTAACGGCCTGATACGTGACACCGCACAAGATGGCTAGATTCCCGAGTCCGACAATCGTGATAGCTTCGGTGATGGGGTTCGGTGTGTCATTCAATTGAGCATCCATCCGACAAGGATAGAACCCTGTGCTGCGGTTAGTCAAGCTCGGATGGAGGGCAATTGAATAACTGCAAGTACTTGACACGTGTAACCGGGTGTTCTATTTTTCAGTTATGTCAAGCCACGGAACGGAAAACGAAACCATGAGCACGAAAATCTACGCACTACTTGAGGGCGTTGAGCGTAAAGACCATGATTGACTCGCATTCATGGTCGGACGGAGTTTGGGAAATCCACGCAAAGCGCTACATGCAGTTGGATACGATCTTTAGCCGGTATCCGTCAATCGGGTATGCCGCGCTAGATCGTACTAACCGCTCGAATCCGGACACGGCCACCTGGATCACTTGCCTGGCATTCAAAATCGATCGCCTCGAGAAAGGCTTTTACCCGACCGGGCCTGGCTATCCTTACGTCGTGCAGATAGCGTTTCATTGGGAAAATCGAGCGGGCGGGCTCCAGGGCCACCAATTCACTCTCGATCCTACAACCGGCCGGGTCTATCCGTGCGCGGTCTTGTGGGAGAAGCCTCACAGAGTGCGGGGGCGGGTTGTTCATGGGCAAGGTCGTATCGGAATACCGGAGGGCTGGACCAAGCCTCTCGGAAAAGACGACCTGAGCCTATGCCAAGTGCTCTCTTTTTGCATGAACATCACGGGCACTGTCGATTGGAGCGCAACCGCATACACCAAGGGAGGGGACAACTTACCGCCTGACTGGGGCAAAGACTCGGACACGGATGTCGATGAGTCGTTTATATCCGACGAGGAGATAGGTAAACCACACTACTACGTGAGGGCGAAACCATGACCCCCTACCAAGAAGGCATCGACGCCGCCCGGCACTGGCCCGACTTCATGGCCATCCACGACTGCCCGTATATCTACGGGTCCGAAGAAAACATCGACTGGCGCCGTGGCTACCTTGATGGACTTGGCCCGGTCGAAACTGTATGCGCCACGTGCGGAGCGAAGATCTCCGGCACGTGCTCACTATGCGAGAGGAGCAACATCTAATGGGCGAACTAGCAGTAATCGAAGAACGGGCACTCACGGCGGTCGAGGTCCGGTCCCATGTGAATCTCATTCAAGAGGTTATGAGCCGCGTTATGAAGGAGGAGACACACTATGGAGTCATCCCCGGGACGAAGAAACCCTCGCTCTGGAAAGCAGGCTCAGAGGTGCTCTTGACAACATTCCGTATCGCGGTTGACCCAGAGATTGAAGACTTGAGCACGCACGATGAGATCCGATATCGCCTGCGGGTACACGGTGTTCACCAAGGAACCGGGGTGCGCGTGGGGACCGGTGTCGGCGAATGCTCGAGCAACGAGGAAAAATACAAATGGCGCCGAGCTATCTGCCCCGAAGAGTGGGCGGCAACGGACGAGGCGCGAAGACGAGTGAAGTATGGTCGGGCTAAGCGCGGAAGTAGCGGCCCGGGGTTTTACACCGAGCAGCAGGTACGGACCGACCCAGCGGATCAGGCCAACACGATCTTGAAGATGGCCAAGAAGCGCGGCCAGATAGATATGACGCTGACCGCGACCGGGGCATCTGATTGCTTCACACAAGATTTGGAAGAAATGGAGTCGCAGCGCGAGGCGGAAACCGAGGAGCAACGCCCACCGATCAAAGAGCCCAAGCGCAAGTCGGAGAGCAAGCCAGCGAGCACAACGGCCGGCACCGTGACCGAGGGCCAGGTCAAGGTAATCCGCGCGAACGCCGAGAAGTGTGGACTAGTCGAGTCTGCCGTGTGCACTCAGTTCCAGGTGGGCCACCTCGAGGAAATCGACGCATCGGCCATCAACGATGTACTCGAGTGGATTGAGGACAACAACGCTGGGGCGGATGTGCCGCAATGAAAATCGATCGGGTGGTAACCAGATGACCCGCCTCCAATTCAACCGCGAGCCACACACGTACACGTACGACGGCGTGGTCGTACCGAGCGTCACTCAGGTGCTCCCGTCGCCGATTGTCCCCACCACGCACATGCAATTAGACATGGAGTACGCACGCCAGCGCGGCCAAGCAGTTCACCTGGCCACCGAGCTTTATGATCTGGGAGACCTCGACGAGGACAGCATGGATCCTGTAATCGTGCCCTACCTGGACGCCTGGGAGAAATTTCTGATTGACTCTGATTTCCACGTCTCAGACATCGAGGCGCGCGTTTACTCCGAGCGCAACCGCTACGCCGGGACGCTGGACCGGAGCGGGACAATCAATGGCGGCAAGGCAATCCTCGACATCAAGGCAGTGCATAAGCTATCGCCGACTACGGGGCTGCAAACTGCCGCTTACGAAGATGCGTATCGCAAAGACCGGCGATGCAAGCCCGCGCGCCGCTTCGCTGTACAGCTCAAACCTGACGGGGCCTATGTCATGCGGGAATACACCGACACGTCCGACCTGTCGGTCTTTCTTTCTTACCTACAAATTCACAACTGGGAGCAAACATATGGAATCGATTAGTTTTGAAATTACTGACGCCGCGAAAGCAGTAGCAGTGCGCTGCCACAACCTGAAAGTGAGCATTGAAGGTATTTTCACAATCTATTCCGCCGAGGGCTACGAGGATGCCGCCGAGCGGCTCAAGGCGATCAAGGCAGCCGAGAAAGAGCTCGACCAAGCGCGCAAAGAGATCACGCGCCCAATGGACGAACTCAAGAAGACAGTTATGGACTTTTTCCGAACGCCGGCCGAAGACCTGCGCGCCTCGGAGGTGGCGATAAAGCGAGCCATGCAAGTGTGGACACGCGAACAGGAGCGCCTACGCCGCGACGAGGAAGCACGGCTGCGAGAGATTGCCCGCAAGGAGCAAGCGAAGTTACAGCGCGCCGCGGAGCGAGCAGAGAAGGCAGGCCGGGAAGAGAAAGCGGCAGCACTCCAGCGCGAAGCCGAGACGGTCTCAATGCCGATAATCGCGCCGAGCACACCCAAGGTTGCGGGGATATCCACGCGCAAGACGTACCGAGCTAACGTGGTCGACAAGATGGCGCTAATTCGCGCAGTGGCGAATGGACTGGTCCCGACTGCCGCGCTAGACGTCAATCAGAAGTTTTTGAGTAACCAAGCCCGAGCGCTCAACACGAGCCTGGACTACCCCGGCGTCGAGGTTGTGGAAGACGAGACGATCAGCTCGCGGGCGTCATGACTGAAATCACGCGAAGCGTTAAGGCCCGGGCGCGGAGATCGTGAAGACGGCTGATTCCGGTGCATGCCGGGAAAGACGCCCACGGGCCACTTACTGAGGGCCCACAATGACAGACAGACCGCCACTCACATTCGAGGTCCCGCCCGGCACCCCGTTCACCGAGTGCCGGACGTGCGGCGCCACCATTCAGTGGATCGTGACCAAGCGCCAGAAGCGTATGCCGGTGGACGTGCCCGAGCGGACAAGCCACTTTGCTACCTGCCCCGATGCCGATAAGTGGAGGAAATGATGCCTATGACCACCACAACCACTCTTACGGCAGTGTGTGACGAGTGCGGGCACCAGCAGGACTGGCAGGCGAGGGAAGCTCAGGAGTGCTTCGAGCGCGCAGCTAATGATGGATGGAGACTGTCTCAGGGGGCAGTATTATGCCCGGTATGCGCTAAGGACGAAGAACGATGAGCACAACCGACATTGCAATTATCTGCATCGTGGTGGCGTTTATCACGCACCTCATCTGGCATGTATCGGAGCGAATATGATGGACACACCACGAAAAAAGTTTGACCACCTAGCCGGTAAACCCTTCGAGGAGATTGAGTGAATGTTTGCGAAGTCCGGGAATCTATCTTGGTCAGTTATCAGGCATCGCTGGGCAGTCCAGCATGCTGAAGAGGAAAAAGGTAATGGGTGATAGAGCAATAGTTCAATTTGAAAATTATTGGAAAGAACTTAGTCCTGCTGTCTACCTTCATTGGGGCGG